>Ga0172382_10010287_pt1 | contig 12594 bp, 11 predicted proteins | sample Leawel138RmetaG_FD_122245 | JGI IMG/M metagenome (GOLD analysis project Ga0172382, IMG submission 122245) | Leachate microbial communities from a municipal landfill in Southern Ontario, Canada - Leachate well 138R metaG | ecosystem: Engineered > Solid waste > Landfill > Unclassified | place...
AACTGCTGCGCCGCGAGGACTGATCCACCCTGCCGGTCACCATGCTTGATACCACAGCACGGACTAGCCTATTCTGTTGCCTCCACGGGAACAGCTATCCCAATCCCGGCTCACAAGGCAAGAAGAGGTGGATCATGCTGGAAAAGTGCAAAACAGCTCAGGAACGCTGGGGCGGAGTAGACAAGCTCATCGACCGCTGGCTGGCTGAACGCCAGGTGCTCGTGGATCATTACACCGCCCTGCGTGACCGCACAGACCCGGCCATCAGTACCCGGCAATATCTCAACAATTTCTGCAGTGCCCTGCTCGATTATGTGTCGGCAGGGCATTTTTCCGTCTATGAGCAACTGGTACGCGGCGCCGAGGAAGCCGGCGACGAACGCGCCCTGGACCTGATGGCGCAGGTGATGCCACGCATCGAGACGATCACCCAGTTCGCGGTCATCTTCAACGACTATTACGGCGCGCAGAACACCCGCGTGCTCAAGGAAGATGTCATGCATTCACGCCTGCTGAAGATGGGCGGTCTGCTGCTCGAGCGCTTTGAACTGGAAGACTGTCTGATCGAAGTGCTACACAACGCCTATCGCAGCAATCATTGCGTTACCGAGACGATGGAGTGATCCGTGACTGGTAAAACCGAAGACAAGCAAGCCGCCCGGGTACAGACACCGCTCCATCTGCTGCAGGTACTGACGCGCACGCTCAACGAGCATCTGGCCGAGGCCTGCAGCCAGGCGGAAACCGATGCCCAGAAGGCGCTGGACAAGCTCGATCGCGAACATGCCAAGCTGCAGGACAAGCTCGACCAGGCACAGCAGAAACTTGCGGAGGCCGACACCGAAGCCAGCGGCAAGCCGGCGGACAAACTGCGCAGCAAGGTAGACGAACTGACAGCCGAGATGGCCGCCCTGAGCCAGTCGCGCAGCGATGCCCAGGACTACATCCGACAATTGCAGAGCGATGTGCGCCAGACCCTGCGGCTGGCCAAGGGGCTGGATCGTATCGACCTGCAGGTCACCCAGGCCATTGAAAAACGCAATGACCCGGCAGCGGCGAGCAAGCCCACCAAGCGCCCGCCGCAGCGGCGCTCACGCAGCAGGAAACCGGCTGCCCCGCCTGCTCCGGCCGAGACCGAGGCCTGACCCGGCCTCGCCCCCGCGTACCCACCTGATACGCCGCTGGCCGGGATGGAACCCGGCCTTACACTGCCTTCATTCCCCGAGCATCTGCCCTGCCCCGGCCGCAGCGCTGACCAGTGACTCCAGCCGCAGGTCCTGCAACCCGTCGCAGCACATCGCCAGGTGCGCCCGGGTGCAGTCCAGTGGCGTCTCCGCCGGGCTGCTATCCAGCTGCGAACACAACCGTTCAAGACGTTCCAACTGATGCCACTCGGCGGCCAGCTCGCATTCCTTGACCCGGGCATACAGCGCCGCCGCTTGCTGATCAGTCGCCAGGGTCCGGCGCACCTGACGCAGCGGCTCGATCACCTGCTGCCGCCAGGGTGCCTGGAGCACCTGCAGTGATCGCCACAGCTGGGCCTCGACCGGCACCTTGCGCTGCCCCAGCCAGCAGGCCGTGAGCAGCAGCAATACATCCTGGCCGGCCTCGTCCTGCAGGCCCAGCAGCAACGCCTGCATGCCGGGCCGGGCGTACAGCCAGCCGGCATAATCGCTCAACCCAGTCATCGCTTCTCCTTTTGACACTGATATACTCCGCGCCATGATAAAGATCGACTCCCTGACCCTGCAACGCGGCCCGTTGCGTCTGCTGGACAACGCCAGCCTGACCCTGCACCCGGGCCAGAAAGCCGGCCTGCTCGGCACCAACGGTGCCGGCAAATCCAGCCTGTTCGCCCTGCTGCGCGGCGAACTGACGCCCGACGCCGGCGATTGCTCATTGCCGCCGGACTGGCGCATCGCCCACATGCGTCAGGAAATCGATGACCTGCAGCGGATCGCCGTGGATTATGTGCTGGATGGCGATCAGCGCCTGCGGCAGATCCAGCAGCGTCTGGCCGCTGCCGAACAGCAGCAGGACGCTGCCCAGCTTGGCACTCTGTATGCTGAACTGGAAGCCCATGATGGCTTCAGCGCCGACAGCCGGGCACGCACCCTGCTGGCCGGACTGGGTTTCAGCTCGGCCCAGTGCGAAACCCGCGTCGGCGACTTCTCCGGTGGCTGGCGGATGCGTCTGAACCTGGCCCAGGCCCTGATGTGCCCCTCCGACCTGTTGCTGCTCGACGAGCCGACCAACCACCTGGACCTGGACGCCATCCTGTGGCTGGAGGAATGGCTGCGCAGTTACCAGGGTACCTTGCTGTTGATTTCCCACGACCGCGACTTCCTGGATGCGGTGGTCGAGCATATCGTGCATGTGGAGTCACGCAAGCTGACACTGTATCGCGGTGGCTACAGCCAGTTCGAACGGACCCGGGCCGAGCGCCTGAGCCAGCAGCAGGCGGCGTTCGACAAGCAGCAGGCCCAGCGCGAGCACATGCAGAAGTACATTGCCCGGTTCCGCGCCCAGGCGACCAAGGCACGCCAGGCGCAGAGCCGGCTCAAGGCGCTGGAACGCATGGAGCTGCTGAGCCCGGCACATATCGACTCGCCATTCAACTTCAGCTTCCGCGAGGCCGACAATCAGTCCGATCCGCTGCTCGACCTGCGTGAGGGCGTGCTCGGCTACAACGGCTCGGCGGTGCTGCGGGACGTCAAGCTGCAGCTGGCGCCGGGAGCCCGTATCGGCGTACTCGGCCCCAACGGCGCCGGCAAGTCCACCCTGATCAAGACCCTGGCCGGTACCCTGCCATTGATCGGCGGCGAGCTGAACACCGGCGAGCATCTGGCGATCGGCTATTTCGCGCAGCACCAGCTCGACAGCCTCGATCCGCAGGCCAGCCCGCTGCTGCATCTGGCGCGCCTGGCGCCACAGGTGCGTGAGCAGGAGCTGCGCAATTTCCTTGGCGGCTTCGATTTTCATGGCAGCCGCGCCGAGGAGCCGGTACTGCACTTCTCCGGTGGCGAGAAGGCGCGTCTGGCACTGGCACTGATCGCCTGGCAGAAGCCCAACCTGTTGCTGCTCGACGAACCCACCAACCATCTGGACATGGAGATGCGCCATGCCCTGACCATGGCGCTGCAGAACTTCGAAGGCGCCATGCTGCTGGTATCCCACGACCGGGCATTGATCCGCGATACCACCGATGAGCTGTGGCTGGTGGCCGATGGCAAGCTGAGCAGCTATGAACAGGACCTGGACAGCTATACCCGCTGGCTCGCCCAGTTCCGCCAGCAGCAGGCCAGTCTGGCCGCTGGCAGCGAGGCGACCAGCGCCGGTCCCAAGGTCGACGCCAGGGCCCAGCGCCGCCTGGCCGCCGAACAGCGCCAGCGTCTGGCACCACTGAAGAAGACCGCCGACCGGCTGGAACAGCAGTTGGACAGCGCCCAGCAGCAGATGGCCGGCATCGAGGCTGCCCTGGCCGATAACGCGCTGTACAGCGATGCCCAGCGCGATCGCCTCAAGCAGTTGCTGGCCGACCAGGCTGCCTGCCGCCAGCGTATCGATGAGCTGGAAATGCAGTGGCTCGAAGCCCACGAAGCGCTGGAGCAGTTGCAGGCGCAGCTGTCCGAAGCCTGAGGAGACCATCATGACCCTGTGGATCGACGCCGACGCCTGCCCCCGCCCGGTACGCGAGATCATGCTGCGCGCCGCCCAGCGCCGGCAACTGCAACTGGTGCTGGTGGCCAACAGCCCGCTGGGCCTGGCGGCGGCGCCCGGCGTCCGCCAGGTAGTGGTACCCGGCGGCGCGGATGAAGCCGACCATTACATCATCGAGCATGCGCAACCCGGTGACCTGGTAGTGACTGCGGATATTCCCCTGGCGGATGGACTGGTAAGGCGCAGTATCACCGCGATCAACCCGCGGGGCGAGATCTACGACAAGGGCAGCATCGGCGAACGTCTGGCCGTGCGCAATCTGATGGACGAGCTGCGCGGTGCAGGTCTGGCCGGACGCAGCGGTCCGGCCCCCTACAGCGACAAGGACAAGCAGGCCTTCGCCAATGCCCTGGACCGCCTGCTGGCCCGGGGGCTGGGCAAGTAGCCGTCATGGCTCCGTGGATTGCCGCGCCCTTCGGGCTCGCAATGACCGTTCAGCCACACCTGACCGCACAGTATTCATTCTGCCCCCTGCGTCATTGCGAGCCCGAAGGGCGCGGCAATCCAGCACTCTTGCGCCCGAACGCCTGATCATCCAGCTCGCACAGGCAGGCCAATGTATCCTGGCGGGTAATGTTCACCGCCCGCCCCTGTAGCAGTGCCTGCAGCACCGGCTCGACGAAGCTGCTGTCCTTGTTGCAGCTGGCCCCATCACTGTAAGGACCAACATAGGCCAATTGCCCCTGGGCATCCCAGATAGCCACCGAGGGGCCGCCCGGCCAGTCGACCCATTCCCCGGGCAATAGCCAATGCGGCAGCTCGGTGAGAATGTCGCCGCGACCACCCGGCAGGCTGCCAGCCCGTGCAAAGCGTACACCCTGGGCGCTGAAGCGTTGCGTCATCTCACTGATGTAGGCTTCATGCCCGGCATTGCATGGGCAATCGGCTTGCCATACATGCACCACCTGGATCTGCCCCGGCGAGAAGGGTCCCTGGACACCCGCTCCCTGGAAATACGCCGGCCGCTCGAAGGTCGTGGCATGCCGGCCATCGAACCACCACCAGGCCCAGGCCAGCCCCGCCGCCCAGACCATCGCCAGAGACACCAGCAGCACACGCTGCCAATTACCCATAAACACCTCTCTTCATCACACCCGCCGCGGCCTGCAGCCCCATAGCGGCGCAAGGCCATGAAGGTTCTGCCAACCTCCGCACATCCTGCACAGGTTGCGCTTTAATCTGTAGTACGGGCGCATTAGTCTCACTGGTCACGCAGGAGAACTGGTGCCAGTCCGCGCAGCCGGACGAGGATGGACCCCGCCATATGCAAACCGAGCTGAATACATTTTCCCTGGCCCTCGCGCTGGTGCTGGTCACCCTCGGCATGACCCTGGTGCTGATCATGGCTGCCTGGCATTCGGGCAGCGAGAAGGGCCTGCGGCACTGGGCGCTGGGCAACCTCGCCCTGACCATGGGCCTGGTATTGAACATCAGCCAGGGTCTGTTGCACCACAGCATCTCGCAGATTCTGGCCACTGGGCTGATGGTATTGGGCCTGGGTGTCATCTGGCTCGGCGTGCGCGCCTTCAAGGGGCTCAACCAGCCGCAGGCCGGGCCGATCCTGGCTGCGCTGCTGGTCATGCTGGTGCTCGGGCACCTGCATTACGTACAGGACAGCGCCGCGGCCCGCCTGACCATCACCGCTATCTGCCTGGGTGCGCTGTGCCTGCTCTCTGCCCGGGAACTGCTGGTGCCGGCCCTCGCGCCACTGCATCGCGCCTACTGGTTCACTGGCGGCATCATGCTGCTCAGTGGCATGGGTCTGTTGTTGCGCGCCGTTGCCGGCTTCCAGGGTCTGCTGCAGGATTATGCCGCTACCAGCCGTGCGCTGCACAATACCACCTTGCTGGGGGTGATGATGGCACAGATCGGCATGGCCGGTGGTTTCATCCTGATGACCCACTACCGTACCATCATGGCCCTGCAGCAACTGTCCGAGCATGATGCACTGACCGGCACTCTGAATCGCCGCAGCATGCACGACCAGGCCCAGGGATTGCTGGACGCCACCCTGCAGCGGGGGCTGCCGGCGACCTTGATCATGGTCGACGCCGATCACTTCAAGCGCATCAACGATGAATTCGGCCACCAGACCGGCGACGCCGTGCTCTGCCATCTGGTGACCCGCATTCGCCTGCACATGCGCGCCGGCGACCTGCTGGGGCGCTTCGGCGGCGAGGAGTTCGTACTGTTACTGCCCGGCCTCGACGTGCGCGACGCTGGCGAGGTGGCCGAGCGCATCCGCCTGGCGGTCAACAGCCATACCGACAGCATCTCCGACCAGCCGGTGGCGCTCAGCATCAGCCTGGGCGTGGCTGGTTCCGACCTCTACGGGCATGACTATACCGCCCTGGTAGCCGCCGCCGATGCCGCGCTGTACCGGGCCAAGGCACTGGGCCGCAACCGTGTCGAGGTGTGCTGCGAGGCTGATGCCGGCCTGCGCGACAAGATGGCCCTACGTTTACTGTCTCAATTCCGTCATAATCTCGACGTATAAGGAAGGCCTGGGCATTCGCCGGGCTGGAGCAACGTCCTCCGTTCACCCCAACGCCGCCGGAGCCCCCGGTCTTCCGTTCCACCACTCAGACCGGTGTCCGACACCCTGGGAGCCACAGTGAATTTTCAACCCGCCAATCGCCCCTTTCCCCTGTCCCGCATGCGCCGCTCGCGCAAGGATGACTTTTCCCGCCGCCTGATGCGCGAAAGTCGCCTGAGTACCGATGACCTGATCTATCCGGTATTCGTGCTCGAAGGCAGCCAGCAACGCGAGGCGGTGGCATCCATGCCAGGTATCGAGCGGCTGTCCATCGACCTGCTGCTGGAAGAAGCCGCGGAGTTGGTCGAGCTGGGCATTCCAGCGGTGGCGCTGTTCCCGGTGACTCCGGCCACGGCCAAATCGCTGGACGCAGCCGAAGCATGGAACCCGGAGGGTCTCGCCCAGCGCGCCGTCCGCGCCCTGAAACAGCATTTCCCGGAGCTGGGGGTGATCACCGATGTCGCCCTGGACCCCTTCACAACCCATGGCCAGGACGGCATTATCGATGAGCACGGCTATGTGCTGAACGACATCACCGTCGAGGCCCTGGTCAAGCAGGCCCTGTCACACGCCGATGCCGGCGCCGACGTGGTGGCACCGTCGGACATGATGGACGGACGCATCGGTGCGATCCGCACGGCACTGGAGGCCGCAGGGCATATCAACACGCGGATCCTGGCCTATTCGGCCAAGTACGCCAGTGCCTACTATGGCCCGTTCCGCGATGCCGTCGGCTCGGCAGGCAACCTCGGCAAGGCCGACAAGGCCACCTACCAGATGGACCCGGCCAACAGTGACGAGGCCCTGCATGAAGTGGCCCAGGACCTGTCCGAAGGTGCCGACATGGTGATGGTCAAGCCGGGCATGCCCTATCTGGACATCGTGCGTCGGGTCAAGGATGTACACAAGGTACCCACCTTCGTCTACCAGGTCAGCGGCGAATACGCCATGCACCAGGCAGCGATCGCCAATGGCTGGCTCAGCGAGGCGGTGATCATGGAATCGTTAACGGTGATCAAGCGGGCCGGCGCCGACGCCATTCTCACCTATTATGCAAAACACGCCGCCCGGCAACTGCGCGGGCGGGGGTAATCAGGGCTTACTGCCCCCTAGAGGACACCATGCGGGACACTGACAACGCGCCTGAACTGCACATCGATACTTCCACCACGCAGCCGGATGACAGTCCTGCCGCAACCCGCAACCAGGTGTCCGCCGTACCGGCCGTTGTCGCCGCGCCGGAGCCGGTCGAAATCCCGGTGCCGACGCTGGATGCGCCCGAGCTGTATATCCATCGCGAGCTGTCACAGCTGCAATTCAATATCCGCGTGCTGGAGCAGGCACTGGACGAGTCCTATCCGCTGCTGGAACGGCTCAAGTTCCTGCTGATCTTCTCCAGCAACCTGGATGAGTTCTTCGAGATCCGCGTGGCAGGGCTGAAGAAGCAGATCACCTTCGCCCGCGAGCAGACCGGCCCGGATGGCCTGCAACCCCAGCAGGTGTTGAGCAAGATCAGCGAGCTCGCCCACCAGCAGGTGAATCGTCAGTATTCGATCCTCAACGATATCCTGCTGCCGGCACTGGCCAGGGAGAAGATCCGCTTCGTTCGGCGGCGGCAGTGGACCTACAAGCAGACCTTGTGGGTGCGGCGCTTCTTCCGCAACGAGATCGCACCGATCATCAGCCCGATCGGCCTGGACCCGACCCACCCGTTCCCGCTGCTGGTGAACAAGAGCCTGAACTTCATCGTCCAGCTCGAGGGCATCGACGCCTTCGGCCGGGATAGCGGCCTGGCGATCATTCCGGCACCACGCTCGTTGCCGCGGCTGATCCGCATCCCCGATGAGCTGTGCGATGACGGTGACAACTTCGTGTTCCTGTCGTCAATGATCCACGCCCATGCCGACGACCTGTTCCCCGGCATGAAGGTGCTCGGCTGCTACCAGTTCCGCCTGACCCGCAACGCCGATCTGATCGTCGATCCCGACGAGGTCGACGATCTGGCCCGCGCCCTGCGCGGCGAGCTGCTGTCACGCCGCTATGGCGATGCGGTGCGCCTGGAGGTGGCCGACAACTGTCCCAAGCCGCTGGCGGAGTTTCTGCTCAAGCAGTTCGGCCTGAGCGAATCGGAGCTGTACGAGGTCAACGGGCCGGTCAACCTGACCCGACTGTTTTCCATCACCGGCCTGGACAACCATCCCGAGCTGCAGTTTCCGCCGTTCAGCCCGGGCATTCCCAAACTGCTGTCCAGCGCCGACAACCTGTTCCAGGCCATCCGCAAGCAGGACATTCTGCTGCTGCATCCCTATGAGTCCTTCAGCCCGGTGGTGGACCTGCTGCGTCAGGCAGCCCAGGACACCAACGTGCTGGCGATCAAGCAGACGCTGTACCGTACCGGAGCCAACTCGGAGATCGTCAATGCGCTGGTCGAGGCGGCGCGCAACGGCAAGGAAGTCACCGTGGTGATCGAACTGCGTGCGCGCTTCGACGAGGAGTCCAACCTGCAGCTGGCCAGCCGCCTGCAGCAGGCCGGTGCGGTAGTGATCTACGGCGTGGTCGGCTTCAAGACCCACGCCAAGATGATGCTGATCCTGCGCCGCGAGGATAACGACCTGCGCCGCTACGTGCATATGGGCACCGGCAACTACCATGCTGGCAATGCGCGCCTGTACACCGACTACAGCATCCTGACCTCGGATTTGGCCATGACCGAGGACGTGCACAAGCTGTTCAACCAGTTGATCGGCATGGGCAAGGCCCAGCGCATGAAGAAGTTGTTGCAGGCCCCCTTCACGCTGAAGCGGCGCCTGCTCGAGCTGATCAACCGCGAGACCCTGGCGGCCCAGGCCGGCAAGCCGGCGCACATCATCGCCAAGGCCAACGCGCTGACCGACGCCAAGATCATCAAGGCGCTGTACAAGGCCTCCCAGGCCGGGGTCAAGGTCGACCTGATCATCCGCGGCATGTGCTGCCTGCGCCCCGGCATTCCGGGGGTGTCGCACAATATCAGCGTACGCTCGGTGATCGGGCGCTTCCTCGAGCACAGCCGGGTGTACTATTTCCTGCACGAGGGGCAGGAGCAGGTGTGGATGTCCAGTGCGGACATGATGGAGCGCAACCTCGACAAGCGCGTCGAGACCTGCTTCCCGCTGGAAGGCAAGAAACTGGTCACGCGCGCCAAGCAGGAGCTGCAGGTACACCTCAGCGACAATACCCACGCCTGGATACTGCAGCCCGACGGCAGTTACCTGCGCAGCACGCCGACCGGCAACCAGAACCCCCGCAGCGCGCAGGGCACGCTGCTGGAGAAACTGGCCAGTTCACCTCAGCGTACCGTCAACCTGTAACCGATCTTCGCCCAGTATTGCGCTTCCTGGGCGAAATCAGCCTGGGTCAGTGGGTTTTCCTCCAGCCAGCCCGGCGGGAAGCGCAGCGTCATGCCCTGCTCATCGGCCTCGGCTTCCAGCTCCGGCATCTCCTGATAGCCGCGGATATGGTGATAGAGGATGGCCAGCCGCAGCAGCATGCACAGCCGGCGCAGCGGTGGGCCGTCCTCACCGAGTTCGGCCATGCGCTCCTCGCCGGGCAGGTTGCGCCGGTGGCCGCGGACCAGCAGCGCCATCGATTGCTGCTCCTGACGGGAAAACCCCGGCAGGTCGGCATGCTCGATCAGATAGGCACCGTGCTTGTGATACTGGCTGTGGGCGATGTCCAGCCCCACCTCGTGCACCCGCGCGGCCCAGCGCAGCAGATCGGCCTGCTTGCTGTCGGTCAGCCCCCAGGGCTCGGCCACCCGCTGCAGCAGGCTCAGCGCCTTGTGCTCGACCCGGGCCGCCTGTTCCTGATCGACATGGCTGCGCTCGGCCAGCGCCGACAGGGTGCGCTCGCGCACATCCTCATGCTGCTGCCGGCCGAGCAGTTCGTAGAGCACGCCCTCACGCAGCGCCCCCTCGGAATGCGTCATGCACTGCACATTGAGTGCGTCGAACAGCGCTTCGAGAATGGCCAGTCCGGAGGGCAATACCGCCCGCCGCTCGGTCTTGAGCCCGGACAGGTTCAGCTTGTCCACATGGCCGGCCTTGAGCACCTTGCGCTTGAGCCATTGCACGCCCTCACGAGTGATCTCGCCATTGCCCAGGCCGGCACTGCGGATGCACTGGCCGATGCTGCGGATGGTGCCGGATGCGCCCACCGCTTCCTGCCAGCCCAGGCGCTGGATGCCCTGCTCGATCTGCATCAGCTCCAGCCGGGCGGCGGTATAGGCCTGGGCATAGCGTGAGGCGGAAATGCGCCCATCGGGGAAGAACTGCCGGCCAAAGGACACGCAGCCGATATGCAGGCTCTCGCGCAGCAAGGACTCGAAGCGCTCGCCGATGATGAACTCGGTACTGCCGCCGCCGATGTCCACCACCAGCCGTTTGCCGTCGTCGTCGGCCAGGGTATGGGCCACCCCCAGGTAGATCAGCCGGGCCTCTTCACGCCCGGAAATCACCTCCACGCGGTGGCCGATGATCTGCTTGGCCTGCTGGATGAATACCGCGCGGTTGCGCGCCACGCGCAGCGTATTGGTCGCCACGATACGCACCGCTCCGGCGGGCAGGCCATTGATCAGCTGGGCAAAGCGCCGCAGGCAATCCAGGCCCCGCTGCATGGCTTCCTCGCTGAGGTTGTCCTGCTCATCCAGGCCCGCCGCCAGTTGCACTTTCTCGCCGAGCCGTTCGAGTATCCGTATCTCACCGTGGTCCACCCGAGCCAGCACCATGTGGAAACTGTTGGACCCCAGGTCTATGGTCGCCACCAGCGGAAAATCCGTGTGTTCTGTCTGCGCCATGCACTTCCCCTATCTGTCGTGCGGGAATTCTACCCCCCTGGGCCGCCAGTGTCCGCCTCGTGCGACAAATTGCGCGATCGAATGCCGGTTTATCGCGCGTTTCACACTTGCGCAGGGGGATGCTATCATCCGTCCCATCTGCATCTAGCGAACCTTTTCCGTGGAGAAACTCATGAGTGATTTGATCGTGCATGTCACCGACGGCAGCTTCGAAGCTGAAGTGCTGAAGGCCGACGGCCCTGTCCTGGTCGACTACTGGGCTGAATGGTGTGGCCCGTGCAAGATGATAGCCCCGGTCCTGGATGACATTGCCCGCGACTACGAAGGCAAGCTCAAGATCTGCAAGCTGAACATCGACGAGAATACCGAAACCCCGCCAAAGTACGGTGTCCGCGGCATTCCCACCCTGATGCTGTTCAAGGACGGCAATGTCGAAGCCACCAAGGTGGGCGCCCTGTCCAAGTCCCAGCTGGCGGCGTTTCTCGACAGCAATATCTGATATCTGATGCATCCCCAGCCCGCTGGGGATGCATTTTCTTGGTCACAGATGTAGACGGCGCCGCGCAGCGGTGCTAGATTTGCTTTCCAACTCCCTGTCGCACCCTGCGGCAACTGGCTTCCCTACTTGCCAAACCATCGCCCCATACCCACATGGCGGCTGTTACTAACCCGTCCTGCCGAAAGACACCACAACTCACCGAACCTATGAACCTGACTGAACTCAAGCAAAAACCTATAACCGAACTGCTGGAAATCGCCGACCAGATGGGCCTGGAGAACATGGGCCGATCGCGCAAGCAGGATGTGATCTTCGGCATCCTGAAGAAGCACGCCAAAGGCGGTGAAGACATACACGGCGACGGCGTACTGGAAATTCTGCAGGATGGTTTCGGTTTCCTCCGCTCGGCTGACTCTTCCTACCTGGCCGGACCCGATGATATCTATGTTTCCCCCAGCCAGATCCGCCGCTTCAACCTGCGTACCGGTGACACCATTTCCGGCAAGATCCGCCCACCGAAGGATGGCGAACGCTACTTCGCACTGCTGAAGGTCGACTCGATCAACTTCGACCGCCCGGAAAACACCAAGAACAAGATCCTGTTCGAGAACCTGACCCCCCTGTTCCCCGATGAGCGTCTGGTGATGGAAGCCGGCAACGGTTCCACCGAGGACCTGATGGCGCGCATCATCGATCTGTGCGCACCGATCGGTAAGGGCCAGCGCGGTCTGCTGGTGGCACCGCCCAAGGCGGGCAAGACCCTGATGCTGCAGAACGTGGCATCCAACATCGCCCGCAACAACCCCGAGTGCCACCTGATCGTACTGCTGATCGACGAGCGTCCCGAGGAAGTAACCGAGATGCAGCGCACCGTGCGCGGCGAAGTGGTGGCCTCGACCTTCGACGAGCCGCCGAGCCGGCACGTACAGGTCGCCGAGATGGTCATCGAGAAGGCCAAGCGCCTGGTCGAGCACAAGAAGGACGTGATCATCCTGCTCGACTCCATCA
>Ga0172382_10010289_pt1 | contig 12591 bp, 11 predicted proteins | sample Leawel138RmetaG_FD_122245 | JGI IMG/M metagenome (GOLD analysis project Ga0172382, IMG submission 122245) | Leachate microbial communities from a municipal landfill in Southern Ontario, Canada - Leachate well 138R metaG | ecosystem: Engineered > Solid waste > Landfill > Unclassified | place...
AACCTTCCAACACCACGCCCTGGTTCTGGAGTGACCAGTACGATGTCAAGCTGCAAATGGCCGGACTCTCAATGGGTGCGGATCATTGGGAAACGCACGGCGACCCGACAAGCGGCAGTTTCAGTGTCCACCATTTCAAGCAGGGTCAGCTGATTGCCGTTGATAGCGTCAATGCAAGCAAAGAACATCTTCAGGCTAGAAAATGGCTGGAGGGAAAATAAAGAGCCTCGGCACAGGAGACAACCCATGTTATTCACACTCAATCTCTGCTTGCTGAGACTGCGGAAACCCTTCTCCTCGCACCAAGCTCGTACAAGTGCGTAGGGAGGACAACATCATGGACGCGTCCGCTTGGCCACGCCAAGCAATCTCATAAGCGGAGCCATGTGCAACGGTTGCCACCAGAAAAGGCACCCCCAACATCACCGCACAGTTACCGGCGAACCCCCACGTCTTCACTGCAATATGCCCTTGGTCATGATAAAGAGCGATGACTAAGTCGTATTGGCCATCGATACATTGCCGGAACACACTATCCGGCGCGACGGGACCATAGGCGTCAATGCCTTCTTGTACGGCTTGCGCTACAGCTGGGACTAATTCAGCGCTATCCTCCACGCCATCACAGTGCGGATTCAAACCAGCAACAGCGATCCGCGGATGCGGCATCCCCCACTTTCGCAAGCTGTGATCGGCAAGACGCAGCAGAGTCAAAACCCGGTCGCACTTGATGTGTTTATCCAGCACTTCCCTTAATGAAATGTGATGGGTAAGATGCGCCACACGTAGCGGACCCGTTACCAACATTTGATAGTTTTGACGCAAATCAGGAGGCATAAGCGTCAAGCCAGCCATCTTGAGGCTATCGGAGTTGACAGGGCCAAAGATCACACCACCAAGCTCACCTGATCGAGCGAACTCACATGCTCTGTGAAACGCCTGCACCGTTGCTTCACCGACCGCTCCTGTCGCCTGCCCTGGCAATAGCTCCTCCGGCCTCAGCCGACCTGTATCGAGAATGTATAAACCCTCGTCCGCCTCATGCACTTCGGCAATCGCGCTGACGGTATGCAAGGGGCGACGTATACCCGTTAGATCGAGTGCGCGCTGCGCCAGCCACGCTTCCCCAATCATGAGCACTCGTTCCCCCTCTTCAAGATATAAGTTAGCCGCTTTGACGGCCACTTCAGGACCGATGCCATTAGCGTCGCCCAGCGTCATCCCGATGACCGGTGGAAAACCCATGTTTTGCTCCTGGAATCTTTACATGTAGGTTGATACTCAGAGTGGGCCATGTCCCCAAAGACTGGGCGTTGAGAGTCGCTTTACATCCCAGGACGCCGGGTCAACGGAAATCCCCTCACAACCATATTCGACAGCAATTCCGTTGGGAGAAATGCCATAATATGAAAAGGTAAGATCATTACTGTGCCGCCCCAAGTCCGCCCGAATCGGTATCTGAAAAACGCTTGCTCGCTCGCGGCAATGACCCACTTCATCTATGTTTTCTACTTCAATCATAATGTGGTCAAGGCCATCAGGGGCACCAGCCAGGGCCAGGCTGTGATGCCGCTTGTCGGCAGCATGCAAGAACACCAAAGAAAGCGGTTTGCCCCGCGCCTCGAAGTCTATGTAGTCACTAACGCCAAAGCCGAGCATCTCAACATAGAAAGTTTCGCATTCAGCCAATGCTTGACAACGTAATACAACATGCCCCAGCCTGAGACTTGAAACTCCCACTGGCGATATAAACGGCTCTACGGGCAAGGCTGAACCATGGAAGAACTCCAAAACATTTCCACGTGGGTCCGTCATTCGAGCCAGTTCAAGTACATCACGTGCTTTCGCCTCATCGGCAGAACAGACCTGTATGTCAACCTTCTTGGCCCGCAACTGCTCGAGAAACAGTCGAAAGTCAGACGCGTTACGGAGCTGCCACCCCAGGGTGACCAGCCGACCATCCGTGCCAGGCTCTATTCGCAAGCGAAAGCTACGTTCATCCAATCGGACGCGCCAAGCTTGAGTTTTACTTTCTTCAACCACCATGGCACCCAGCACGTTTTGCGCATAATCAGCCCAAGCCTCCGGATTGTCCGCTTCCATGATGACGTAGCCTAATGAAAATATTGACATGCGCTCCTCCTATTCTTGGTTTGCTCATCAGGCGGGCCAGACCCGCACCGCCTCTTTATTAAAAGTGACAGCGACCTTTTCTCCCTCGACAAGCTGAGCGCCTCTTGGCACATTCACATTGATGCGCCTCCCCTCTTTCAGCACCACCTCACACTCATACCGATCACCCAGAAACAAAATTGCGTCAATCAAGCCGCAAAGCTCATGGGCCCCGGTAGTACGCTGATCCGTGGACAGTGCCATACTTTCCGCACGAACACTGAGCTTGACTGCATCGCCTGCTTGCAAAGTATTGGCCACAGCATCTTCGGGAACGTCGACGCAGCCCCCAGAAACCAGTTGCACGACCGAACCGTCAACGTCACGCTTCGTCAGAACGCCATCCAACGTAATATTTCTGCCAATAAAGTCACGCACAAACGGTGTGCAGGGGTTATCGTACAACCCCACGCTATTGTCGATTTGTTCAAAACAGCCAGCACGCATGACACCGATGCGGTCCGACAAAGTGAAGGCATCCAGCTGGTCGTGCGTTACCAAGATGACTGTCACCCCCAGCGTCCGTTGTATACGTTTGAGCTCAAAGCGCAAGGACTGCCGCAAATGGACATCGAGATTACTGAAGGGCTCGTCCAGCAGGAGTAGACTCGGCTCCCCCACCAGCGCCCGTGCCAATGCAACGCGTTGCTGCTGCCCGCCACTGAGTGCAGGTGCAGGGCGGTCGGCATACGCATCCATCGCGACAAGTTTGAGGATCTCCGAGACTTGTGCTGTGGACTTTCCTTGCACGCGCAGTGGATAGGCCACATTCTCAAAAACCGTCATGTGCGGCCAAATAGCATAGCTTTGAAACACCATGCCAATACCACGACGGTTAGGCGGCACAAACTTTTGTTTCGAAACCGACACCCAATGCTGTCCCTCAAATAGGACTTCTCCAGCATCCGGCTGTTCTAAACCCGCAATAATGCGAAGCGTGGTCGATTTTCCGCAACCACTTGCACCTAACAGGGTAAAAATTTCACCCCGTTGGACATCCAAATTGAGGTTGTTAATGACGGTATTGCCCGCAAAGCGTTTGACCAATCCGTTGATGGATAAAATCGTGCTGTCGACACTAGCCCGATCATTGACTCGCCCTTCACTCATCGACGAACTCCCGCTTTTAAGCCCACGCATTTTGAAATCAGTGCCACACCAACCGTCACCCCCACGACAACTGTCCCCACGACTGCCGCCGCCTCATATCGTCCTTCCACCATGTACTCAAGTTGCAAAATGGCCAAAGGACGGTTGTCGCTGGTCGTCAATAACGCCAATTGGCCAATACTGCGCCCTGCCGTGACGAACCCCATGAGTCCAGCAACGAGAATGGATTGCAATGTAAGTGGAATCGCTATCCGCCACATTGTCTGCAATAGCGAGGCACCCGACAGGAATGAGCTTTCCTCCAAGTCTTTGGAAAGCTGCATCAATGCACTTTTGATGACTTGCACACCCACAGTCAGTGTCGTCATCCCCACCGCCAAAATCAGCAGAATGGTGCTGCCATAGAAAGCACTCATCATCGGCGTCGACAGAACCATCCAGAGAAAGGCCAATGAAAACAGAACACCTGGCATGCTGAAAGGTACCCAGGACAGCAAATCGACGACAGTTGCCAGCCGACTTTTGTCTCTCACCACCACGTAGGCCATACCAAAACCAACAACCATCATGAAACACGCCGCGCCCAGAGAAAGCTTGAGCGTATTTCCTAAAGAACCGACAAAGACCCTGTCACCAAGCACTTCGTGCCAATGCATGAGCGTCCAAGCATTGGAAATATCAAAAAAGCCATACATTGTCATCAACGTCCCTGCCACCATAAACAGCAACGGCACCACGGTTAGCAGCAGCAGCACGGCAACCACGAATGCAAAGGCAATCCAGCGCCAGCGCCCCAATTGCAAAAGTCGACTTTGCGCTTTTCCTCCCACGGTCTGGTAGCCGCTCTTGCGAACAGCCCTGAACTGGAGCCACACCAAGACCGCCATCAGCAGCATGATAGCTACGCCTAAGGCACTGGCTACTGAGTAATCAGGTGGATCGTTCTGAACGAGGCGATAGAGCAAGGTACTGTACACATCAACTCGAGGCGGCGTACCAAGCACCAGCTCGATCTCAAATGACTCAAGAGAACGAATAATTCCCAGCACCGTCACAACGATGATGGTTGGCGCCACAATAGGGAGAAAAATTCTTCTCACCGTTTGGAAAGCCGTATCCCCCGAAATCCGAGAGGCCTCTTCAAGTGATGAATCAACCATCCGGAAAACCGGAGTCATCAACATCACCTTGGCGGAAATCGCCGTCGTGATGAGATGAGCGAAAATAATTCCTCCGAAGCTATAGATGTTGAATGGCCCTAGCGACGAGGCACCATTCAACATTTCCCTCAGCCCCTGGTTGATGAGCCCGAAAGACGGATCGAGCAAAAGAATCCACCCTTGCACGACACTCAATGATGGCAAGAAAAACGAGACCCAGAAACCAAACTCGAGCCAAGGTGCTGCAGGCACATCTGTTCTGGCAATCAGCCACGAAATCATCACTGAGATCGGCAACGAAATAGCGGTGTACATCAGCCCGAGCAAGACCGTATTAAGCAACGCCGCTAGAATTCGCGGCTCGGATAGAACGGCTTTCCAAGCCCGCAAACTGAATTCAGCGGTCTCAGCCGAAGGAACACCTTCACGAATGCTGCCCATCACCAACAGGAGCAATGGATACACAGCAAATAGACACAGCAACACTAATACAAGCAATGAGATCAGCGTCAAACCATTCGGCATGCGTTTGGTCATTGCACCTCCTCTCAGCGGCAATATGCGCCCCGCTCTCTTTTATCAATCAGCCCCGAATACCGGACTGCTCCGACCTCGCAATCCTCACTCGCCTTTTGCTAAGCGCTCAGCCCAGTGGCGATAGAACCCTCGCAAAAAGGTGTCATCCGTAATGTTTCCAACTGACACCAGAGGGGGCATCCAGGCATGGGGCGGTGTTGTCTCTTCCCGATGCAGCCCCCGTGAAACATCGTTCCACGGACTGCCCGTCACGGCATAGCCGTCCATGCAAGAGTGAAACACTTCCATGTCATCCGGCGTACCAAAACCGGTCGGTCCATAGAATTTTTCATATGCCCTCAGCAAGGACGCCTGGTCTTCATCGCGACGTGCAAAGAAGTAGCCAGTAACCCGAGTCCGGCGTAACTCCAAGGGGTGTATCACCCGAATCTGGGGCGCGGGCTCTTCCAACACAATAAGGTTCGGGAAAAGGTAAAGATGCTGCTGAGGGACCCCTTCAGCACTTACGGTAATAACGGTGCCGTGCCCATTACCTAAGTCGACAGCAAGGGCCTGGGACAAATTTTTTAATCCAATGACCCGTTCCCCCCGTGCTCGGCGAATATCCATGAAACTTTTATGGATGAAGGGCACATGGTAATAATCAAGTGCATTTTCCGCTTGCAGCTTCCAGTTTCCTTGGTACTCGTACTGACTTGATCCTGGCAGGACCTTTATTGCATCGGCACTTTTATCAAGGATCAAATCAAGATAGCGGGCAGCCAAGCCCAAATGCTCCGCTAAAGCCTGCTCACCGGGAGACAACCGTACGAAAATAAATCCACGATATGACTCAACACCAGGCAGAGGCGTCAAAGAAAGCTGTGATAGATCAAAGGTATCCGAAAACCCATCAGCCCCTGTCACGCCAATGAGCTCGCCCGAGCTGCGGTAACTCCAGCTGTGATAAAAGCAAACAAAACTTCGTGCGTTCCCACGCTCCTCACGACACACCAACGCGCCCCGGTGCCGACAACGGTTGAAAAAGCCTCGAATGACACCATCTTCGCCACGACTCAAGACGATGGGCTGCCCCATCACCTTCCTGGCAACATAATCATTGATGTTCTCCAACTCACTTTCGTGCGCTACGTAAACCCACCCCTGTTGAAAGAATGCGCGCTTTTCTTGGTCGAACAATGACTCATCGGTATAGACCGCACTATGCACGCGAAACAACTCCTCCTCTGCACGATCATCAATACAGTCAAAAGGTTGTAGCGCGGTAGAAATCTTGTTTTCCAGCATGGTTAACTTGCCTCGTTAGATCACTTAACTAGACGAGCGGCATGTGCCCGAATTCAAATTGATCATTGATCAGAACAACTCTCTTTGCAGCGATCAGGAGACGCCCCTCTTGGACGACAAACTCATGCTTGCATTGACCACTGAACAGCTCAGACTGGTGGCGCCGATAGACATGCATTACCCAACGAGAGTTGACACACATCGGCTGACCGTCCTCGAATTGCAGATTGCCAATGAGCCGCGTCGTACGCAAACCCGGCCCCATCACAAAAGCGCTGGATGAGTTCATTCTCACCACATAGTCGCGCAACATATCGTGGGTAAGGTAGATGTAGCTGAGCTCCTTCGTCACGTCCTCAACCAGTTCGAACTCACTTTTCCAGCTAGGAATCCAGTACGTGGCCGTATTTGAGAACAGGGAAAACCACTCATCGTATCTACCCTGATCAAGCAAGTCGGCTTCGTGATAAATCAAGCGCTGCGCTTCATTCGTTAAGTCGCTTCCTGGAGCCAAAGCGTGGCCAATTGCTGTTGAAGAAGAGGTCACCATAAATATGTACTCATCCATTGTTCTATGACTTGGGTACCAGCATCGCTTCACGCCGGCACAGCACTGCGAGCTTCACTTCAGGCCGTCTTCGGCAATACGCATCGCCGAAACCCCTTCTTTGGCATGCTCCTCATCGCTGAGGTTGTAACCACTGTTCCAGGTCTTTTCATCCACGACCACGTCTGGATTCATTAAAGGCACATCGGTGCGTCGGCTATTTACAAGCCCTTCTTTTGCCCAATGCTCCTGGGCCTCTTTAGTCAGGAGCCAATTGACAAACACTGCAGCTGCGTTGGGATTTGGCGCCCGATTCATCAAGGCAACATTGCCCCACAACGTCAGAAAGAAAAGCTTGTCAGGGCTGTGATGAACCTGCTGCAGATGCTGTCCAAGCCCCTTTTTCTGAAAAGCAAGAATCTCAGAGGTTGGGACACCAAGAACAATTGGATACGTGCCACGCACTGCCCACTCCGTCACCTGCCTGACAGAATCAGCAAGTACGACTTCTTGATCTTTCAAGAGTTGGGTCGCCCCCGCGTCTCCTAAGGCTGCAACGACCTGACGAAAGGCAACGGAACCCGGCCCTCGTGAGCGCGGATCAAGCATAGCGATCTGCCCTTTCCATTTCGGGTCGAGCAGGTTTTTTCCACTGAATGTCTCAGGCACCTTTCTCTTGTCGATCGTGATACCCGAAGCCTGCTCGGCGGTAAAACTGTAGATGTAGCGCCGCTCAGTATCCAAAAAGCCAGACTCGAACCCGCCTACCCAGCTCTCATCCTTCAGCACGGAAGGATCTTGCACAATCGCCCGAAGCGGGTCATACCAGCCGTTGGGGATCTGCCGGTCATAGACCGTCGAACTCACACCACTGACCAAAATGTCCCATAAATACTGTCCTGCATTGCGTTCCGCACTCAATCGCGCCTCGAACTGACCTGGCGCCATACCCGTGTATTCCACTTTTATTTTCGGATACGCCTGTTCAAAACGCATGATCGCTTCACGGTGACTGCGTATCGGTGGACCAATGACAGTCACCTTTCCCTCCTTCTCTGCTGCAGTCAACACTTGTTCCCATGCGCTCGATGCTGCTGATGCAGTACTGATCGCAGCAATCAATATCGAACCTAAAACCATGCTGTAGAGTGCTTTCATGTTTGTCTCCTTTGCTCTATCTGGCTTCTATCGATGCATCAATGTTTGAGAAAGTCGATGACTAGGCGATTGAACGCATCGGCATGTTCCCACTGAGCCCAATGCCCACACTGACTAAATACATGCAGTCGTGCATCCGGCATGCCCCACACCACTTTCAAACCATGATCCAGCGGCACAAACCGATCATCTCTGCCCCACGCACACAACGTTTTCGCTTTGATTTCACCTAAGCGCGGCGACAGATCTATCTGCATACCTTGCCCATTCTCTATCGTCTTCACCATGTTCTTAAGGTGGAGACCACCGTTATGCATCATGGCCTTGAAGCGCCCTTCGATCAGCTCGTCAGTGATGCGCGAGGTATCGTACACAAACACATCGAGCATCTGCCTCAGCAGCGCTAACGAAGGATTTCGATAAAGCTTGAACATCAGCTTCACGCCTTCGGGCGGTAACGGAACCATCATGCTTCGCCCCAAACCGGCCGATCCCATCAACACGAGCCGACCGATCCGATCCGGATACTCCAGAGCGAATGTCAAGGCACTGGCTCCTCCAAACGAATTACCGACAAGATGCGCCCTTTCGATTTTGAGTACATCCATCAACCCCTTTATTGACCAGGCGTTACCCAGATTTCTGGGATGGTCAAAAACGATGGGGTCAGACTTATTGAACCCAGGAAAATCAAGAAGAATCACTCGGTACCCAGCCTCGACAAAGGCAGCCATGTTCTTCGAATAGTTACTCCAACCGCTGGCTCCCGGTCCCCCACCATGCAACATGAACACGGTCTCCCCACTGCCTGCATCGTTGTAATGCAGTTGCATGCTCAAATTGCCTTCTTGGACATGGGCAAATCGGCTCGTACTTTCATCTGTCAACACCATGAATCCCCACCTCACAAAAAAATATCTTTTTTTTTGAATAACCAAAGCATTAGACATCTTGTCGATAATTATTCACTCCATACTGCTTACATACATATCAGTGAATACCCGAAAATATCGATATTTTTTATTTTTATGCTTTTTATTGAACAGATGCTAAGATGCGGAGTCGATTGATCGTTGCGAAGACCTATGAGTAAAGCCACACAAGCTCTGAACACATGGGATGGTGAAGAGGGAGACTCCCCGAAGACACGCATAGACGCTTCATATCGGCGTCTCATGCAGGACATTATTCGAGGTAAGTTCAATCCCGGAGAAAAACTACGCATTACCGAGCTTCAGAAAGCATACGAAGTAAGCAGCAGCACATTGCGCGAAGCGTTGACGTTGCTTGTTTCCCAATCGTTGGTCGTCGTCGAGGGGCAACGTGGCTTCCGTGTTTCACCCATGTCGCTTGCCGATTTGGAAGACCTGACACGAATGCGAACGGTTCTGGAATGTCTCGCACTGGAAGAAAGCCTGACGAACGGCGGAGATGAGTGGGAAGCACGTGTCGTGAGTGCTTACCATAAGCTTCTGTTAGCACAAGGGCGGCTACACACGGAAAGTAGCTTTGACGAATGGGAGCGCCGCAACGCCGAGTTTCACGAAGCACTCTTGGCCGCTTGCGCTTCACCTTGGCTGCATAAGTTTCGGCGTACGCTATACCAACAACTTGAACGTTACCGGCGACTGATCGCGCTTGGAGCACCTGGTCGCCAGATTCACGACGAACATGCAGAAATTTTCGACGCCACGATCAAGCGCGATACCGACAGGGCGAGTCGAGCTCTTGCTTTACATATCCGCGCCACCCTGAATTATGTGAAAGAGAACAAACTGCTCGAGACGGCTTCCCCATAACCGGTCTACTGGCGCGAACCCTCTCCCACAATCAAAAAGCCCGTCGCATTGAATTGCGACGGGCTTTGTCTTTCAACCAACGCTTGCTATTTACATGCTCAACGATTGCGGAAGTTATCGTGGCAGGCCTTGCAGCTTGCGCCCACCGCGCCGAAGGCGGTCCGGACGTTGGCCAGTTCACCGGTTTCAGACGCCGCCACCAGCTTGTCCACTTCGCCCTGGAAGTTGGCAGCCAGTTGCTTGAATTTGGCATTGTCCGACCAGACACCATCACGCGCCTTGCCGCCTTGACGGCCTTCGCCAAAGGCTTTCCAGGGTAGACCGCTCAAGGTTTTGATCAAGGCGACGTCTTCTTTCACCTGGGCCGCGTCAAACGGCGCTTGTCCGCGCACGACCGGGGTCAGTGCGCCCACATGGTGGGACAGCAGCTTGAAACTGCTTTGGCGGTAGTTCACCGCATCTTCAGTCTTGGAAAAACCGTCGGCCAAGGCAACAGACGTCATGAACGGCACCGCCGCGAGACAGGCTGCCGTCACGAATTTTGCGAATTTCATTCAGCTCTCCTTCAGGTTGAGCCCGACATCTTAGGCGAAGTTTCCTGCAAACGCCTTGTTTGAAAACAAGTTGAAATAGGAAAATGCCCCGCGCTTGCCGCCACGCAGCCCGCCTGGCAAAAAAACGGCATCCGAAGATGCCGTTCTGGGCGTGGCGAAACCCGCTTAGACTTCGCGGGCCAATTTGGCCGCCAGGCCAATATAGCTGCGCGGCGTCATGGCCATCAGACGGGCCTTCGGCTCTTCCGGCAAATCAAGCTGGGCGATGAATTCGCGCAAGGCGTCTTCCGTAATGCCCTTGCCACGCGTCAAGGCCTTCAACTGCTCATACGGCTGCGGCAAGCCATAGCGGCGCATGACGGTCTGGACCGGCTCGGCCAGGACTTCCCAGCAGGCGTCCAGGTCAGCGTCAATGGCTTGGGCATTGATCTCCAGCTTGCCCAGGCCACGCAGGCAGGCGTCATAGGCCACCATGGCGTAGCCAAAGCCGACGCCCAGGTTACGCAAGACGGTGGAGTCCGTCAGGTCGCGCTGCCAACGGGAAATGGGCAATTTGTCCGCCAGATGGCGCAAGGTGGCGTTGGCCAGCCCCAGGTTGCCTTCGGAGTTCTCGAAGTCTATCGGGTTGACCTTGTGCGGCATCGTGGAGGAGCCGATTTCGCCTTCCTTCAGGCGCTGCTTGAAATACCCCAGGGCAATATAGCCCCAGATATCGCGGTTGACGTCGAGCAGGATCACGTTGGCGCGGGTGACGGCGTCAAACAGGACACCCATCCAGTCATGCGGTTCAATCTGGATGGTGTGGCGGTTTTGCGTCAGTCCGAGGCCGTTCAGCACCTTGGCCGAGAAATTTTCCCAGTCAATTTCCGGATAAGCCGACAGGTGGGCATTGAAGTTGCCGGTGGCGCCGTTGAGCTTGGCCAGCGGCTCCACCCGTTCCACTTCAGCGATGGCGCGCGCCAGGCGCGCCGCCATGTTGGCAAACTCCTTGCCCATGGTGGTCGGGCTGGCCGGTTGCCCATGGGTGCGCGACAGCAACGGCTGCTCGGCGTGTTCGTTCGCCAGCGCAACCAGCTTGGCATGAACGGTGCGCAGCGCCGGGACGATGACTTCATCGCGGGCGGCGCGCAGCATCAGCGCATGCGAGGTATTGTTGATGTCTTCCGACGTGCAGGCGAAATGGATGAATTCAGCGGCGGCGGAGAGCTCCGCGTCATCGGCCACGCGCTCTTTGAGCCAGTATTCCACGGCCTTGACATCATGGTTAGTGACGCGTTCGATTTCCTTGATGCGCGCGGCATCCGCTTCCGAGAACTGATCGAGCAGGGACTGCAAGCGTTCACGGGCGGCGGCGGAAAAGGACTTGAGTTCCGGCAGACCGGCGTCAGAGAGCGCGATCAACCACGCCACTTCAACCTGTACGCGGTGGAACATGAATCCGGCTTCGGACAAAAGCGGGCGCAAAGCGGCGCCACGACTGGCATAGCGGCCATCGAGCGGCGACAATGCGTTGAGGGGGCTGAGCTGATCGGACGTATTCATAAGCGCTTGAAAGTAAAAAGGAATTGTATCACCGTCGTCAGGCCTTTCGAATGGCCGTCGGTTATACTCCGGAGCGAGCTCATTGCCCTTGGGCCGTACCATTCGACTAATGAAGGCATTGTTTTGCTATGAAACTAATTGGCTCCTCCACCAGTCCGTTTGCACGAAAAGTTCGCATTGTGCTGGCGGAAAAGAAACTGGACTGCCAAATCGAGAACATCAATGTCTGGGCCCCCGACAGTCCCATCCTCGACTATAACCCGCTGGGCAAAGTGCCCTGTCTGATCATGGACGATGGCGGCGTGCTGTTCGACTCCCGCGTCATCGTCGAATACCTGGACTCGATCACCCCTGTCTGTCGGCTGCTGCCGCCGCCGGGGCGGGAGCGCATCGAGGTCAAATGCTGGGAGGCGCTGGGTGACGGGATTGTTGAAGCGGCCGTCAATATCCGGATCGAGAACACGCAGCGCAGCGCCGAGCAGCGCAGCCAGGCCTGGATCGAGCGCCAGCAGGGCAAGCTGCGGGCCTCGTTCGAATCGTTGTCCAGCGGCCTGGCGGACCGTCCTTTCTGCACAGGCAACAACTACTCCTTGGCGGACGTTGCGGTCGGCACCGCGCTGGCCTATGTGGCCTACCGCCTGCCGGAGCTGGGCTGGCAGCATGACTTCGAAAACCTCAACCGCCTGAGGGAAAAACTCGAGCAGCGGCCCTCCTTCCAGGAAACG
>Ga0172382_10010290_pt1 | contig 12591 bp, 14 predicted proteins | sample Leawel138RmetaG_FD_122245 | JGI IMG/M metagenome (GOLD analysis project Ga0172382, IMG submission 122245) | Leachate microbial communities from a municipal landfill in Southern Ontario, Canada - Leachate well 138R metaG | ecosystem: Engineered > Solid waste > Landfill > Unclassified | place...
CTGCGAAGGGGCGAAAAACACGAGGAAAACGATGAAAAATCACCGCTCGCTGCGCGAAACCATGAAAAAACCGGCCTGTCATGCGATGAGTGCTCGTTTCGTGTGTATTTTTTCAGCAGCCTGCTAAACGCCCGCTTAGGCCGGTACTGTCCCCGACTTATGGCAGCCATAAGTTCAATAAGACTCGTACAGCCACGCCGCCCCGCCAGCCCGGCGTCGGTATTTTACTCACACCGCAAGCCTGTTAGATTAGAGACAGGCAGTTTTTCCGACCCATCCCGAGGTTCACCATGCGGCGCTATCTGTGCGACGTCTGCGGCTACATCTACGACGAACGTCTGGGCGACCCGGATGGCGGCATCGCGCCGGGCACGCGCCTGGAGGACATCCCGGACGACTGGGTCTGCCCCGAGTGCGGCGCCACCAAGGCGGCCTTCATTCTCATCACCGACGAGTGAACGGCGACGGGACGGCAGCATCATGAAGCAAAAAGTCCCGGTCAGTGATTTGCGCGTCGGCATGTATGTCGAACTGCCGCTGTCGTGGACCGAGCACAATTTCCTGCGCAGCAAATTCAAGCTCACCTCCCCGGACCAGATCGTCGCCATCCGTAGCCATGGCCTGCATGAAGTCACGGTGGACTTTGCCCGCAGCGACGTGCCGCCGCCGTCCGCTCCGCAAGCCCTGGGCGAGCTGGAGTATGTCAGCCACAGCGACGCCATCGTCGACCCCAAGGATGCGCCACCGCCACCGCTATGGAATCCCGACACGCTGGTGCCGGTGGAGCTGCGCGAGGCCGTGCACGACAAACGCCTGGCACCGGAACAGAAGGCCCAGGCGGTCTATCGGCACAGCCGCGAGATGATGCTGCGCATGCTCGATGCCCCCAGTGCCGAGAACATCCGCGCCAGCAAGGAGGCCCTCGGCTCGGTCACCGATATGATCCTGCGCGACGATCAGACAGCGCGAAATCTGCTGCGCATCACGGCGCACGATTTCTACACCTATACCCATTCCGTCAATGTCGGCATCATCAGCCTGATGCTGGCCAAGGCGCTGTTCAAAGACTCCGACGGCCACGACATGCAGGAACTGGGCGCCGGGTTCTTCCTACACGACCTCGGCAAGGTGAAGGTGGACGCCGCGGTCATCAACAAGCCGGCGCGGCTGGACGAGACCGAGATGCGCCGCATGCGCATCCATCCCTACCAGGGCTACAAGCTGCTGCGCGACGCCGACGCGCTTACCGAAGAGTGCCGCATCATCGTCATGGAACATCACGAGCTGATGGACGGCGGCGGCTACCCCAAGCGCATCAAGGGCGACCATATCCACATCTATGGCCGCATATGCTGCATCGCCGACGTGTTCGACGCCCTCACCGCCGAGCGCTCCTACAAAAAGGCGATGACGCCGTTCGACGCACTGACCCTGATGCGCGACAAGATGCCCAACCACTTCGACCGCCCGCTGTTCAACCGTTTTGTCGAGCTGTTCCGCTGATCCCGGCGGCGGCAAAATGATCTAAGCTGGCCGCATATAGTTAATCTTTTTTGCTGAAAATGTGTTCCGAAATAGCATCCGGTTCATCGTAGGTCGGGCTTTGGCCCGACATCGGCGCCAACCAGCGCAAACGCCGTCGGACTGAAGTCCGACCCACCAATTCGCATAGACTGTTCTGGTTAGCATTTCGGAACAGCTATTTAGGAGCCACTACCATGATGCGCACCCTCGTCTCCGCCGCCATGCTGTTGCTTGCCGCCGGTAGCCTGCATGCAGCCGATCTCGCCCGGGCCCAGGAAATCGTCACCGCCAAGTGCCAGCTGTGCCACGGCATGGAGGGTGAGAGCTCCAGCGCCATCTATCCGCGCCTGGCTGGCCAGAATTCCGCCTACATCGCCAAGCAGCTCGCCGATTTCAAGAGCGGGCGGCGCAAGGGCACCATGAACGAGATGGCCACCGACCTGACCCCGGCGGAGATGGCGGCGCTGGGCCACTACTTCAGCAGCAAACCGCCGCAGGCCCACCGCGTCTCCGATCCTGACTTCACCGCCGTCGGCAAGTACATCTACCACAACGGCAACAAGTGGTCCGGCGTCGCGGCCTGCGCCTCCTGTCACGGCGAAGACGGCGCCGGGACGGAGCAACTACCGCGTATCGCCGGCCAGCACCTGCGCTACCTGGTCACCCAGCTGCAGGACTTCAACAGCCGCGAGCGCACCAACGACAATGCCATCATGCACTCCATCGCATCCAAGCTTACCGAGATGGAGATCGAGGCGGTGGCGCGTTACCTGAGCGGAAAATAGAACGCAAACGCAGGTCCAGCCTCGGCCGGACAGACACCACACGAGAGCAGCTGTCATGAAGGTACTGGTTAATTTGCAGGTCGTCCCCATTGGCACCGAGGTCTCGGTGTCACGCTACATCGTCGCCTGCGAACAGGTATTGCAGGAGGCGGGGTTACATCACGAGCTGCATGCCAATGGCACCAACATCGAGGGCGAGTGGGACGCGGTATTCGCCGCCATTCGCCGCTGTCACGAGGAGGTGCATGCCCTGGGTGCGCCGCGCATCCAGACCTTCGTCTCTGTCGGAACGCGTACCGATCGTGACCAGTCGCTGCAGGACAAGGTAGCCAGCGTTGCGCGCCAGCGCGGCTGAGCCGGCGGAATCATCGCAGACGGCGCTTCTCCGCCGATTCACCAGCCATCCCCTGTCGTCGTATAGTGTTCCGGTCGCACGGACCACTACTCCAGGCGTGGTGGCCGCTTTTCCTCAACCAGTAAACATACACCCGGACCATGCCCGTACTACTGTTCAGACTCAACAGCGTGCCCGAAGACGAGGCGGACGACATTCGCGCCCTGCTCGATGCCAATCACATTCATTACTATGAGACCCAGGCCGGGCGCTGGGGCGTCTCCGTCGCTGCCATCTGGCTGCGCGACGACGATGCCGACCACGAGGAGACCGCCCGCCGTCTCATCGACGACTACCAGCGCCGGCGCAGCCAGGATGCCCGCGCGGAATACGACCTCCAGCTAAGGGAAGGCCGCGCCGAAACCCTCACCGACCGCTTTCGGCGCGAGCCGCTACGCCTGGCGGTCTATGCAGCGATCATCCTGGCCATCCTGTATTTCACCCTGGCGCCGTTTCTGCACTGGCGGTAGCTACAATTTCGAATTTCAGCATGCTTTTAGATTCGAACAGCAAGGTCATCCCCCATACCCAGGCCCAATATTTGGAACCAACCACTACCCTGGCAAAAAATATTTTCTCCTACCCCTTCTTTTCCCCCCGGCGCTCCGCTATAACAGCGGCGTCCGGGGCAGGAAGCCGCGAGGCTCCCACCTGACAGACCCTGTGGTCTTCCCGCGACACCCCATCGGCAACAAGAGGTCCTTTGCGGAGCGTGTATGCTCGGTAACCTTGAGATCGGCAGTACAGAAACATCCGAACCCCACATATTTGGCCAGACGCCCACCACCGTCCGGCCGATCGTTCCCCTCCCCGTCCGGCCGCTGCCGGCACAGCGTTTTCTGTCTGCCGGTGAATACCGCCTGCTGCCGCTGACCATCGAAGCCAAGGCGCTGTTCGACAGCCACGTCGATGCCTGCGATTTCCTGGTGGCCGACCTCAGCTTCAGCAACAACTTCATGTGGCTGTCGCGCATGAGCGGCTTCTACCAGATCATCGACGACTGCTTCTGCCTGTTCAGCCTCAACGGCAACCAGCTCGGCATGCTGCTGCCGCCCATCGGCGCGGCGGGCAACCAGGCGCGCGCGCTGCGCACCTGCATCGAGATCATGGACAGCTACAACCATCACGTCGGCGACAGCCGCGTCGATTACGTCAGCCCGGAATTCGCCCGCCAGCTGGAGCTGGACGACGACGGCCGCTCGCCCCATCTGGGCGACGGGACGTGGCTGCTGGAGCCGGCCTTTCCCGACTATATCTACCGCACCGCCGATCTGATCGAACTGCGCGGCAACAGCTACAAGACCAAGCGCAGCGAGATCAACCAGTTCTGCCGCGCCCATCCCAACCACCGCCTCGAACCGCTGCACCGCAGCCATTGGAACGGCATGCGCGAACTGCTCAGCCAGTGGATACGCGCGCGCCTGGAAGGGCTGCACGGCACCGCCGTGGCCGATTTCATCGCCAGCGTGGAACTGGAACGGCAGGGTATTGATCGGGCGCTGGCACACTACGACGCGCTCGGCCTGAGCGGCCTGTGCCTCATCGTCGACGATCGCATCGAAGGCTTCACCTTCGGCGAACGCATCAGCCGCAACATGGCCAGCGTACTGGTGGAAAAGACCAACTTCGCCATCCCCGGCGCGGCACAATACCTGTTCCGTGAATACGCCCGCACCTTCGCCGACTGCGACTACATCAACGTCGGCGACGACCTCGGCCTGGAAAATTTACGCAGGGTGAAGATGAGCTACCGGCCGGTGCTGTTCGGCGAGAAGTTCACCCTGAGACGAAACGAATAAACGTAGGATGGGTAGAACGAAGTTAAACCCATCATGCAGCGGCACCCAGCATGGGGTTCGCTACGCTCCACCCATCCCGCTTGTTAACCTGTAAATTGATTCCAAGTGACGGGCACGGCGCTGGCGTTCATTCACCAACCCAATATCGCTATTGACAGGCTGCTGCACAGCAGTGCCCGATGGTCCCCACAATGTGGATAGCGTGCTCACGGAACCGCGGCAACACGGTAGCCATTGGCCAAAACCGTTATGCCGCGGCCTCTCCTCCGCGCTGATGATCAGACGTTCTTGTTTTCTCCGGGCAGTTGTCCGTTGCCCTTTGTATTGGTTTCCGCGACAAACTGCGATGTCAAACCGGAAAGACTGTCTCCCTTTAAACCCACTTCATTGAGCAGACTTTCGATGAGTGGGGCCTGAACACGGTAGCGCAGGGCACTGTTGACCACCTGATCGGGCAGGCTCCCCGCAGCGGCCGTGGCGCCACCCTCGGTACCGTGTGAACCGCCATTCAGACCGTCAATCTGGAATATCTTGATCGCATCGATCTGCTCCATTGGCTTGACACTTTCAGCGATGATCTGCGGCAAGCGATCAATGAGGGCGAGACGGATTTCGCGTGTAATCTGCTCCACTGCCAGGAGGTTGGCCGCTTCGTTGAGGGCGCGCTTGCCGGCGGCGTCGACACGGTAGCGTTCTTCGGCAGCCAATGCCGCCAGTTTCACCGCCTCGGCATGTCCCTCAGCCTCAACCCGTGTGCGGTCTGCATTGCCCTGCGCGGCGATCCGCACTGCTTCGGCGTGATCCTCGGCGGCGGCCTTCTCTGCCTCGGCGGCGACCTTGATCTTGATGGCCTGACGCTCAGCTTCCTTGGCGGCCTCGATCAGCTCGATGCGCTTCATGCGCTCCGCCACTTCCGAATCCCGTACGGTGATGACCGACTCATCAGCCTGTACCTTCTTGGCGCGTGCCGCGGCGGCTTCTGCTTCAGCCTCCGACTGCTCCTTGGACTTATTGGCGACAGCAACTGCACGATCCTGCTGGGCCAGCTCGACCGACTTGATTTTTTCGATATCAGCTGTTTCGAGTGCACGGGCCTTGGCAATGTCCAGCTCGCGCAACTCACGCTCTTTCTTGATTCGCTCCTCCTCGACCTTGCGTTCCGAGGTAATGCGCGCCTGCTCTGTCTGCTGGGCTGCAATAATCTCTGCCTGCTCGGCTTCACGCTTTTTCTCTGCCTGCTCGCGTGCGATCTCGGCCTCCTGGGCCGCGCGGCGTATGGAGATTTCTCGCTCCTGCTCCATGCGGGCATATTCCTGCTCGCGTCCTACTTCAAGTTTCTGGCGGTCTGCTTCGAGGTTTTTACGGGCAATGCTAACCTCGGTATCCTGCTCGATTTCATTACGGCGCTTGCGACGCTCCTCAATGGCCTCGGTCAACTTGGTGAGACCCTCGGCATCGAAGGCGTTATCCGGATTGAAATATTCCTTGCCGGTCTGGTCGAGCCCGGTGAGTGATACCGATTCCAGCTCGAGACCGTTTTTCAGCAAATCCTCCGACACTACCTGCTGCACCTTCTGCACGAAGTCGACCCGCATCTCATGCAACTCGATCATTGCCATTTCGGCGGCAACTGCACGCAGGGCATCGACGAATTTGCCCTCAACGAGTTCCTTCAGTGAGTCAGGTTCCATGGTACGCATACCGAGCGTCTGTGCGGCATTGGCAATCGACTCGGCGGTGGGTTGTACGCGCACATAAAACTCTGCCAAAACATCGACACGCATCCGGTCACGCGTAATAAGAGCTGCTTCATTTGCGCGGCGCACCTCCAAGCGCAGGGTATTCATGTTGACCGGTATGGTTTCATGCAGCACTGGCAACACCAGCGCGCCGCCATTCATGATGACTTTCTGTCCGCCAAAGCCGGTGCGCACAAACGATATCTGTTTGGTAGAACGACGATAGAGACGAGCAAGTATGAGGCCGATAGCCAACAGGCTGACCAGCGACACCCCCGAATAGAACATGATTGCAGTTATGTTATCCATGGATTTCTCCTGAATTATTGTTTATCGACTAGAACAGATTTGGGATTGGCGATCGCGATGAAGCGCGGGCCATGCTTCTTGATCAGCAGCACCTCAGCGCCGCTATGGAATAGAGCGTCGGCAGCATCCGGTTCCACCATTACATAATGAGTCTGTCCGTACTGATCGTTGAGCCGCGCCTGCGCGGCTGAGCCCTGACGCGCTGTTCCTGTTGTAATAACCGCCACCCTCCCGATAAAGCTATCAGTGGACACCGCCTCGGTTTCATCACGCGGCATGATGCGTGCGATGATAGCCGTGAATCCACGCGAAACCGGCAGGGCACCAGCCAGCGCAACAAGGGCCGCCAGCAAAGCGGGGAGCAGCCCACCAAACATCGACTGCGCGAATGACTGCAATATAAAACCAATGATGCCAAAGCTGGTCAGCAGCGCGATAAGCACAATGATGAAGGGCACTTTCCCTATATAGAGCCATCCAAGAATTTGCGAGACTACGCCCGGGGACTCCACATCGGGCACCTCGACATCCATGTCGACAGCAGGAAAAAGATGCTCCAACAAGCCCGATACGCCCGCGCCCAGCAGCAAACCAACACCTTCAAGCATCGCTAGCGCGAATACGATTGCCAAAGCGACACTGAAGGGAAGATTCCCACTGGCCGTGAGAAAGTCCCACATCACGATTTACCGGAGCCGCCCTTGAGGGCAGCCAACCGTTCCTTGATGCGGTTGTTGCGGGTCAACTCTTCGAGCTCGGCCAGTTTTGCGGCATGTTGCGCATTGGGTGTAGCGGCGCCCCCTGCGAGGCCGGTTTGTTTCTCCATGATGCGATCAAAGGCCGCTTCGGCCTTGGATACACGACTCGCCACCGAGCCGCCGGCATTGCCGCCACCTGCGGCGACTGCACTGCTCTCGGCACGTGCGGTGATGAGGCGTTTCAGTTCGTCAGCCATTTCACGCTTTTTGGCCAACAGGGCCTGTACATATCCCTCGAGTTCGCGCTCCTTCTCGCCCGCCTCGATAATGGCCCGCTCCAGAACAGGGATCTGTGCCTCGATATCGAGCTGACGGGCTATCCCCGCTTCAGCCAGATCATCACGCCCCTCAGACACGGCCGTGCCAATCTGCTCCGCGAGCTCATCATGCTTGCGGTTTTCTTCCATCAGGCGGGTATTCGCCAAATGCTTGGCAGCCACCTGACGACCCAGCTCCGTACGAACTTCGTCGATGGCCCCATCGATCTCGCGGATGGTCTCTTCCATCACCATCTCGGGAGCGGCATTTTCCACGGCGCTGATCAGGGCATTCGCACTGCCGCTGATGATACGGCCGACACGGCCAGCAAGACTCTCTTTCATGTTTCCTCCTTGTTGCGCTCTTGTTGAAGCATGATGATCGTCGCCAGCTGTCGGATCTGTTCCATGCGCTTTGTTATCAGCTCGGAATCATAACAGTGGCAGCGGGAAATTAAAGCGAGCTGAAACAGCCGCTCCATCAGCCGAAACAACCTGTCGGCGATGCCGCGCTCCAGCACGCGCAACTCTTCGAGCGCAGGTGCTGAGCCGGTGGAATTGGTGCTGTTACTGGCGAGACGTGCGTAGGCAAGAAAGTCGGGAAGCCACTCGCGCAAAATGGCGAGAATATCCGAGTGCTGTTCCTGGTTACCTTCCGCCATTTGCACAGTCGAGAGCAGCGGCGCGAGCCATTGTTGGACCTGGGTGATGGAGTCCGAATAGTCGACCGGCCCCCGTTCACGGCAGTGCGCATCAGCGATGAGCGCGCGCAACTTCTCGCTGGGTGTCGTTGCACCGGGAATACGCAGGCCGGCAAGAAACTCAGCCTCATCCTGCGAAATGCGCACACTGATGGAAACCGACTTCACTGCACTTGCCTCCTTGAGTGGTCGGGTACTACCGAAGTAACCCGCATACATTTGAATACAAATGTATACGATTGAAGACAAAATGCAAGAAGCACTTCAACAGCGGAAAATGGGGTTCGGAGCCCGGGTTAATGAAGGACGCCTGATTCCCTGACAATGGCACACAATCATTGTGTGTTAATTTCTGCTGCCGAAACAAGGGGCAACATCCATGGGGCCGCCTTCCTTTTTGGCTAAACCGGCAGCGCCGTCTTGTCCACCACCCGGCGCATCACGAAGCTGGAATGCACCCCGCTCACGCCCTCGATGCGGGTGATCCTGTCGAGCAGCAGTTCCTGGTAGGCCTCCATGTCGCGCACCACCACCTTGAGCTGGTAGTCGGCGTCCTGGCCGGTGATGAGCAGGCATTCCAGCACCTCGGGCAGGGCGGCGACCCGCGCCTCGAAGTTGGCAAAACGCTCCGGGGTGTGGCGGTCCATGGAGATGTGGATCAGCGCCATCAGGCTCAGGCCCAGGGCCTTGGCGTCGAGCAGGGCGCGGTAGCCGAGAATCAGCCCGGACTCCTCCAGGGCACGCACCCGGCGCAGGCAGGGCGAGGGCGACAGGCCGATGCGATCGGCCAGTTCCTGGTTGCTGATGCGGCCGTCCTGTTGCAGGAGTTCGAGGATGCGGCGGTCGTAGCGGTCGAGTTCCATATAAAGGCAGTTCCAAGTGGCAAGTTGCAAGTGACAAGTTGATTATGGCGCCGCCTCGCCTAACAGCGCAACATTATTGCTTCATGCCTCCATTTATTACAGAACTTCGCAAGCACCTGCCTCCTCCATAGGCGTAATCTTTCACCAACCCGCAAACATCGGGTCAAACCTGCCAAATCTCACGAGGACGCGGCAACCGGAGCGCCCCACAAGGGCCGCCCACAGGACCGGCATCACTGCCCCATCGGGGCAGGGTCCAGTCGAAACTCGAAACTCGAAATTCGAAACTCCAGGGACCTTGAAATGACCACCTTCGACCACCGCAAATACCGCCCCGCCCCGACGGTGGCCCTGGCCGACCGCCAGTGGCCCAACCGCCAGATCGAACGCGCCCCCATCTGGGCCAGCGTCGACCTGCGCGACGGCAACCAGGCGCTGCTGGAGCCCATGGACGTGGCGCAGAAGCGCAAGATGTGGGCCTTGCTGGTTGAGCTCGGCTTCAAGGAGATCGAGGTGGGCTTCCCGTCGGCGAGCCAGCCGGACTACGACTTCGTGCGCTGGCTCATCGAGGCCAAGCAGATCCCGGACGACGTCACCGTGCAGGCGCTGGTGCAGGCGCGCGAGGACCTCATCGTGCGCACCTTCGAGGCCCTCAAGGGGGCGAAGCGCGCCATCGTCCACGTCTACAACTCCACATCCACGGTGCAGCGCGAGCGCGTGTTCCAGATGGACCGCGCCGGCATCAAGGCCATCGCCGTGCGCGGCGCGGAACTGGTCAGGCGCGAGGCGGCCAAATACCCGGCCACCGAATGGGTGTTCCAGTATTCGCCGGAGAGCTTCTCCAACACCGAGATGGATTACGCGGTGGAGGTGTGCGACGCGGTGACCGACGTGTGGCAGCCGACGCCGCAAAAACCGTGCATCATCAACCTGCCGGCGACGGTGGAAAGCGCCATGCCCAACGTGTTCGCCGATCAGGTGGAGTGGTTCTGCCGCAACGTCAAACGCCGCGACAGCATCATCGTCTCGGTGCACACCCACAACGACCGCGGCTGCGCGGTGGCGGCGGCGGAGATGGCCGTGCTCGCCGGCGCCGACCGCGTCGAGGGCACCCTGCTCGGCAACGGCGAGCGCACCGGCAACATGGACATCGTCACCATGGCGATGAACCTCTACAGCCAGGGCATCGACCCCGAGCTGGATTTTTCCAACCCGGACGCCGTCATCCAGACCTACACCGCGTGCACCTCTCTTCCGGTGCACCCGCGCCACCCCTGGATCGGCGAAATGGTCTATACGGCCTTCTCCGGCAGCCATCAGGACGCCATCCGCAAGAGCCTCAAGCTGCAAAAGCCGGATGAGCACTGGCAGGTGGCCTACCTGCCCATCGACCCGCGCGACCTCGGCCGCGACTACCAGGCGGTGATCCGCGTCAACAGTCAATCGGGCAAGGGCGGCGTCGCCTTCGTGCTGGAGCGCGACTACGGCCTCAGCCTGCCGCGTTGGATGCAGGTGGAACTGGCGCAGGTGGTACAGCGCGAGAGCGAGCGGCGCAGCGGCGAGATCGACAGCGCGACCATCCACCAGCTGTTCCTCGCCCACTTCGTCGCCGACCAGGCGCCGGTGCGCCTGCAGGGCTACCGCCTCGATCGCGAGGGCGCGGTGGATACCCTCGCCGCCGATATCGTGGAGCGCGGCGACGCCCGCACCCTCGGCGGCAAGGGCGAAGGCGCCATCTCGGCCTTCGTCGATGCCTGGGCGCGCCACAGCGGCGAGCAGGTGAATGTGGTGGATTACAGCGAACACGCCATCGGCGCCGGCACCAATGCCGAGGCGGCGGCCTACGTGCAGATCAACGTCGGCGGCCGCCGCTACAGCGGCGCGGCGCTGGACCACGACACCGTCAGCGCCTCGCTCAAGGCCGTGCTGTCGGCGCTGAACCGGGCCCAGGCGCAGCAGTCTGCAGCGGCTTGAGAGAAAATACAATCCAACGCAGAGACACAGAGACGCAGAGGGTAAATATTCCTCATAGGTTAGTTCTTAACGGTTTTGCCCCCTCTCCCCCAGGGAGAGGGCTGGGGTGAGGGGATCAAAATATCATGCATTTGCCGGATTAAATCCCCTCACCCTGTCCCTGGGCCGTATGTTCCCTACACGGCCAACCGACTACATCCATGTAGTCGTCTCCCGGAGGGAGAGGGGACCTTTCTCTACACATCCTGCTTAAGAACTAACTTATGAAATATTCCTTACCTCGGTATCCTCTGCGCCTCTGCGCCTCTGCGTTGAGGCTTTGGGGTTTTTTGTTGCCTTTGCGGTGAACTGTTTTTGCCGTATAGAATCTACCGAACAACAGCCCCATCCCAGGAAACCGTCATGTCCGATCCACGCCGCACCCCCGGCAAACCCATCGACCACAACAAGCTGGACAAGCTGGTGGCCAATGCGCACAAGGAGCGCGACAAGCGTCTGGAAGGCTACCGCGAGCAGTCGCTGCGCATCCATCCCTGGATCTGCGGCCGCTGCGCCCGCGAATTCACCCAGGCCAACCTGCACGAGCTCACCGTGCACCACAAGGACCACAACCACGACAACAACCCGCCCGACGGCAGCAACTGGGAAAACCTCTGCCTGTACTGCCACGACAACGAGCACCAGCGTTACGTGGACAAGGTGCGCGGCTACGATGGCCTGGCGACGGCCAAGCAGGAGGCCGCCACCTTCAACCCCTTTGCCAACCTGAAGAGCATGCTGGGCAAGGACGACGACAAGTAACGCATGTCCGCCGCCACCGACGCTCTGCCCATCTCCGCCCGCGTCGCCCTCCCGCTGCATGAAATCGACCTCGATGCCGTCCGCTCCGGCGGCCCCGGCGGCCAGAACGTCAACAAGGTCGCCAGCGCCATCCACCTGCGCTTCGACGTCCGCGCCTCCTCACTGCCGGAGTACTACAAGGAACGCCTGCTGGCCCTGCACGATCAGCGCATCACCGCCGACGGCGTGGTGGTACTCAAGGCGCAGGAATACCGAAGTCAGGAACAGAACCGCGAGGCCGCCCTGGCCCGCCTCCAGGCCCTGATCCGCAGCGTCGCCACCACCCCCAAGACCCGCAAACCGACCAAGCCCACCCGCTCCTCGCAGACCCGGCGCATGGACGGCAAAAGCCGGCGCGGTGCGATCAAGACCCTGCGCGGCAAGGTCACCGACTGAGCGTAGGCCGGACTTCAGCCCGACAGCAAGATGTGTCGGCGGCATCCTGTCGGGCTGAAGCCCGACCCACAAGGTGCAGCCACTCGGCGTCTGTGCGACAATGACGCCCCTCCGGCAACCGCCCTCCCGCCGCCGGAGACAACGCGATTCGATTGACCCCAACGGACTTCGCCTCCCTGGCGCCACCAGCGCCAGCCATTTGCATTAGTCCGCTACAGCTACTGGAACACCGCCGTGCTCACCACCGCCAAC
>Ga0172382_10010291_pt1 | contig 12591 bp, 15 predicted proteins | sample Leawel138RmetaG_FD_122245 | JGI IMG/M metagenome (GOLD analysis project Ga0172382, IMG submission 122245) | Leachate microbial communities from a municipal landfill in Southern Ontario, Canada - Leachate well 138R metaG | ecosystem: Engineered > Solid waste > Landfill > Unclassified | place...
ACCTGGACCCCGCCTGTGATTGATAACTGGGCCCGAACTCAAGTGACGCTAATCACCAAGGCCTCCCAGGCTATGCGTGACGCAGTAGCCCGGAGGGTCCGAAAAGGCGTGGCCGAAGGTCAGAACAACGATGAGGTCAAGGCCTTAATAATGCGGGACTTGCCGGGAATATCTACCCGGCGGGCGGCTATTATCGCAAGGGACCAAACCGCAAAATTGAACGGGGACCTGGCTCAGGGCCGTATGGAGCAAGCGGGAATTGAGACATATATCTGGTCCACCTCTATGGATGAGCGGGTCAGAGGCCTCCCCGGTGGTAAATACCCCAACGCCGTTCCCTCTCATTACCTTATGGAAGGGCTGGTTTGCCGTTGGGATGACCCGACTAAATACCGCAACGCCTCCGGGGAATGGGTGGCACGCCCGGCGGGTGCTCCCTTGCTTCATCCGGGTCAGGATATTATGTGCCGCTGCGTGGCCCTCCCTAATTGGGGGGAACTTGACGAACTAACCGATGCGACCCCGGAGGAACGGGCACAAACTGAACTAGAAATGGCTCAGGAGGCTCTTCAGCGGGCCCAAACCGCCGCATCCTATGTGGACCCGTCCAACCCTGCGTACAAGGAATTTGAAAAGGCCACGGTAGAGGCTCAAAAGTTCCTAGACTCTTTGAAAAAGGTTGCTCCCTCTGTGGTAACCAAGAAGGTTGAGAAGGCTGCGGCTGGATTGGTTAAGCGGGTAATACAAACTGAACACCCTCAACGGGCGGCCGAGGGTCAGACTAATACGGAGTTCATTGCGCAGCAGTTGGGTATAGATAGTGCCACGGCCAGTAGATACGATGTGGCCATAGATTCTTATTCTGACATTCATTACTCATCTATACGGGACTATCAAAAGGGCCGCCCCCAAAATGCCCGGCCTTCAACTTTGGAAAAGTATAAACAGTGGGGGGAGGACTTGGAACAATTCATTGACCGCTCCCCCAAATGGGGAGGGGGTACCACCTACCGGGGATTTACTACGAGCCAGGAGCGGTTTGAAAAGTTGATGGCCGATATGGCCAGTGGCAAAGAATTAGACATGGGGGGCACCTCTTCATGGTCCTCCCAAAAGTCCATAGCTGAGAAATTTTCCAGCTCGAGGAGGGGTGGTCGCTACTCCGTTATTTTGGAGTGTCCTGGTCAAAACCGGGGCACGTCTATCCGAGCAGTGTCTAGTTTCCTTGAGGAGGATGAGGTGTTGGTATCACGGTACGCCCGGTATAAGATAAGAGGAACCCGCCAAGAAGGTTCTTTGATGATATTTGAAGTTGAGGAGGTAAGCAATGGCTGGTGATACCCTAATAGAACGATGGACCAATGATGAGGACCCAGTGGAGACTGTCCAGGCTCAGAAAAAGAACCAGGACCCGTTGGCCTGGGCGGCCCTGGTCCCGACTAATATGAATGGGGATGCTCCCGAAGATGTCCGCAAGGCAGAACGGGCCATTGTATTGGAATGGCTTGAGGGACTATTGCGACCCACCAATTCTGTAATTCCCTACATTATGGCATATGTCCAATATATTAGGCAGGGACCCCTCCCTAAAGTTGATTTCAATCCAGCTATTGATTTGGCAGAGTTCCTACCGATGAAAAAAACCACTGTTTAGCAGTTATTTTTACTCACCCCTTAAATTATACCATCCGAGACCTAAACTGGCCTCGGATGTTTGTTTTTGGTCAATCTTGGCCCACTTTATCCCTGGGCTTAATAAAAAGTTTTTGAAATCGTCTCCTTTTTTAATTTTTTAGTATATTATATCTTATTACGGAGCGACGTATGAACCCCAAAATTGACTCAAAACAGACCCGCACCGACTGGTATGAAAATTTTATGGATAGTACCAGCCCGGTGGAAAAAACCCCGGAGGGATTTGTCAGGGCCACTGTGGCTGTTACCTCTATTGGTGTTTTTACTTACCGCAACCCGGATGGGACTACCCGCCGGGAATTAAGATTGCCGGAGGAGGTTTTCAAGCCTGAATCTATGAGCACCCTGGCCCTTAAGCCAATGACCCTGCTCCATCCGACTAAAGACCAGACTCCTGATAGTTTATTGAACCCGGATACCGTCAAGGAACTTGCCTGCGGCTCCGTTGGCCAGCCCTATGCGGACTCTTACCGGGTATTCACTTCAATTATGGTGACCCGTGCGGATGCTATTCAGAGCGTATTGGATAAGCAGACACTGGGACTCTCTTGCGGGTATACCTGCGATATTGAATGGACCTCCGGGAACTGGCTTGGCCAGGACTACGATTGTATTCAACGCAATATCCGATATAACCATGTTGCCCTGGTCCCCCGACCCAGGGCGGGCGATGACGCAACAATCCGCCTTGACGATGCCGGGGCACCGGGACCCGTGCCCAGTGAGTATTTAACAACCGAAAAGGAGCCCAATATGGACTATAAAAAAGTGAACCTTGACGGGGTGGAATACCAGGCTGAAGCCCAGGTCATTACTGCCCTTACCAAGGCCCGGGAACAGGTGGCGACACTTAATTCGCAGATTGACCAGTTGCGCACTGACGCAGCGGACTCTGCCAAGAAGGTGTCCACGTTGGAAGGTGAACGGGATAGCCTCAAGGAACGCCTTGATCAGGCTGAAAAGGACATGAAAGACAAGATGGCTAGTGCCTTCCAGGCCCGAATTGCCCTAATGGATAAGGCCCGTGCTGCGGGTTGTGAAGTTCGGGCGGATATGTCTGAAGGTGAACTCAAGGCCGCTGTTATCGCCAAGAAGTTCCCCCAGGCCAAGTTGGATGGCAAGGATGAGGCCTATATCAACGCCCGATTTGATGCTGCTTGCGAAATGATTGAGCAGGATGCGGAAAATCAGAGCCGCCAGGATGCGGCTGACCTCAATTCTAAAGACTCCACTAAAAAGGACCATCTGTCCGAGGCCATGAAACGCTACAACGCCCGCATGGACGGTAGCTGGTCCGACATCAACCCGAACAAGGAGGCCTAACAAATGGCTGCATATGGTAACATGGAAAAGGCTGTGCCCGGCCTCTTGGATGGGCTTAATCACCAGATTGACTCCCGACTTGCCGATGGGGCAATTGAATTCGGTGATGTCGTCTGCGGCAAGGGTGGCGACCAGGTTTGTGTGGGTGGGGATGCCCCGCTTGGTATCGTTGCCCGGACCGCTCTTGACGCTCCGAACTACCCTGACAAGGCTGCCGTCAATGTCTGCCGCACTGGTAAGGTTTGGGCCAACGCCTCCGCAGCCATCACAGCAGACTCTGAAGTGTCCGTGAACGCAACCCTAGGCAAGATTGTCGCCAAGACCTCTGCCGCCGCAGGTGCCAAGCGTGTTGTGACTATCACTGTGGCTAGTGCTTCGGCTGAAGGCAAGAAGGTGACTGTTGTCGTGGGTGACAAGAAATTTGAACTCACTACCACTGCCACTGTTAAGACCGCCGCTGATGTGGCCGCCGCTATTAAGACAGGCCTTGAAGGTTTGGACATCCCGTTTGTCCCCACTGTCTCCTCTGCGGTTGTGACCCTAACGGCTAAAAGCAAGGGCGTGGCGGCAAACAGTATTGCTATCACGGCATCCACTACCGACTCCACTCAGACCTTCACTGTGGCTCAGTCCGCAGCCGGCTCCGATGTGGTCGCCAATCCGGGCTGGTTTGCCCGTTCCACCATTGACGCTCCGGGCATTGTGCTCGTGGACATGAATTAAAGGGAGGTAAAAGAATGAACCCTAGTGAAAAAAACGCCATCCATTTGGATGCAGGTGAGAAGGCATTTTTTGACGAACAATTGACCCTCGTCAAGGCCCGCACCTATGATGTTATTCATAAGGACCTAAAAGCCCTCACCCTCCTCCCAGTAAGCACGGAGCAGGATGATGCTGCGGAGCACATAGAATACCGCTCCTATGACCAGGTGGGTATGGCCAAGATTGTGTCTGATTACGCCAACGATTTTCCACGTGTGGATACGCTGGGCACCAAGAAGTCTGTTCAGGTTCATAGCCTGGGGGATTCCTATGGCTACAGCATTCAGGAAATTCGCCGGGCCGCCCGTGCTAACTTCAACCTGGACGCACGCCGTGCTATGGCTGCCCGCCGGGGTATTGAAGAAAAGCAGGACCACCTTGCTTGGTTTGGTGACTCCAAGGCGGGCCTTAAGGGCTTTGTCAACGCCGAGGGTATCACTGAATATGTAGCCGCCGATGGCCTGGGCGGCGGCAAGCTTTGGAGCGGCAAGACTGACGATGAAATCATGGCGGATGTTATCGGTATTCTTACGGCTGCCCCGGAGTCCACCAATGGTAAGGAAGTGCCTGACACGTTTATCCTCCCATTGCCACTCTACAACAAGTTGGCATACACACCGTATGGCAGCAACCGGGACAAGACCCTGTTGACCTTTATTCGGGAAAACTACCCGACCCTGACCCGGATTGACTGGGTTCAGGACCTCGTGGGAGCCGGTGCAAGCAGCACCAACCGGGTGATGGCCTATACCCGTGACCCGCTGAAGGTAGAGGTTCAAATTCCGCTCCGTTTGGAACAATTGCCCCCGGAACGCAAGGGCATGGAATACTCGGTGATTTGCCATCAGAGAACTGGCGGCACCATCGTGTATTACCCTCAATCCGTTGTGTTCTGTGACGGCCTCTAATTCCTGATGGGAAAACACCCTGCCGCTGGGGATAAATAGGCGGCAACCCTTTAGGCCTCCGGGGCAGGGCTTTGTTGCTTTTGCCCTCCCCGGCTGGCCTCTTTTTCTAATTACCAAAAGCATCAACTAACCGTTTTCATCAGGAAGGTTTATCATGATTATCAATTTTCGTAAAGCACGCTGCCTCGTTGCTGCTCGCAAGTCCAAGGGTTCCCTGACTATTGTTCCGGGCGTCAATATATTGGATGATAAGGATTGGGAGGACATCAAGGACTCCCTCAAGGACCGTACGGGGGAGGGCAAGGACATTACCACTGTTGTGAAGGTGTCCAAAGGTCCGGGCGGCAAGGATGTCGTCACCTCGGTAAAGGTCAATGAACTTGACCCGGTCCAGGCTGAGACCCTTATCCAGTCCGTGGCCTCCTTGGATGTAATCAAGAAGTGGTTGAAATTGGACTCCCGTGATGGTGTCCGGGCCCAACTCTTTGAACGCCAGGCAGAAATTCAGACCGCCACTGCCCCACCAGCAAAGGACTAACCACCGATGAAACCCGCTGCCCTCTCCGTTGAACAATACTTGCATGCCTTTGCTCCTCAGTGTATCGCTGACGGGGGCTATGAGGTATTTATCAACATGGCGGAGCAGAGAACCAACCGCTGTTTCTATGGCGTAAAGGCCAATCAGGCAGTGGCTTTGCTTGCCGCCCATATTTGGTTCCTTTTAGGTTCCGGGAATGGTGGGGCCGGCAGTGGGAACGCTGAAGGCGGGGTCACGGGTTCTATTGTGTCCAAGCGTGAGGGGGACCTGGCTATTGGGTATGGCTCCGGGGCTGCCTCCGGGGCCCTCTCCCCTAGTGATGCTGAATTGGCCCTCACCCGTTGGGGGCTTATGCTCTTGAACCTCCGAAAAGGTTGCAAGCCCTTTATTGGTGTTTGCGGGGAGTGAGTATGGCCAAGACCGCATCCGTGACATTTGAGCAAAAGGACCTTGGCAAGTCCAAGATAAAAAAGGACCTCCGGGGCCTTAATTCCTATGCTGCCATGGTGGGTATACCCTCCACTGCCCCTAGACCAGTTGACAAAGAAACAAAAAAGCCACTGGCCGTCAATATGGCCTCGTTGGCCCTTATTCATGAGCGGGGTTCTGCCGCCAATAATATACCCGCCCGGCCCTTTATGAAGCAGACCCGACAACGGACAGAGGGACGTTTTTCAAGACTATTGCGGAGGCTTTACAAACAGGTTATCCACGGCAAGGTGAACCCGCAGAAGGGTCTGGCCCAATTGGGAGTGGCCTATGAGGGGGAAATGAAAAACACCTTTACCGTGGGCCAGTTTATACCCAATAAGCCAGCGACTATCAAACGCAAAGGGAGCTCAAGGCCCCTTATTGATACGGGGCATATGCGTCAATCTATCACTAGTAAGGTGGTAAGAGTATGAGCACGCTGTTTCCACGTACCCTTGTTGTCCGGCACCGCTCCGGGTCCTTCGTTAAGGGGGTATGGACTCCTGGCCCAGTTGAGGCTGGGACATTTATTGGTTCTGTTCAGCCCGTAAAGGGCAAGGACCTAGATTTGTTGCCGATTGGCCGCCGTGACACGGGGTCAATGAAAATCTATTCTAATACGCCCCTTGCAGTTGCGGTTGAGGGCGGGTCTACTCCGGGCGATGTTGTGGTATGGCAGGGCCGTCAGTGGGAGGTTGTTGCGGAACTCCCCTATCAAAATGCCCTCATCCCTCATTATAAGTATTTGGCCACGGATATGGGGGAGGCGTGACGATGAACGCAACCCAACTATATGAATTTTTATACGATTGGGCCACGGGGGTTTTGCCCTCCGTTGAGGTCCGTCAATCCCACCAAGATTACCCGACACCGAAGCGGACCCCGTTTTTGATATTGTCTTACTCCGGGGACTGGGTAAACAAGGGGGCTGCCCCGTCCCGTATGATTTGGGACCGCCCAGACCTCCCGTCACCTAGAGTCTATCAGTGGCGGGGGCAATTGACCATTTATGAGGTTGAGGGTAACGGGGAATTGCTTCATCAATTGGTGGAGTCCCTAGACTCTATTGACGTCAAAAATTCTTTTGGTGAGGCCGGGTTGTCGGTCCTCCGTTCCATTGGCCCTCAGATGATGCCCGCTCTTCAGGATAGCAATTGGAAGTATGAGGCTATTCTTATTTTGGAATTGTCCTGGGCCCGTGCTATTACTGGCAGTCTTGAGGTCATCGAGTCCGTGGAAATATCCGGGACTATACAAAATAGTAAAAGTGACCCCGATGGTGAAAAAAATCGTTATATTTTAATTGAGGGCGAAAAGTCCGAAGATGTTTCAACTACACCTTAAATGGGAGGCCAGCAATGGCATATAAAGACATAGTTCAAATCAACGTTACCCGGCAGACTACCTCTGTGGCCGTGGCTGCTTTTAATGTGGCCTTGGTTCTCTCGCAGTTTGCTCCCTCTAAAACTACCACGACCTTTACCCGTGCACGTTCCTATGGGGACTTGAACGCCCTTGCGGATGACGGTTGGGCAGAAAGTGATGCCGTATATAAGATGGCTCAGGCTATCTTTGCGCAGAACCCCTGCGTGTCCCGGATTGTTGTGGGTCGCATTGACTCTGACGACTTGGACATGGCGGCCTCTATGGCTGCAATCCAGGCTGAAGACAATTCTTGGTATGGTGTAGTCATTGACCAGGCCCTGGCTAGTTCCCAGCAGACACTGGCGGCTTGGGTGGAGGCTAACAAGCGGTTTGCCATTATGTGGACTAGCGACTCCGATACCTATGACGCCACCAAGGATACGGACTTGGCCTCTGTTCTCAATGCTGCGACCTATGACCGCACCGCCGTCATTTTCCATACTGCTCCGGCAGCGGGCGATGATTACCCTGATGCGGCCTGGATGGGTGAGGGGTTCCCCTATGACCCCGGTTCCTCCACCTGGGCTTATAAGACCCTCAAGGGGGTGACCAAGGATAACATCACCCCGACTAAAGAAACAGTGCTATCATCCAAAAATTGCAACTATTATTCTGAAGTGGGTGGAGTGAATATCACCCAGGAAGGCAAGGTTGCAAGCGGTGAATGGATTGATATCATCATTGGGACTGACTGGCTTGAGGCCCGCCTCCGGGAGGCTGTTTTTGCGGCTTTCGTAAACAACCGCAAGGTGCCTTTTGAAGATGATGGTATCACTGTTGTCCAGGGCCTCGTCAAGGGAGTCCTCATGGAAGGAGCAGACGCAGGCATCCTCCAAAAAGACTCCATCTCAGTCACCGTGCCTAAATACAAGGATGTCCCGCAGGCAGACCGGGTGGGCCGATTCTTGCCCGATGTTAAATTCACGGCTCTTTATCAGGGAGCCATTCACAGAACCAAAATCAGCGGCACCATTTCCGTATAATTTGAGGAGGTATCAAAATGCCTATTACAAGCCCACTTGTTAAAACTTATGACCCCAAGATGGTTGTGGTGGCCTTTGGCCCCCTCACTATCAGCGGTTATGCTGACGGCACTTTTATCAATGCCACCCGTTCCGGGGAGGCCTTCACCAAACGTAAAGGCTCAGGCGGCGATGTAGAACGCACCAACAAAAACGCCTATGACTACACTGTGGAACTCACGCTGCTTCAGACAAGTTCCTCCAATACGGCCTTGTCTGCTATGTTGGCGGCTGACCAGTTGGGTAATGTTGGCGTGTTCCCGCTTACTATCAAGGACCTCTTGGGCCAGACCCTTTTGACGGCTACCAATGCGTGGATTTCACAAGATCCCGCTATTGAAGAGGGGGACGAAACTACAAACCGCACATGGACTCTTCAGACGGGTCCGGCAGCTGCGATTGTTGGAGGTAATTAATCATGCTCACCCCAGTTACAAAAACCTTTGGCAAGGTCCAGGTCACCTTTATTCCTCTGCCCCTCTTGGAGGCATCCGCTATTGACGCCCGTGTGGCGGCTTTAGTCTTGCCTTTGTTGGAACTTCTGGAAACCACAGACCTGTCTAAAATGGACATTAACCTCAAGGCCTTGGGCACGATTATGTCCCGGACCCTTGCGGGACTTTCTACCCAGGCCCAAACGGACCTCATTGTTGACTCCCTCCGGGGTTGCACTGTAACGGCTCCGGGCAAAGCCCCGGCAGAAATTACCGATGCGGACAGCCTTAACAAGATTTTGGAAGGGGCTGGCCTTGATGTCCTCTACCAAATTTTGTTTGAGGCTTGGAGGTTCAACAAGTTGTCCCATTTTGTCCTGGCGGCCCGTATTGGGCTGAAAACTCCGCCAATACCTACCTTCACGGAGCCGCAGGCAGAAGCAAAAACACCTGGACTAAAATTGGCAAGATAGGGGACTTGCGGCCCGACCTAGACGGGGAATGGCCTATTTGGCGACTCGTCCTGGAGGCCCACCAGCCATTATCTGAAGTACTGCGGTGGGACCTTGAGGACGTCCGCAAGGCCAACGCCTTACTGGATATGAGGGCCGCTCATTCCGCAGCCTTCAATGAATACAACACCCGGAACCTTGAAAAGGACATGGTAAAGAAAAATGGTCATTGAGGAACTTACAACCCGGCTTGGATTTCAGGTGGACCCGAACGGACTGGACAAGGGCAAAAAAGCCCTTGGTGGGTTCAAAAAGTGGGCCGCCGGAATAGGCCTTGCTACCGGGGCCGCTTTTGCGTATTTGGCCAAAACGGGCGTGGGGGCTGCTATGACAATGGAGTCTATCACGGCCCAGTTTACCGTCATGGCCGGGTCCGCTGACAGGGCCGCCTCTCTCGTAAGTGAGATTGCGGATTTTGCCGCCCATACCCCGTTCAATAAATTGGGATTGTCTGAAGCAGGCAAGACCCTTATGGCGTTTGGGTTGGAGTCTGAAAAGGTAGTCCCGACCCTTAAAATGCTGGGTGATGTAGCTGGGGCAGACCAAAATAAATTGAACGGCCTAGCCTTAGTGTTTGGGCAAATTCAGTCCACGGGTAAGTTGATGGGGCAGGACTTCTTACAACTCATTAACCAGGGATTCAACCCCCTGACTGTAATGGCTAAGGCGTCCGGCAAATCCGTGGAGGAACTCAAGGACCTGATGGCCCAGGGGGCAATATCTGCGGATGATGTTACCAAGGCCTTTCAGATAGCCACGAGTGAGGGCGGCCTATTCTTTGGCAACCTAGAGGCCCAAAGCCAGACATTGGCAGGTAAGTTGGCCACCCTCAAGGATAATGTTGAAACGGCCCTTCAGAATATGGCTGAGGCCTTTTTACCACTGATGAAAGAACTTACCGATGCGGCTATTGCTATTGACTGGACCCCTATTGTCAAAGGTGCCCGTTCCGTGGCCGCTATGATTGGCGATTTATCTGAGCTGGTAGATACCCTGGTCACATGGCTCAAAAGGCTCTCACCACTGTTTCTGTTGGTTTTTGGCCCACGCCTCCGGGCCATGATGATTGCGGCTATTACGCAGACACGAGCCTATGCTGCGGCCACTCTTTTCCTTCAGCGGGCTCACCTCGCCGCCGGGGCTGCTGCTAACTATCAATTGACGGCCACCGGGCTACTCCAGGCAGGCATGTTTTCTGCTGGTATGGCCGCAAAAGGTCTTGGGGCGAGCATGAAGGCCGCTTTTACCGGGGTGTTGGGTTCTCTCAACCTCGTTTTAGTGGGTCTTGCTGGCATCAAAGAGTTGTATGACTACTTTGTAATTGAGGCCCCGAAGCAGGTGGCCAAAGAATGGGCTGCCCAGGACCTAGAGGACTTCAAGAGCGGCAAGGGAATGTATGAAATTTATGGCGGCCCTGAAGGATACATGGGGAGGCAGGAAAAATTTTACAAGGACTCCGAAAAGAAACTCAAGGACCTAATCAACCAACCTGGAGCATCCGCAGCTGCTATTGATAAGGCCTCTGAAGACTACAAACAAACAAAGAAGATATATGAGGAGGGCCTGGCCCTTTACAAGAAGGTGCGTGGGATTGAATGGACCACGGCACGGGCAAAAGGGGCCGCCCAGCAGGGGGTTCAGCAGACTCTTACTGAGACCAATAAGACTCTAAAAATAGACAACAAGTTTGATTTTCAGATTGCTTCCCCGTCTGATAAGAATACCAAGACCGGGCTGACCGCCGCTGATGTGGCCCAATTAGCCAACCAAGCCATTGACGCTGCCTTTAATATCCGGCTTAAATCTTTAATTGTGGGGGCTATGTGATAAGTGTAATTGGTGCAGTTGATCAGGCTATTGCGGGCCGTTTTGAACCCACTATCCCGGTGAGCCTCTTTTATCGGGAGGATGGGTGGAGCGTGGGTGAAATTAGTTTAGACCTAATATTGACTGAGGGTCATTCGCTTAATGCTGCTGTGACCCAGCACCCGGTTCAAGATGGGTCCACGATTAGTGACCATATTACGATTTTGCCCAGGAACGGGACCCTGCGGGCCTTGGTGTCTAACTTTTCGCTGGCTGGCGCATCGTCCAACAAGGCGGAAACTTGGCAGGATGTATATGAGCAGGGGGAAGCCGCTCAAGAGTCCCTCCCGAACCGGGCGGCAGACACCTGGGAAAAACTCAAGGAACTTGTAAAACGCCGGGAGCTGGTAAAGGTAGTCACCGCCCTGGAGGTCTATGAAGATATGGCCTTGACTAGGGTTGAAACTACTCGTGATGGGGACACTGGCGATGCCCTTGAAATTGAGATAGATTATGAGCAGGCCGTCCGGGTCAAACTCAAAGAAACAAAAGTCACGGCCCAGGTCCAGCCCCGTGACATGAAATCTACTATCAACCAAAAGTCTGCTGTTCAGGTGAACTCCGGGCAGAAAGTCGGATTGGAGGCCACCCCACAAGAGGAGACCCAGTTGACTTTTGGGGAGGTGGCCCTATAATGATGAAAATTCCGTTTGACCCGACTATTTCTGCGGACCAGCAATTTCAGGTGCTTATACCTGAACGGGCCGTGATTACGCTCACCCTGCGGTGGAACACCCGGAGCGGTTTTTGGTATGCTGATATTGAGTCCGGGGGAGCCGCTATCAACGGCCTAAAGATAGTGCCCAGGTGGCCCCTACTTGAAGAGCATCGGGCCTTGTCCCCCATTGAGGGGGACCTTATGGTACTGCCTTTGTCCGGGAACGCTCCGGACCCTATACCCTATGAAGGCCTGGGAACCTCTTGGGGCCTGTTTTGGCTGGCCCCGGAGGATGTAGAAAAGTGGAGGGCTGCGCATGGCCTGGGATAGAATTTGCCGGGTGGTGGTCCGAACCCCAGTTGGTCCGGGCGGGGGCAACTATACTGAAGTGGACCTCACCGCCCTTCATGTAGATTTTAGTATCACCCGGTCCCGTGTCTTTAATGATAATGAGGCCAAGTTGAATATCTACAATGCTGCTCCAGATTTTATCCGAAGGGTATTGCAGCGTGGTTCTAATCTTCTTATATACGCCGGATATAAGGATGAGGGTGAGGGCCTAGTGTATCAGGGGAACATCGTGGGGGTTAACTCGATAAAAACCGGAACAGATGTGGTTACCTCCGTGATGGCTATGTCTCTGCGGTCCTTGGATAAGCCTTTCACCTCCACCCCGGTGGTGTTAAATTTTGAGCCCGGAGCCACGGCAGAGGATGTAGTAATTGAGATTGGGACCCGCCTGGGTTTGGTCCCGATTGGGGCAAATAATGTTAAGGGTATCGAGTTCCCGCAGGGCTGGGCCTTTGTAGGTCCGGTGGGGCTTGCTATTGAACGGATTGGCCGGGATATTATGGTTCACGGCTATGGGCTGTATATTGACCTGGCTGAACTCGTTGTCTATTCTACCCAGGCAGATAGTGACTACACGCTTGCATATTTACATTACGGGGCGGGCCTTTTATCTATCCAGGACACCA
>Ga0172382_10010292_pt1 | contig 12590 bp, 13 predicted proteins | sample Leawel138RmetaG_FD_122245 | JGI IMG/M metagenome (GOLD analysis project Ga0172382, IMG submission 122245) | Leachate microbial communities from a municipal landfill in Southern Ontario, Canada - Leachate well 138R metaG | ecosystem: Engineered > Solid waste > Landfill > Unclassified | place...
ATCATTGAATATATCAGTGACGGTAACATCTTTACCAAGCAATGCAATGACATTGGCAAGATTATCCAGCTTTTGTTGTTTGCTAACCTCACTTTTATCACCAAGCGACTCGTATCTGCCTTCAACCATGTCTATAACAACTTCATTAGGTGACTCATCAAATCTAGATAAAGTCTTTAACACCCTCCTTGTGGGAGTAGGAGAATCACTCAATCGGTTGAGCTCAACAATGACATCAACAAAGCCGGTTAAAGCATTTGAACCTCTTGCGGCAGTACCATTATCACCACCGCTCTTTCTGTCATGATGAATAATCAAGACACCAATTCCTTTTTTTAATAAATGATTCAAGGGTAAAAGAGCTTCATTAACTTTGGCGGCATCATTTTCATCTTTGGCATTCCAAAAGGTGGTTAGTGTATCAATTACACAAAGTTTAATTTCATTTTCTTCGCAAATTGCTGCTGCTCTAGCTAATGCCGCTACCCATTCCTGATATGAATACTTTTGATTCATTGGTCTGGAAACAATACTGATGTCAGTTTTTGACAAATTAAATTTGTCTCGTCTCTCGCCCCATTTAGATTCGGCTTCTTCCGTTAAAACAAGAACTTTAGTAGGAAAAACTTCCATGCCTGCCAAAAATCCACCCGCCTCTATTTTTTGGAGCATTTGGACTAGCAGTGTTGTTTTACCAGCCTTTGGTAAAGCTGATAATAAAGTCACAAAACCTTGTGCAATAAAGCCTTCCCATATCCATTTAACTATCTGTTTTTCACTGGTTATATCTCCAAGCAAAACAGGTTCAAAATCAACGGTCAAAGACCTTTTGTTTGCGTTGCCTTCCAGAGTAAAATCGTTGGTCAAAGCATGTCCATTTGTATAAGCTGATAAATTATCTCCTAAGCTAGCTAAACCTTTTTTGTTTCTGAAATTAATGCAATCTTGAATCATTCTTTCGACTCTGTCTGGTGGATGGGGAGGGTCAAATTTTGAAGCCAATGACCTGATAACATCAGAAGCAATATCCCAGTCTTTTCTAGGAAATCGACTTAACATTAAGTGGGTTAAATCTCGTAAATTATTGTGTTGAGTGCCCAAGGGAGCTTCAACCAATGATTCCAAAGACGGTTTTTCATAAGTCGCTTGTCGATACTCTTCAATAAAATTATTGGGTAGTGTAGATAACTTGGTTAACTCATCTAGTCCACCGATGGCCCATTGATACTGACCAATCTGACCTTGCTTATTTTTTGCTCTGCTAGGCGGTAAAACAATGAGCTTATTTTCACTTTGGATTTCGAACTCGTGTGCCTCAGTCCTAACATTTCTGTTGCCAATTTGGTCAGTATATTGAAAAAAAATGTGCCGCCCACCACTTGCAGTTTTTGTTTCAAGAACAGAGTGAAGCGATAAAGGATTGCCAGTTTTATAACTGTCATCATCGACCACAACAATCCCACTTAATGAACCGCAAACAACAGCAACACCAGTAACTCTAGGGTTTGAGAACCATTGCTCTAGCTCATCTTTAGTAGGTTTCTGAGTTTTGTATTTGCCCCACTTGCCTAGAAAGGATGAGGGGTCTTTTTGATAATTAGCCAGCGGCAAGACACACCACCCAGCATTTGCATACTTAAAGGCTGCTTCTCTTAATTCTTGTAGGGTTTTTTCATCTGTCATATTCATTTTTCCGTAAAAGCATTCAGCGCCAGCAATAAATCTTGCTTGGTACTGTACTCACCACTATTAGTAAAACCTTTTGAATAGAAGACTCTGATAAAAAATCGAGCGTTTGGAGTTTTATCTGCCTGGATAAGATGCAAAATTCGGCGTTTCTTACCACTTCTGGTATTAGTGACTATCTCACCGTTTTTGTTGAATATTTTTAGCTGCATTTTCATATATCTTTCCTTCCTAAGTGGTTAGTACCTTCTTGACCCATGGAGCCTCGTTTTTAGCTCCCGAATACTTTCTACAAAGTCACGGCTATTAATTTCCAATTGACCGTCCCAGTGAAGTCTCAAGTCTTGCTCGGCTGTTGAGTTAGAATCATCAAAAACAAAAAGCACATAATTGCCTTCTGACCTGTCTAAATCAATGAGTGGATATTTGAGGGAGCGCAAAACGGCAGCACTATACATATCCTTAATGCGGAGCTCACTTGGATTTGACATGTGAGCCTCCCTTCTTTAACTGGATAATGTTTTCGACTTTAAGTTGACTCTTAACTGAGATTGGGCGTTGTTTAATGGTTAAACCAATTGCAGATGCAGGAATTAAGCCGTCTTGGACGGCTAGAAGGGAAATTAATCTTTCACTAAATACATCTTTTTTCATTACTCCTATATTTTCTAGGAGCGAAAACCAATGAATTTTGAAGTTACATGCCTATAAGTTGAAAAATGCGTTTTCTATCTTTTGGGGTTGGCAATGAAAAGCGTCTGGTTGTTGTGTAGTAGGTACTTTTTAGGTTTTTAACCTTATTTTTTAACTGAGCATCAAACTCATTGTCATCATCACTATCAATTGAATCTCCAGCAACATGTTCAAAAGCAGGCTCCACCAAAGTCATGCCATACCCATCGTCAGTTAAGTGGCTAATGTCTGGGGATTGTTCCTTAAACAAGCTAATTATTTCTGTCTCAATGTTTAGATAATCCTGAACACCAGACTCATCAGCAGCTTCAATTTGTTTTCTTCTCACTTTTACAATTTGTTTACTCTTGGGTTTCTCACCTAGTTCATCAGCAGCAGTAGCTTTGATTTTTTGCCACTGTTTAGCTTTTGTCAGCTCACTTTTAACATCTTCGAAAGTTGTCCCCTCGTCAATTTTGAGATAAGTTCCAGTATCAGTAATTGGATTGAGAGGAGAAGCATAGTGGATTAGATTCGGTCCATTGATTTTATAGGGGACATTTCCGTATAAGATAAAAATTCTCAACAATTTGTCGTCTAATTTTAATAGTTGAGACAATTTTGGCACCTCAAGTAAAACTTGTCTTTCAACAGCATCCTGAGCAGCCCACACCATTCCTGAATTCAATTCCTGATTGGGAAAGGCTTTTGTGAATAAATTACCATGCTCAGTTAATAACCTATGTAGCCACTCTTGAGAGGTAAGATTCTCTGGAATGTTGTACTTTTCCCGAATAGTTTTTGCAATCAACCAACCAATAAAACTATGAGTAATGAGGTAGTGCCTCACACCATCATAATCAAGTGTATATTTACCGATTGTTATACTTGTCTTTTTCATTTAAATAAGTTATACATACATGATATAATAAATTGTACATATATTCTACTATGACTGATTCAAATAGCAAAGATACTAAACTTATCTCAGTAACCAGAGCTGCTAGTATTCTTGGTGTTAATCCCCAAACATTACGCCGCTGGGATAAAGCTAAAAAGCTAGTTGCAATACGAGTTGGCAGTCGCAATGACCGCAAGTATAAATTGTCAGAAATTATCAAGCTGCTGGAACAACAATGAAAATAGGACTAATTTACAGCCGAGTTTCTACTGATGAACAAGCCAAGGAAGGGCAATCTATTGATGCCCAGATTAAGTTGTGTAAGGTTTACATGGAACAAAACGGCTATATCGTAGCCAAAGATGGTATTTTTAAAGACGAAGGAAAAAGCGGCAGCAACACCAATCGCCCAGGGTTACAAAATTTACTTCAAAGAGTGGCTGATGACAGAGCTATTAATGCAGTTTTTGTGCTTGATACTGACCGCTTAGCTCGCAACACTTTAGACCATCTCAGTATCAAAACAATTCTCAAAAAACATGATGTTCGGCTCATCTCCATTAGCCAGCCCATGATTGATGATTCCCCAGAAGGCAACTTCATTGATGTGGTCTTGGCTGGTGCTAATGCCTTGCAATCACAAATTACTGGTAGAAAAAGCAGCAAGGTTATGGAATTAAAAGTAAAAGCAGGTTGGTGGGCTGGTGTGGCTCCAATTGGTTATATTAACTCAATCAATCCTCATCCTACTAGCCAACTTGATAAAAGAATAATTACCCCTGACCCAGAAAAAGCCGAGTTGATTACTAAAATGTTTGAGCTTTATTCTTCAAATAATTTCTCCATCGATGCTCTGGTCATTAAAATGAATGACCTTGGGTTAACAGCAAAAAATGGTGGGAAACTCCAAAAGAGTATGATTCATCATACTTTACGCAATCCTTTTTACTATGGAAAAATGCTCTGGAAGGGTGAATTATATAAAGGTAAGCATGAGCCTTTGGTTGAATATGACACCTGGCTTCTATGCCAAAGAGTTATGAACACTCACAATCAAAACGGTAGCCGCAAACGCAAACACAACTTCCTACTTAATGGCTTCCTCTATTGTGAAGATTGCCAAGGTCGTTATTTTGGTGAGCAGCATATTAAAAAGGGTAAAACTTACCGTCATTACCACTGTGGAGTTTGCAAACGTGGAACTTACACCGATGTCGATAAACTCGAGAAACAAGTTGAAAAATGGTTTGCCAAAGTCGAAATGACCGAGGAATATGCCAACGATTTGAGAAATAAAGCTAAAAGCATTGTTGAGTCACTCAGAGACACTACCAATGAAGAACGCCAGTCTCTGGTTAATCAAAAAACTGCCATTGAAGCTAAGATTCAGTCAGCCGAAGATAATTTACTGGAAGGCACTTTCACCAAGGAAAAGTATCATGGTATTACCGCCCGTTTAGAGAAAGACCTAGAAAAAATTGAAACCAAGTTGGCTCAAACCAGTAAAAACTACGCAAAAGGCGTTAAGCGAGTGGAAAGACTGGTTGATATGGCTGAAAACATTCAACAAACTTACCACGATGCTGAGCCAGAAATGAAGCGAGAGTATTTAGACCTCTTCTTTAGTAAGTTTATGGTCAAGGATGGAAAGATTGTGGCTGCTTTGCCGAGTGAATATATAAAACCGTTAATCACCAGTGGTAAATTAACGGTTCGAATAAAGAACGGATGGCTCCCCGTCCATGAGCTTATTCGGAATTTACACCAATTTATCATGTCTCCAGACGTAATTGGAGCGAAAATGAGCCTTTTTTCGACCGTTTAATTTAATCTCCCCTTTTCGAGTTGTTGTGAGGTCTGTGTTTATTCGTTACACAGGCTTGGGTGAGTGTGCCCCCCCACCCACCACCGGGGTGCCGTTGCCAAAAACCTCGTACCTCCACTATGGAACCAGGGCGTGAGTAAAGCGATATGTTCATCCAGATGCCGACAACGAGTGCTGACTTTTCGGCTATAATGGCAATGAAATCAGATATGAGCCATATAATCACCTATGTCAGTGGCAATCAAGCCAAGTTTCTCACAGCTCAAAAATATTTTGAGCCTTTGGGCATCGACTTGGTTCAAAAAAAACTGAATATTGTTGAAATCCAGTCAGACAAAGTTGAAGATATTTCTTTGGATAAAGCCAAAAAAGCTTTTGAGGCACTAAAAGTGCCGCTCATCGTCAATGACACCAGTTGGATGATCGAAAGTCTGGGTGGTTTTCCTGGCCCCTATACCCGTTATATTAACGGCTGGTTTACTCTTCAAGATTGGCAAATATTATTTAAACGCTATGCCAACAAACCAATTATTCTCGGCCAGGCAGTTGTTTATATCGATGACAACGGTAGCAAAATCCTCACCCACGATGCCATTGGTAAGATTTTGGCCGTACCAAGGGGCAGCGATAAATGGACCGGCTTCGACCAAGTTGTCTCAATGACACCATCCGGTGAAAGCCTAGCTGAGGTGCACGAGAAACAAGGTTACAGCATCGATGGTGAACTGCCTCTCTGGGAAAAACCTAGCATATACCTAACGGCGAGACAGAGGTAAAATGAGAGGTCCACGGAAAATATTAAACACACAACTTAGCTAGGACAATAACTTTGTCACATTTTAATTCTGAAAAACAACCAGTGCCCTCAACTTTTTATCTGGTTAGGCATGGCCAATCGGAAACAAATGCTATTTCAGAGGCAGGAAAAGTGCAGGATCCGTCCTTGTGGAATGAAAGTGACCTGACGGCTTTAGGAATTCAACAGGCCGAGTTTCTGGCTGCAAAGTTACAAAATACCAACTTTGACGCCATTTTTTCATCCGATTTTCGGCGTGCACACAGAACTGCGGAGATTATAGCAACGGGCCGAGGGATTGAGATAGCAACTTCAGAACGTCTGCGCGAGAGCAGCGCCGGGAACCTACATCAAATTTACTCCGATCAAAACAGCGACACCTGGAAATCGTTTAGTCGTCTCACGGAACAGGAAAAAGCCGCGTTGAAAATTAATGGGATGGCGGAGTCATTTAATGAAGCAGCCTTGAGATTTTTATCTTTTGTGAGCGAATTGGTCAGCATATACCCAGGATCATCAATATTGATTGTGTCTCATGGGGCATTAATGAAATCATTTTTGATGAAGGTTGGTTATGGATCATTTGAGGATTTTCCGAAAGGCTCCATTGAAAATACCGGGTATGCGATTGTCGAGGGTGACGGTCACAATTTTCATGTTAGAAACGTGTCAGGCATTCATAAAGGTAAAAAATAGGGTTCAACACAATGCCAAAAACAGTACTTGTATCAGACGCCTTAGGCGGCAAACATTTAATCTTACAAGATGAAATCATCCCTCGTGTGGCAATATACGGAATTTTCATTAAAGAAGGAATGGTTTTAATGGTGAATGACTCAAGATCAAAATGGTGGGAGTTCCCTGGCGGAGGCGTAGATACCGGTGAATCTGAGCTTGATGCCTTGAAAAGAGAAATCTTTGAAGAGACAGGTCTCACTCTCAATGAAAAATCCCTTGAACCAGCCAACCTGATTTGCTCTATTGAAGAATTGTTCTATGACCTAACTTCTCAGCAAGCTTGGCATACACGACGAAAGTTTTACCGTGTTTCAAGTTTCTCCGGGAGCATTTCAGATAGCGGTAACGGTGACGATGTAATAAAGGTTGCTTTTTGCGAACTAGGTGGCCTGAAAAATTCAGTTTCGCCGACGGTGCAAAAAGTGATCAATAAAATGGTTGATCTCTAAAATCAATACCCTGAGCATAATCGGCTAGCAACTTGCTAAAGATAGCGTTGCCGGTTTGGCCGCTTGGCATACAGCTTGAGCATGATGCTGGAATTGTTATTTTTTGTGAGTTGGTCAGTACTTCCTCCACACTTTCATCATGTAGATTGCCTATGACATAGTTGGGATCGGCATACATTGGTTCACCCTTTAAATCACAGGGCATCCATTGTCCATACGGCGTAACAGTTGGTCTGGATGACTTAATGACACAGTTTGCGGTTTTTTCCAATGAGTAATCTTCTGAATTCATGAATGCAGTGAGATTGTCTGAAAAGTCAATTTCCAACTGCCCGTATTGTCCTTGAACTATTCCGGATCTTATCCGCAATAGTTGTTCTCTTAACTGCCTTTCATCTTCCGCACTCAAAGGATTTGTGACCAAAATCTCATCTCTACGAATGTTGAGAAAATCTAGGCCCATGTTTTTTGCAAAATCAACAATACCTTCGACCTCCAAAGCATTGAGCGGCTGAATGACAAAGCCTATTCCAACCCTGAGATCTGAATTTGTGGCATTTCGTTTTCGTAGCAACTTACTCAAGTTTTCTTTAACCTTAAGGAGCGCATTGCTCTTTGTCGGCATTTTTATGATATCGTTGTAAGTGTGGTCATTGGGAGAGTGGATGCTAAATCTAATACGATCCATATTTAGCAACTGCGACCACTCATAGTCAGAAAGTCCCCGCATGTTGTAGCCACTGGTGTAAAGTTGGGTTTTTAGTCCAATATTGTGTGAGAAGTCTAGCAACTGGAAAAAGTCTGAGTTCAACAGTACTTCACCCCCACCTGAAAAAACCGCGACTTTGGCCCCTAAGTCGTGAATGGAAGAAAGTGTATTCTCCCATTCCTCCAAACTCATTAAGCCCTTCCCTTTCATTTTTTTGGTTTCATACGTTTTTTCTCTTTTGTCAGACCACAAGCACATTACACAGCTGTAATTACAAGTTCCCTTTGTGGTGTGGAGCTCAACAACTCTTGATGATACGGGTTCCCCAGCAGCCAATCTGGCAGTGTATATTGGATCAGAAGCAAAATCACGAACAACAGTTCTGGCAACATTAAACATCAATCTTCTTGAATAAAAGGGAGAGTCGACTGCTAACTGAAATTCTTCATCTTCCTGCAATGACTTGTATTCTTCAATTAATTCTTGGGCAGAAATCCCAAGCTTCTTCATGATATCAGCAGACGAAATTGATGGATCCTGAAGAACCATATCCCTGACTATCGATTTTCGATCACCCTCAATTGCCAGAGCGCTTGTATATGATCGGTACTCATTCAGCTCTTCCGGTGGAATTCTTTGGTATTGTTCTTTGGACATATTTAAAAAATTCAAAGGCCGGAGAGTATTAACACCTCCTCAGGCTTAAGGAGAGTGACATGAGTTGTAACCCGGTCAAATAAAATGAAGGAATTGTTGGCAATATTTACGAGTCTGTATCTTTCGGGGTTTGCTCTCACTTTTTCGGCAATTGAGCGCATTTGTTCCTCTGGAAGTGGCGCTTGAAACAAGTCAGATTCCGAAAGCGGCTTGATTGGAACCATTTGCACTAAACCTGCACCACTCTCCTTGTCGTCCAGTACTTTATTGGTCAAAATGGGGTCAGCGTCTTTCCCATAATGGAATTTGTGTATAGCTTCAATATCTCGTGGTAATTGTTTTACCAAACCTTGACTGTACGCAAGTTCTGCTTGATTAAATGCGCTTGTTGCCCCGTCGACGTGAAGGTTACCGGTAACCGCATTGCCAACAGTCTCTCTTCCCCAAGCAGCAGAAGTAAGCCGAACATCTCCGTTAGGCCGCACAATAATATAACAGTCCTTGAGTTGCTCTGTCAGCTGTACCAAGGTGATGGTTCGTGAATTGTTAGTTTTTGCCCTCTCGCCGGTTGCTGGCCAGAAGGAATTAAAGGTCACAAATAAGCCTTGATTTTTCAAGTCATCAAAAGATGCATCAACTTGTTGTTGAAGGGAAAAAAACTCCTCTTGCCTCAATCTAAAATCCTCGTAGTTGTTTCTGGCTGCACCAGAATACGATGGCGCACAGATATGATGTTCAGATGCCAAACCTTCTTTTGCCAACAAATAACTGAGTTCAGTCACATGTTCATAGTTTTGATGATGAGCAACTGAAATAACGGTGATAGGCTTTCCTGTTTCTTGCAGTAAACGCAAGCCAGTCATCGCTCGCTCAAACGATTTACCTCTACCGGAGTTGTGTTGGTCGGCTTCTGGTCCGTCGATGCTAGTACAAATTCTTGAAACATTGGAATCACGGAACTGTTTGGCTAGCTCAGGAGTCATTGTGGTGCCGTTAGTGATTAGGGTGGCGATTGTGCTATCTAAAATATGTGTTGTCTCGAGAACTCTCAAAAGTTCTGGGTGCAATGTTATTTCCCCACCGGTCAACGTTACCTCTAAAAGACCTCGATTTTCAGCCTCATTAAATACGCCCTCAATTGAGCTGGCTGACAAGTTCTGCTTTTCCCAGGTTTTGCCTGGATGGCAATACTTGCATCGCAAATTGCATTCCTGTAGGGTGTCCACAACTGTACGAATAATATGGCGAGGCTGGGTTTCAATATTCATATTCATATTAATTCCGTTTATTGATTCTAGATTCCACCTAAAATTCCAGACTAAAACCTAGAATATTCTTATTTACTTCGGGTAAGCATATCACTGTATCAAGATATGTCAATGAGATTGAGTGACTACTCAAATCAACATGAATAACTGACTTAGGGTTAAAAAGAAAGGTTAGTGATTAGTTCGAATACCCAAAACGGGTATTAATTTTTCTTGAGGTAAATTTGGTGCTCCCCGAGTAGGATTCGAACCTACGACCTTGAAGTTAACAGCTTCCTGCTCTGCCGCTGAGCTATCGGGGATCGTAGACTTGTGGCGTGATGACAATAGTAGCCATTGCTACTTGCGCCCAAATAGGCGAATAGAAACCTAATTATTATCACGCTACAAGTCTATATTAATCTTATTAAGGAACGAACGCTATTGTAGCAAACAATCCCCAAGTTTGCCATAAACGTAACTTGAGGGTAGGATTAAATTAAAGCTAAATATGAAATTACTCAAAGTCATCGTCCCACGAGACACCACTTTTCTAAAAGCAGCAAAAAACTTCATTCCTAAGTAAAACAGCTCGCTGTTCTGTCTGTTCTGCACGTATGGTAAAATTGAATCTAGCCATACAATCTAGCCATACAAAAAGAACGACATGAAAAAATACCGCCCCCTCGCTTTTTTATCATTTCTCTCATTTCTGGCATTCATTAATCCACCCGACACGCTGTGGTTCTTATTCTTCCAATTCTTCTTATTCTTTCTGATACCGGGGAAAAAATCCAACAGAAGTGTTTGATCGCTTAACTTGCCACAGAATCACCAATCCGGAAATCGTTAAAACCAACATCTGCCAGTACTGCCCCAACAGACCCAAGCCAACAGTGTCCTCCAGTGTGTCCCGAACTTCATCAAAAGCAATGTGATAAAAAGTTGCCACTGCCAGACTTTTCGACTGCGACCAAATATAAGCAAAAACAACCGCGTGCATTGCAGTTGGCAAAATACTCACGAGCAGAATGATGCTGACCGAGATAAATGGGTTTCCTCCTGCGCGCAAACCCATAAAAAGCAAAACGGGTAAGTGCCAAATCCAAGTTATCAATCCATGTAAAAGCAAGGCGTGCCTGGCGCTGTACCTCAGCTGAAGTCTGGGGAGTAAATATCCGCGCCAACTAAACTCCTCACCAAAAGCTGGAATCATGGTAGCGAAAAAACTGAAAACAAAAGTGGTGACAAAACCGGAAAGACTGACTGCGGCAGCAGCAGTATAAAGGCCCAAAAATCTTTCAAGCAAGCTGGGCAACAACCATAAACCAAGAGCAAAAACCAACGACAGCAAATAGTGTTTGGGTTTCCCCCAAGACCAGCCAGCTTTGGCAAAACCATCTTTAAAAACATATTTGCCGGCAAGATAGGTGCCAACTCCAGCCGCAACCATGGAAATCAGCAGGAGCGGCCGAAAAGCGTCGCCCAAAAAAAGATATATCAATTGAAAAGGCCAGGATAAAATTAGAATGATCAACAAATATAGTTTGATGGAGAACGGCCTTTTTGCTGGCATAAGATAATATTAATACTTAATGGGAAAGAATCAATCACTTGAGTTCAAAAAAGTGTAGTAAAATAAAGCCTATGGACTCTAAAGACACCTCACCCCCAGCTGCAAACGCTGCAGAAGCTAAAACAAAAGCCGTTTCTGCACCCCAGGTGTTCGACAACCTAACCACAGCAGAAAAAGAAGAGCGGTCCCGGAAAATAATTGAAGAAGAGTTGAGGGAAATGCTCGCCAGTGGGAAGATCAGCGCCACAGACTTTTATCTACAATTGACAAAAAGAGGGATAGACCCAATGGAAGCCTATAGTCTTGCTTGGGAATTAGCCTTGGAAAACTCAGAGGCGCAGGAGATTTTGAAAAAACTCCGGGACAACCAGAGAAAGTCTTGAGCCTCTCATACCAACCCAATCAATGCCAAAATTTTTAGAAAATTCCGAATATAATGCCGCCCCTAATTCAGCTTAACTTGAACCTTTTTAACTACCCTGTTACACTAGCCTCGTGAGCAAAGCTCAGCGCGTACCTCCGTTCAACACCTTCCGCGATCAGGAACTCTGGGAAAAATTTATCACCACCAAGTTGGCTCCTTTTGAAAAAAATCCGGCCGATTACCTCAAGTACTGGTACGCGGAGAGCCGGGAAGGCGTCGAGGCCTACCCCAGCCAAGGCATGCTGATTACTCCTTTTGACGATCTTGATTACCATCAAAGAGGCATGCTGCCCCCGGAAAAGATGATGGAAATCCTCAGAATCAGGCAGTATTTTTTGGAAATTCTTAATCATCCAGAGCGCGTTGCTATTCTTAAAAAAGTCCAGAAAACCAAATTTGCGCCGCCGCCCAAAGTGGCCAATAACGCCATGGATGACCTGGCCAAAAAAGGTGTCGGTGTTTCTATCTCTGATCTGGGTGTCCGGGTGGTTGGTTCGCAAGGTAAGCGCATCTCCCGCAAGGAGCGGCTCAAAGAAGGGCCTTTTGTCAAACTCGGGAAATATGCCCGCTCGCTGCTGGTTGGTTCGGCCATGCCCGATGTTTGGGGCAGTGTTTATGCTATTGCCACCATGGCGCAGTGTCTTTCTTTGGTGGGTGTGCCTAGAAATGGCCCCTTCAATAGTACTAAACGCCAGGCTGATCTAGTCAAAGCTGTTTTTGCCGCCCTCGAGGAAAGTGAGGTGTTGCACGGCAGGAGCAAAACCGACCAAGAATTTCTCCTGAACACTTGGCAGCACAACGTCATGGGTGTGGTTGACGCCACGCCGGAAAAAGCCCTACCCCGGGCTGAGGCCCTCTACCAGGCAGGCGCTAGAACTTTTCGCGTTTACTCTCCTGAACCCGGTGTCGG
>Ga0172382_10010293_pt1 | contig 12590 bp, 21 predicted proteins | sample Leawel138RmetaG_FD_122245 | JGI IMG/M metagenome (GOLD analysis project Ga0172382, IMG submission 122245) | Leachate microbial communities from a municipal landfill in Southern Ontario, Canada - Leachate well 138R metaG | ecosystem: Engineered > Solid waste > Landfill > Unclassified | place...
AATCCGCCCACGCAATAGGCGCGTTATCAGGATCGTGCGACCACCATTTGCGCGCTCCCTCCCGGTGATATTCACCGAAATAACGATAGCAATCAGTGTTCATGCAGTCACTCTTGCAAAACGTCCGGTCTTTGTAACTCATCATGTCACTTCACCTTCACTGCGATATATTCATACATACGTGGATCGTCATTGATTCGTCGCTGCACCAGGATAGCGCGTCCTTGTTGTTGCAGAGACATGGCAAGTTTTCCGACGCTGGTTAGGCCGATGTTGTCGCTGTAATCTCCGGTGTGATAGACAATCCATGCACCACGAGGGCGGCTTTTGAATTGGTGTAGGGTCATTGGTTGTTTTCCTTGTTCAGAGCGGAGCGTGCGTTACGCATCTTGCGCAGACTCCTCACAGCCTCTTGTGTGGTGATGGTGTCAGACAGCAGCCCGTCATAGCTTTCGATCAGCGATGCCGCGACAAAGCGGATGCTGGCTGGGTTACCATAGCGCATTACCCATTCCGGACCCCCATCAGCGAAAGACCGCGGGTCGATGATCGTCGCGACTGCCCCATCCCCGAGGTCAACTTCCGCTGTCATGCCCTTTGCTGCATCGGCGTCGTATTCGGCTGCCTTCCGCAGCCTCTCGATCTCCAGCCCGTCGCGCTCGATCTGGTCGGCGGCAGCAGCAACCGCTCTCTCCAGCCACGGAGCAGGCCAGCAGTGATTCCAACTCCGCAGCTTGGAAAGCAGTTCGTCCCGCTCACTCATGGCTGGCCTCCATCAGCTTGGCCCGCAGCACAGCGAGCAAGAGGGCGCGGGCGGGGCTGGGCCCTCGCGCGCTGAACACAGAGTCGCCATGCTCGACAAACATTCGGTCGTTCATGCGCCCCCAACCCCACCCCGGCAGCAGCGCCTCCAGCAGCGTCACGGCAGCGTCTAGGGAGCCGCACTGGGCGTCGCCGAACAAGGCAGCGTTGTCGATTCCAATCGGACTAATTGCGTCCATCCATGGGCAGGTTCCCCCCGCCTCCACGGCCTCGATCAGCCGGTCCAGATCAGTCGTCATGACTGGCTTCCTTGCTGCGCAGGGCGGCGCTGGCGATGCGCTGCGTTGTCCCAATCATGCTAGTTTTTCCGGTAATCAGGCTCATGTGCCTATCAATATGCTCCAGCGCATCACGCAGCCTCTGGTTTTCCTCGTCCAGCGCGGTGATGAGGTCGGCGGCGATCTCTACGTCGTGCTCAAGACCTGGGGCAGGCCAACAACCATCCCATTGCATAAGATGCTCCACCAGTTCCCGCGTGTCGGTCATTTCAGCGATCCTTCCAAGAACATAGATGGCTGCCAGTAAACGCCGGTCTGAAACGGGCCGATCATTATTGTGACATCACCGTAGGGTTTCAACCATTTGTTAAAGTGGAAAAACCGCCCTGCGCGCCTCTTCCATCGAATATACCAGAGCCAGCGCCATGTAAGGCTCTTGGGGTTGTGCCAAGACAGGACGTTGTGGCCTCCGCTATTAACGCGGCTCCATATCGACAATGCGCCGATCTGAATTCTAGGGCCTTGACACCACCTGGCAACGGATTTCCTCTCGTGAAATCGGATGCGAAACCTCATTCCCCGGCCTCCTTCTCCATGGCGGCGAGGACGACGTCATGGATGAGCGCGATAAAGCCGTGCCCAGCAAGGGCAGGATCTTCATAGCAACGATTCTCGATAGCATCAGCCACCCGCTGCATCCCCTCTCGCACCTTCTCGCGGCCATAGGCTTCAAGGGCGGATTGGGCGTCGGCAGGGGTGAGGGTGCTGAAATCACGCTGCATCTCTGAATATGCGGATGATATTCCAGACCAGTGGTGATAAGTGCTGTCGCAAATGTATTCAGGGTGCGACGGTCCGCTTCTCTCTGCGCAGGCAGTCATTTTCGCGTAAGCAAGGTGACGCTCTCTGCATACACTCGCCGCCGCCTCATAGGCCGCTGCGACCTTGGCCCGCTCGGCCTCCAGCGAGTCGGCGAGGGTGGCGACCGTATCGCGCAGGTCGGGGGCGGCGGCGATTAGGCGGGCGTTGTTGTGGGCGCTCGTGACCGCGCCCTGATGGACATACGCTATGGTAATCCCCAATCCGTCAGTTCTAACTGGGACGCTTTCGTCGTGTCGCGGCTGCCAAGCTTTCCACGGCCAAGGCGTGTATCCGGTCAGCGGCTCGAGCAGCGCCCGCGCGGCTGCGATGGGGTCGGTGGTCATTGCGTTGCCCTCCACTGCATATCCCGCCAGCACTTGCGGCACACGCACCGCATCGCGGGCTCGAGCAGCAATATCTGGCGCGGTCCGTTGCACCTTGGCATATCGCAGACGGTCATGTCGAATCCTTTGCTTTGGTCGGTGGCCATTGCGGGGCCTCCCGAGCAACAAGCATCGCATCAGCAATCTCGTAGGCGAAATCAGCGATCCCAGGGGCCCGATAGCCGTCATCCGGGCCGAAACTCGCCAGCCAACCGCCATCCCCTTCGCCACCGCTCCCTTCACCACCGTCTGCCCCGCCTTCACCGCCATCTCCTTCGCCACCTTCGCCTTCACCGCCGGTGTCGCCGCCATTGCCATCGGAGTCCTCAGAATCGGCCTCCCGGTCACGCCCGTTCGGGCCGCTGAGTTTTTCACAACCACGAACAAATGCTTTGTAACCGCCGTGGTCAACTACCACACAGTCACCAGGCTTGATAGCAGCAACAGCCGCAGAAATCAGGTATTTAGTCATGTTGTAATCCTCTTTGGTTTGGGTTTGTAGTCTCAGTTGTTCCGTTCCCAATCTTCTTGGGCGCGGCGTTCAATTTCTTCCGACAACCTGTCGGCTTCTTCATTATCCCCGCTCATACGCGCACAACTTCGGCGTTCAAGCAAGTCATCCATGGTCTGCTGACTATCGTCAATCATCAACCACATCCTCCCAATCGTCCATATCTACAGCCATGTCAATAGCTCTTTTTAACGGATCCCCCTCTCCTTCTGGTGTGGTGGGGTGCGCAACATAGTAATCCTCCCCATCCCACTCGACAAGATACTCTGTCGTAATCTCTACGAACTGTGCCTTCCTTGCCATAGTTTCCTGACCTCCTTTTCTACTTCCTGTCTATACGAATCAGGGTGGCCTGTCAACATGGTTCTGCGCTTTTCTATGCTTGGTTCTGCGATTATTTTCTTTGCCTCCTGGTAGTAGTGCAGTTGCATCATGGACTGGATAGCGGCAGGCGCATCGTCGTGATGCAGCCTGCCTTGGATGATCTCGCGGCAGTATTCAGAGGGTCTCATGCTCGGATCGTGGCAATACAGGTATTTACGCCAACCCCTGATTCTCGGAACGAACCAACCGGCAAGTCAACCCACGATGGCAGAAGATCGTCCAGCAACCCGTGATCGTGACGCGCAGTTGCCGGGAGAATCAAACGCAAGATCCCGCCAGGCTTCAGGAATTTCAGCGCGTGTCGGACGTGTTTGTTATAGTGAGTTCCTGCAAACGGAGGATTCATCAGCACCATATCGTAATCGCCGGTCGGAACAGTTTCAAGGAAGTTTGCATGAAGCACGTTGTGGCCTTTCGCCCTAGCCTCTTGCACCCGACCGCCATGAAACTCGATCCCGAACACGTCGCCACCATGGTCGCGCACATAGTCCATGATCCTGCCGCATCCGCAGCTAGGCTCCAGGACGCGCTTGCCTGTAAGTGAATATTCGCCGCAGAGCCTTTCAACCGCATCTTTAGGCGTCGGATAGTATTGCAGGTCTTTGCTGAGCGCAGTTCCGGTTGCGGGTTTGCGCTCCGTGTATGCGTCGGGCAACACGTCGCCATAAAATTCGGCCAGCGCCAGGTTCACGTCCAGCAGTGTCTCCGGCGTAAAATACAGATGCCCGTTGCCGTTGGCGAATCGCTTGAGCCATACGCCGCGCGCCGGGAACGTCACCTCGGGCCTGTAGCTGTCAGCGGGCACGGTCCAGCTGTCAAGCAATCCTTGACCGCTCAGCAGCGCCTCAATCTCGCGATATTCCAGCAGCGGCTTGCCCTGATAGGCGGCTAGAGCGTTCAGGATGTCGCGCAGCCGGTCCCGCCCCAGGAGCCAGCGCCGCCCGCCACGCTCGACAGGATCACGCGCTTGGGCAGGCCCTTGACGCCGATCTTCATTTTCTCGTGGCTCTTGAAGGCAGGGTCGAGCTGGCTGAACACCTCGGCCATGCCGCGCAGGACGCTGCCCCACGGGTCCGAGATCAAATCACCGAATGCCTCGCGGATGTTCTCGACCGTGAACGGCGGTGGCGCGGCGAACATCTGCTCGTAGCGCCGCTTGGTCTCGGCGCTGGCGATCTTCTCCAGACCGTAGAGGTCGTAGACGTGCCGCCATGCCGATTGCAGCAGTGATTGTTTCAGGTTGCTCAGATAGATGCCGCGCCAGGTATCTAGGTTGACGTTGCCCCATGTCCCGCCGATTGTCGCAGCGGTTTTTAGGACATTGCTTGCCGTATCGAACTCAGCCAGCGCATCGCCTAATGCCTCGCGCTTTACGTTGTATTCATCGAATAGTTCGCTAGGCTTCCTGCGGCCTGTAGTTAGCTGATTCATGTGGTCCTCCGAAAGATAACGCCCCCACTATATAGCAGGGGCGCGTTGTGTCAATGTGTTTGTGCAGGTTAGAATGGAATCTCGTCGTCAATCTCTGCCTGCTGTTGTGGCTTAGGCGGCGCATCATTGCTATGCGTCTGCGCCTGACCATCGCCCCCACCTTGCAGCGTGAAGTCGTTCACCGTCAGTTGCAGGTATGCCTTCCCTTCATACGCCCTTGCAGCCGGACGCCCCTCCGCCGTGATGCGCGTCCCCTTGGTCAGGAAGCGAGACACAGATTCCGCCCGCTTATCCCAAAGCGCACAGTCCCAAAACGTGCTATCTCGCCAGTTTCCGTCTTTGTCCTTTCCATTACTGACAGCAATCGAGAAATTAAATACCTGCCGATCACCGACCTGCTTCAGTTCCTTAACGCTGGAAACTACCCCTGCAACAATAACCTTCTGCATCAGACAAGCCCGGTGCTGATCGATACGCGGTTATATGCCTCTTCAAGGTCGTCTAGCGCATCGACAATGGCGTAAATATGATCGCAGATAGATGTATCATCCCCTTGGATATCTTCATCATCAAATGCCTGCGCCAGGATTTCTTCAACAAGGTCATACCTAGCTTCTTTGGTAAGCGCCTCAATAATATCAGATACCTGTTCGCGATTCAGTTCGAGTTTCACTTCTGTATTCTCCTCTATCAATCTTTAGACCTTAGCAGATCATTGGTTAGTGTCAAGTTGCGGTGGCATTCCACGATTACTCCTCCTCATATTCAGTTACGATAAGTTCAAACGTAATGGTCAAAGATCTGTCATCGTCATCAGTGTAGATCCCAAACCCACCGGACGAGATGTTTTTACACCTGCGCAGATTCATATCTGACCTAAGCCCAACCACCCAATCAATCAGCGCATCAACATCAGGAACGCTATCGCTATCACCCCAAGTCCAATTTTCCGCTTCCATTGCGGCATGTGCGGCTTTGAAGTTGAATTTTGCAATCGCCTTCGCAAAAGCCTTGTCGTAATCATGCGCCATCACTTTAACCTCCTATAGCTGTCCCGTCACGTTATATGCCGGTAGTTGGGGTATCAAGTTGCGTCGGCTTCATCACTCAGCCGCTTCAATTCATCCATGATCGGCTTGACCGCATCGCGCGCATTACCGTCAACGGATTTCCACCAGTCGGTAAACGCGGCTTTGCCTTTCTTGGCTGATTCACGGGCGGCGTCCTGGACTTTGGTATCATCAGCGTCAGGCGAGCTATCTACCTTCAGAGGCTTGATAACTGTTGCAGCCTTCTTCCCGCGCGTCTTCGTCAGCATCAAGGTTCGCGGCTCTGTCACCCCCTCCATATGCGAGATTCGGATCCCGCCGACTCGCATTCCCGCCCACGTCACGTCAGGGTCATTGTAAAGGGTCATGCTAAGACCAGCCCATTTGCTAGCATCTGGTCCCCACACAAGCGCCAAACAGCGCAGGGCGGTTTTGCTCGGTTTGAACGGCTTCCCTTTCTTTCCGACCAGATGAATCCAAACCGGCTGTTCCGGTGTGGACTTGATTTCAACCGATTCGATCTTCACCGTTTCAGGACCAGAAAGGAAGTCGTCTGCATTGATCTGATCGCTTCGAGGCTCGATTGCCTTGGTTACATCCATGCTCATTCCGTCCTCCGTTTCAACTCACGCGCCGCATTCCACTTCAGATCGGCGTCCATGTCAACTTGTTTCAGCATCCATCCAAGGAAACCATCCTCAACCTCTGACCAAGGCTTGCCACGAAACTTGCCAATTGTGCATTTAGGCAACAGTCTCGGTTCCTTGGTCCATGCAACCATGTTCTTTCCAGTAGCACCAGAATTGAGCAACGCCACCAGAATCCATGCAGTTGCGTATGCGTCTGGTCCTGCGCGGTGGAAAGGCTGGCTCTTGGATAGGTCTGGCTCAATCAAACCCTGGTCCAGCAGCCAATAGAACAGCGCCCCGTTACTATGCGACGGTGCATCAGGCCAAACGCGAAGCGCTGCTTTATAGGTGCAGATCGCTGGCTTGGTAGGCTGGAAGAAACGATTTTCGAATTCCCAGTTATGGGCGGCAAAAACAGTCACCTTGTCGTCAAGGTCTAGCGTGTCGGGGTCAAACGGCGGCGAACCCTCACAATCCTCCGCGCCGATGTGGTGAACGGCGCGAACCTCTGGCGGCATAGGTCCGCTGATTCCGCACAAATACGACACAGGATCGCAGACGTGCTTATCCTCAATAATCACGTCGCAGTATCCGACTTCGCAGACCTCAGCAACCGGAGGCTCAAAGCCGCTAGTCTCAAAATCGACAACCCTAGCCCTATAACCAAGGTAAACCTCCTGCTCATCCTCGGGCCGCTCAGTCTGGATCCAGCCCGCCGTTATGCTTTCAAAACGCGCAACCATTTCCTGAATCTTTTCCTCAGCAGCAACACACGCATCCCAAATCGCGGCCTGCATGACTTCATCAGGATACACACGCTTAACGAACAAAGGCAACCCCAAACATTGCTGCACATAATCAATGTATGGCTTTCCAGTCACAAGCAATCCAGTCTGCATTTGCAGCATGTGTTCCTCGGGCGCTGCATCGTCCAGGATCACCCGCACATGATGATGCTGGCGACGATCCTTGATCTCGATCAGACCGCCGTCAAACGTCTCACCATCCGGGCTGTAACCGATTCGCACCCCGTCACGCTCTAGGACGTAAAACCCACGCTCCGTTACAGGTCCGTATTGCGACTCATAATATTCACGGGCGATGGACTCGTTGTGCATCCCGCGCAGCATATCGTCGCTGATATAGTGCGGCTCAACGTGCTGACTGATGCGTTGCGCGGCCAGTTCGTAAAGGTGTGCGCGCGATTTATCATTGTTCGCGACTTTTCCGGTTGGCGTCATGAGAAGCTTGATCTCCGATGCGGTAATCATGCCGCACCGGAGTTTTAGCCAATCGTCGCTTCCCTGCTCGACGTCATGGTAGTGTAGGGTCATGTGGTCCTCCATAAGCTACCACCCCACCTAACATACGCGGGAGGGGTGGTAAGTTTGCATTGTGTAAATTTATCAGTTGCGTTTTCGTTGGGTCACTCTTCGAACTGGACAACCTCAACGCGATCCAGAACTTCTGCTGCGTTTGGCATTTGACAATTCACGCTGAAATCCTCAGCGACCTCTTTGCTGGCGAACGGGCCAAATTCTGCGACATGACCATTCTTCCAGACTTCTTTAACCATGTATTCCATATCGCCCCCCAAGGCTGTGTTTGTCTCTATGGCCTACACATACACGACCGGCGAACCACCGTCAACCCCCTTTCGCAATCTTCAACGCATCCTCGACACTACGGGCGACACCAGCCCGACCGCCAGCACGGTTCACAGCGTCGATAAACCGCTGCTGTTCTGGTCTGATCCGTCCTGTTGCAGTTTTTACCTCGACCGCCAGGAAATGCCCTGATGGAGTCAATCCGATGATGTCACTCGACCCAACGCAAAGCCCATACCGAATCACACGACCAGTCTTGTCCTTGTATGCTCCTGTGTTTTGACGCCAGACAAGACAGCCTGCTTCGGATAGGGCGATCAGGATGGCGTTCTGAATGTTGGCTTCTGATTTCAGTTCACCGATGCCCGCCATTTAGCCCTCCTTTCCGCAAGACCATACTTGCTATTACCTCTTGCGACCCAGACCCTTTCGGCCCATCCGCGCCTGTGAGCCTTGCGCCGTTCCAGTTCCAGCAGTGCCTCGAATGTATCTGCCCGACCCTGCAACATTCGCTCCTGCTTTGCAACCTGCGCCAACTGTTCGCGCGTCACCTCTATCAGATCGCCTTCAACTTCCTCAACCACCCGGCTTTTAATCTCATACACATGGCCGCAACTTGGACAGGACGGCGTTGGGCGGTGCACGAAATAGCAAGAGGGGCACTGACGGACGGGTATGGTTTTTTCAGCGCCATCACGCTCTGCTTTCTTGCGACCTTCTAGAGTCCATTCCTGTTCGTCGCTAGGCATCCCGAATTTCTGGCTGACTCCGGCATGATCCATGATTATCGCTGGAAACGGCTTCTTGCGGAGCGACCGCCCCCACATTTGGCCAGCCAGTGCGCGGCTTTCTGTAGGGCGCATCATGGACAGACTTTCAACTGTAACATCCATTCCTGCGGCGCTAGATAGGTCGAAACCGAATGTCAGGATTTCAACGGAAGTCAGGCAAAGCAACTCACCCCTAGCCAATGCGCGCACACGTTTCTTGATTTCATCATCGCCCAACTTTCCATATACAGCCGCAGTCGGAATACCCGCATTGCGGAATTGTTCCGCCGTTGTTTCCGCATCTCGGATGGAAGTGTTAAAGCAGATGTTCTTCTTTCCCATTGCAAGACGCTTGTAATGGTCGATTGCAGACCCGACCCTAACACGGTCGGCTGCCATCTTTTCGTCAAGCTGCTTCCTGTTCAATTCACCATTACTAGACCTGATTCCAGACAGGTCTGGCACATACGGCGCGAAATACCGGAAGTCGCTCAGCCGACCCATACTAATCAATTCAGCAAGCGATGGACCTTCAACCATCGTATCATAATGCCGATCTAATCCGCGACCATCGAGCCTGATAGGCGTTGCTGTCAACCCAACTCGCCAGGACCCTGCATCGCGCGCCCAATCAACCACCCTGTCAATCTGTGCACCACAGTAATGCGCCTCATCCTGGAACAGGATGTTAGGGGGTTGCAGCCTGTCCAGCCTGCTAGCAACGGTGCCAGATGTTACTAGCTGGATCTGTGCGAATGGATTCGGCCTGAACCCGCTTGCAATCACACCATATTCAACACCGTATTCCGACAGGCTTTGCATTGTCTGCCGCAACAACTCACGGCGCGGAACCATAAACCAGCTTGTGTTACCTTTCCTCGCTGCATCAGCCATCATGCTTGCCGCAGTTAACGTCTTACCGAATCCGGTTTGCGCAACTGCGAGAACAGCTTTACTTGATCGCATGGATTGGCGGATTTCTTGCTTTAGTTGCTCTTGGTCGGGGTATAGGGTGATGGTCAAAACAATGCCTCTTGCACCGCTTTCTTAACTGGCTCAATGAACAGATCAGGTTGATTAGCAGTTTCCTCCACCCGCTTGCAGGCAATGTCGAAATATTCTGGGTCAAGTTCGATTCCAGTTCCAGATCGGCCCATACGCTGACATGCGACTAACGTGGTTCCGCTGCCCATGAAGGGGTCGAGGATGGAGACGGCATTAGGTAGGAAACCGATGCACCACTCCATAAGTGCGATTGGTTTTTGTGTAGGGTGCTGTTTTCCATCCTTTACGGCTTTCCCCCTTGCGTATGTGAAAACCCTTACTGCCTTGTATTGGGAAGTCCACGCAAGTTCCATGTCCGCAAGAGAAAAATCCCTTTACCCCTTGTCCCAAGCCAGCCACCTCATTGTTGCAGGCAACATATCTGCGAAATAATTCCCTCCCCAAATGATTTGTTCTTTGCTAATCGAAAGTATGCTGTCAAACACTTCTTTTGAAGGCCTATCCTTATCCCAAGTAACATTCTCCCTCCATTGCCCCCATCCATGACTGGCGGAAAACCCACCTGCTTTACCATAATCAATCCCATACGGCGGATCAGTCACAACCGCATCAAACCGCCCTAATTCCTTCATAACCTCAAGGCAATCCCCAAGAATCAGCCGCTGCCCACCAATCATCTCTTCTTTAATGATAGCCATTATCTACTCCTTTCACCGCCCTAAAACGGCTCCTCATCCTCAAACCCAACCACCATCGGGCTGGAATATTCGCGCACCAATCCGTCAAGCGGGATCTTGATATACCGGCTTGTGATACCTGCCCCAAACCAGATCGGACCCGCACCCTTCTCAGCGCCAGGATAGCGGCCCAAGCTGTTTTTATGCACAGTCCAGACCGTTCCTCGCAACAGATCACCGATGCGCGATTTGCTGTTCGCGATCAGAAGCCATCCATCCTCCACCTTGAAGCCATACCGGCCAAGCGCGATTCGCGCCGACTCGGTGTTAGGTCCGTCATCTACCACATGCTTGATCAGGTCCGCAATACTTGCCTTGGTGTTTCGGTCAAGTAACTGATATTCAATCAGACTTGTCATCAGGTGTGCGACAAGTTTTTCCGAATCGCTACCCTCGTCCGACTCATGGAAGAACTGCCAGTCCTGTTCCGCAACCCAATTGTGCGCGCGTTCTGGCGTTATCAATCCCGTGCTGTGCAGAGCATACAGCCCTGCGACCATCGGCGCGAATTGTTCCGCAGACCGCGCGGACCCAAGCAACTCTGACAATTCGTCCTCGAACACTTCAACGTTTTGAAGGAAGTTGTTAGCGTTATCAACTGCACGGCGAATCAATGCTCGGCTGAAGTCGCGTGTGATAGTGTTTCTAATATCGCGCTCAATTGCTTTCCATTTCTGTCTAGCACCTGCTCCGGTATCAGGCACAAGCTCCATTACGGTAATCCGGTCCTGATCCGCGCCCTCAGTCATAGACGGAATGATAGCGCCAAAGCAGAAACAGGAATGAACCGTAATATCCACATATGCGTTTGAGTATTCCGCGCCGATGCTGGACTTCCGCGCAAGAAAGAAAACAGAATCAACATTCTTCTGTCTATCACCGCCGCCTTCCATTTCATCAGACACGACCGGACGCGCACGGTTGCCTAGTTTGCGACGAAACCCAGCTTCCGTTGTGCCGCCATCCTCGTTTACTGACCATCCGTCGAGGCATTTGCGGATGATCTTTTCAATCACCGCCGACTTACCAGAGCCTTTCTGACCGGTGATAAAAACATGCGGACGCCAGCGCAATACGCCAGACAGGATTGACGCATAAATCCAGCCAGCAAGGAGTGACCCGCTGATGCCGTATTTCCAACTAAGCGACTCGCAGATATGGCGCAGTTTGACTGATTCTGCGCTGCTCAACGGCGCAACATCAATGTCAACTGTCTTAGGCGCAGAAACGTAAACCGACTTGCCCTCATAATCAGCATGGTCAACAAAGCCACGCCCAGGAATGTAAAGCTGCATCCCCAGGTTCGCCACAATGTCGCCAGAATCATCGCGCCAGATACCGACATTGCGCACCCGCTCAGGATCAAACTTCCCCTTATCCTTGCACATTTCCATGAGGATCGGTGCAAACATCGTCACAACTTCTTTCCCGGTCCCTTTCGCAGGGTCTTCCAGCATCGACATATAAAACGACTGTCGCGCCATGTGGTAAAGGTTCAGATCCGACTTCAGGTCAGCCGTTGACATTTTCTCAATGTCTCCGGTGCTGCGCGGGAAGAAGTAGTATTTCTTCCCGAGATAGCCCTGGGGTCTCAACTCCTGCATTACGCGGTCATAATGGCTGACGTTCACAGGTTCTGGAGCACCTTCCCATTCGGTGTCATCGACCGGGGGGATATACTCCAGGTCATCGGCAGGAACCGGCACCGCATCGAACACAGCCTTGACAGCATCCACACCCATCAGGCGCGCCATATCATCGAAATCAGTCCCTTTACCAGCATCATCAGCCGGGATAGTGGGCGCAACCATGTAGCACCCACCAGCCTTGCCAGCGGCTTGCTTGGCAGCCTCGATGCCGACATTGTGCAGCAACCCAGCATCACGCCATTCCTGCCAGCGCGGATCGTCGCCCAGCACATCGCGCGGCGACACGTCAGCAGGGCATTTGCCGCCCTTGAATGTCCACTGGTCATTGTCAGCCGCCACGATAAGCCGCGCACCTGGAAACTGTTCCCGCGCGCCGATAGCAACCGCTACCATCTGGCCCGCCGTGAAGGCAACTCGAACCGTATAGCCAGTAACCTCCCAAATGCGCAGGCCAGTAGCGTAACCCTCCGCGATAACCACCGTATCAGGGTCGCCTGAAATATCGCAGTAGCTGCCTGCTGTGTCGGATCCTGG
>Ga0172382_10010295_pt1 | contig 12587 bp, 19 predicted proteins | sample Leawel138RmetaG_FD_122245 | JGI IMG/M metagenome (GOLD analysis project Ga0172382, IMG submission 122245) | Leachate microbial communities from a municipal landfill in Southern Ontario, Canada - Leachate well 138R metaG | ecosystem: Engineered > Solid waste > Landfill > Unclassified | place...
AAAAGAAAATCGTCAGGAAACAGAATCAGAAGCAAAACCGGGGCAGCGCCGTGCCGCTGCGTGTGAAAGGTTACCCTCTTAAACTCGGCTGATTATTGTCTTGACAGAGGGGTCCACCATACATACCCAAGTGAATGTTGAAAATATGTACAGTGGCCAAGCCACTATCGTACAGGGAGTTCCTGTTGGCATTGCATATCCAGCCTCCATATTTTCCACAGTCGCCTTTATCGCCAGCGAACAGATCGGTGAGTCCTTTCAGCAGGCCAACAACACCGATACCAGTCTTTTTACCGGGACGAACGGAAATGGTGGCGTCTATGGCTTCGATGGGCCTCTGGCCATCACATACAAGATGCGGGGTATTTACAGTCTTTTTTCCATGCAGGATGCGCCTCTTAGTAATTCTGTCAGCAGTTTCGTTGCCTCCTGCGTCGAACCCACGAACGACGTAGCCGAAGGTGAAATCGGGAAGTCCGGAAACCTGGCCTGCAGCTTCTTCGATGTGGGTTGTGGTTCTGGCGAAGCACCACTCCCCTTAGCGAATGCTCAGGCCACGCTCTATGTGAACAGTGCTGGGGATACCACTAATCCTACACTGGTCAACTGCTCAACCGCTGCAACTACCTTGGGGGATGCCTGGACCGCTTTTCAGAGCAGCACGACTGACTACGGAACCCCCAATCTGGCCAACCTGCTCAGTGAAAAAACCATCGGGGCCAGCCACAACAACGAAACGCCTGCAGAAGCCAGTGAGCTGATTGGCACCATGCTCCAAGGTACCGCGAACACCGGTTACAACTACATGAACAATATGATTCTGAATTGTTCATTCCAGGCCGGAGAACACGAGGGGTTGTCCGTCTATGACCCCAATATGCCCAGCTCCATGGAATCCTATTGCGTTACCAAGGCCTCCGCCTTCGGTCGCCAGGTGGCCATGAATGCGGGAACAGCCTCCCTGTTCGGGATGAATATGCTGCCTTTGATGGCGATCCTTCAGTTCTTGTTCTTCGCCATGGCCCCCATTGTTGTTGGTGTTGCCATGATGCAAGGCATGGCAGGATTATCCAACCTGGGCAAATATCTCCTGTTTGGAGCCTGGACAGAAAGCTGGATGCCGGTAGCGGCCCTGATCAACGATTATTCACAGCAGATCATTGGTGATACGTTCACGAAGCTCCGGGACAACATGAGTAGCGACTTGCACATCACCAGTCCCGCCTATCTGGGATCCATTCTGGATCACGCACAGCGCGATCTGTCCATGGCCAATCTCATGATGAGCCTGACCCCGGTACTGACCTTCGCCATCCTTTCCGGATCCTATTACGCCTTCTCACAGATCGGCACCGCCATTCGGGGTGATAGCGTAATGGACAAGAACATGAGCGAGTCCACCCCGACGGTAGGAACCAACTCATTGGGGGGGAATGCCCAGGAAAAAACGATGGTCAGCACCGGTGGTGCGGGTGGGGTATTTGCCGCAAGCATGGCGGGTTCTACACTGGAATACAAAACGGGGGAAGTCGCATCTTCTCAGGTCAACGCAATGAAGGCGTCAGCCATTCAGATGCAGCACCAGGCTACTGCCGCATCATCGGAACAGGCCACGGACACCAATACATTGCTCAATTCGGCAAGCACGGGGACCAGCAGCTTTCTAAAAAACAATACCACTGGGCAGATGCAACTCAGCACCCTGCAGGCGCAACGCCAGCAACTTGCCAGCAAGTACGGTGTCAGCGAAGACCATGCTGTTGAAGCTGCGGCTGCATTGAGGGTTGCAGCCGGTGGCAACCTGTTGGGCATGGTCGGTAAGTGGACCGATAAAAGCGTAGGGGCCGCAATGAACGAGTCCAATCTTGGTGGCGACTTTACAGCGTCGCAGATCGGCAAAATCAAGGATGCAATGAATCAAACGGATTCTGCCGAATCTGCCAACAGCCTCACCTCTTCCAAAACCGCATCGTTTCTTACACAAGTGGCCAGCGGGACTGAAAGTACCGCTGCTAAAGGCACTGCTGCAAATCTTTCCAAGGCTGCGGCCAAGGCTCGTTCAGATACGGCCATTGCTGCTGCGATGAATGCACAGTCTGAACAACTGCAGGCATCGTCTGCTGATGCGCTAAATGCAGGTGGCGGCAGTTCCTACAATCAAAACACTCTGGGTGCCGCCATAGAATCCAACCTGGCAAAACCCGGAACAAGAAGTAAGTATGGAGCAGCTACGGCCAGTCCATACACCTTTGGTGCATACGTTGCTGAAAAGAATGGCCTTGGATCACTCTATCAAAAGGGCTACGACGCCGCCCCTGCGAGCGACAGCTTACAAGCAAAAACGGCTTACGCCATGATGTATGCAGCAACCAGAAGTCCTAACAAGGCTGCTGGCTTGGCAGCCATTGCTGAATCGGCTGGTAACTCCCCCATGCAAGCCTTTGCCTCACAATTAGCCGCCGCACAATCCTCTATTAGGAGAGTCGCGCAACAAACGGATGCCGCAGGAAATGCCGCCGCCGTGGGCGCTGCTTCTGGCTTTATGGCTGGGGTTGTCGGCCAGACCGGAACGCCAAGCGTAGGCGGCACAGGCGCTATGTTCGGTGGCAACAATTCCGCCGCGACGAGCTTTTACAATGGAACCAGTGGCGACCAGGCAGCCAATCCCGCTGCTGCTGCAGCGGAATACGCCAGTGCAAAAGCGGCTGCAGATCAGATCAAATCTTTACCCGGCTTCCAGAAGTTTAAGGCTGCGGTGACTGGTGATGTTACGAATAACAAAATGCAGGAAGCTGCACAATGGATCGCAGACAACCCTCAACTTGCCACCATTATTGGAGGGGCTGCTGCTGCTATCCCGTTGGCGGGTAGTGCTGTGGGTGGAGCCATGGCATTCAAGGCATGGCGTGCTGGGATGACACCGCCAAGTGGTAACGGTTTTGACCTGGCAGGGAATGAGCTGCCCGTGGGAGGATCCAGCCCTATACCTGCAGACAGCCCATCAACAATGGACAGCCTCTACGGTCGCACTCCGACACCTGCCGGTGGATCTTCTACGTTGGATAGCCTCGCTGGACGGCCAGGCACCGTAGCCGCGTCTGATGCCGCTTCAGAAGGTGGATCCTTTGCCCTTGATCTCGCATCAAAATTAGCCATTCCTCTTACGGCGGCTGAACTGTTGATACACTCTGGCGGAATTGGACCGGGCGGCACACTTTATAACGGTACTGAACTCACCCAAAATATCGGAGAACCACCAGACAATAATAATCCATAATGGATTAAAGATCATCATGATTTGACAGTCTTTTTTGTTTGCGCTATACGTCATCCAGGTGTGAACACGAAGGAGATGCGTCATGAATAGAAAAAAAGTTTTCGTATCGAGATACAGCGGATTGAATATCAATCCCAAGGACCGACAACCTGGCCCCATTCGGACCCGGCTTATTAAAGCTGTGCCCTATGTAACCTGGGGAACGATTGTGGCCATCTACCTGTTCTGCTTGTACAAGTTTGCTCTTACATGGATTGCCGAAAACGGTATGCCTCATACCGTGCTCGGTGCTATTGCGACATTTGGACTGATATTTTTTCTACCAACCGCTTTTATTTTTATGTTCTTGGCCGGTGAAAAGCTGATAGGTTTTCATCCTATCGAGGATCTGTTGTACTGGATGCTTGGACATAAGCAGCCAGCGGCACGGAACCCGAACACTTCCGGCACGGACTCGGATGCAGCGCATAGGGCTTTCATGCAAGGGGTGGCCATAGGCAGAGCTTCTGGTCGCAGGTCTGGGCTATAGGCCAGCTTCCGTGTTCGCAAGATCCTCTGTTCAGGACGCAGATTCGCAAGAGCAACCCAAGATGTTCGCAGCCTGCTGTCGGCTTCTTTTTCTGCATATCATTCCGGGTATTAAAGCCCTGGGGCTAACCTACACTTACGCGGAAAAGACTTTCGGATACATCGTCTATCGGGATCGTCTTCCCCGCAACTACTACAGCAATCCGTGGCTTTTTTCCGCCGCAGATGCCGTCAATAACATCGGCCTGTCCGGGGCATCTCCTGGGGTATTAAAGGGGATGTCTGCCCGCCAGATCAGTGATCTGTACGGGCTGGACGCCGAACAAACCGAGGGGCTTAGAACCCTACTGCAGAAAAGCAAAGAACATTCCGATCTCTGGGGCCGCGCTATCGGTTTCGCGGGCTGCGTTCTGGGGCGATTCAGGTTCCAGGTGCGATACAAAATGCCTGTGATGCGTTTGCGTTTGAGAATTTTCTTGAAAAGAGTAGCCCACTTCTTTTTAGCGGTCGGGATGGTTCTTTGCTTGTCCGGTCTATTTGCGGCCATTCTGTTGCTTTCTTTCTGGCTACATTGGCCAGAGAACCAAACGGCGCTGTTTTTGGCCGCTGCCACTGTCCTGGTCCTGCTGGGCATCCGTCCAGCACTCCAATTTCTTTTCCGGACGCGATACGGGAAAAACTTTTTAATCTGGTGCAAAATACCAAGGTAGCTTAAAGTGCGATAAATGTATCGCAACAGGGTTATTGACATGCCTATATCCATCAGACTGCCGAAAGACGTTGAACACCGGCTCAACGAACTAGCAGCCCTCACTGGCCGAAGCAAAACTTTCTATGCGACCGAGGCGATTCTGGAGCATCTGGACGACCTTGAGGATTTGTATCTGGCAGAGCATGAGCTAGAAGAAATCCGGGCGGGTCGCTCCGAAACCGTCCCGCTTGAAGAAGTTATGCGAATTTATGGCCTGGAAAATTGAGTTGTCCAGTCTGGCCCAGCAAAATCTCGCTCAACTGGATCCACCAGTATCCAAAAGGATTTTGAGTTTTTTGCATGAGCGCGTAGGTTATCTGGATGATCCGCGCTGCATCGGAGATGCCCTGAAAGGCTCTCGCCTGGGTGAGTTCTCGAAATATCGCGTAGGCGACTACCGCATCATCTGTAGCATCGAGGATGAGGCTTTGCGTATCCTCGTCGTGCGCATAGGCAATCGCCGCGAAGTGTACAAAAGGAAATGACTCTGCTTGCCATCTGTCCTAATGTCAGGTTAGGCGTAAAAACACAATACGGGAAAAGGTTTGCTCACCTTGTACAGGCAGCCCAGGTGATTATCTCAACAAATGAAATAGGAGTTCGACATAATTATGAATAATGATGACATAGATACATTGAATTTTGGGAAAGTTGTCATAAGTTTTGGTGCAATAGGCTTATATGATAAAAAGAATCCCGATTCTGGATCAGAAAAAACTTGCGGAATTTTTTTCCTTCTTGATAACAAAGAAATAAGCATAGTAAAGCTCCGTAAGAAAACATTGATAGAACTTATCAATGAAATAAAAGAATACATGAAGAAATTTCCTGGTGTTGTAGAAATGTTTGAAAGCTATATAGATTTTTGCTATCGGCACAATCAAGATATAAACACCATGCCAGAACATCCTGTTGCTACTTGTATAGCAAACAAACCCGAAATCCCTATCCGAGAAATGGAAGTTTCTGATCGATACGTCAAATTCATCCACAACAATGCCTTTCCCGACATATTTAAGATGGATATTTCATTTGTAAATGGGGATGACACCGAACGATTTACGCTCATATCAAGTACTATTCCTATGTTCTTGAGCGTGCTAGAGCAGGTTGAGGAAGTCATCAACTGATCTAGGGGATGTCCAATGGCAAACATAAAACCAGAGGCTCCCGTTAAACTTGATTCCCACCTAGCTTTCACCCGCACCCATGGCGGCTTGAGGGACGGGGACAGGTCTTTATCGTCCGCTCCCACATCAAATCTCCCGCCCGTGCGGTGCGTTATTTGGTGTTGCTGGCAACAGCTACTCTTGTCCCATCAACTTACATTGTTATAACATTGTTGCAATACTTCATTATGGGTAGGGCATATGCGAACCAGCATACGAAAAATTGGCAATTCTCGCGGCATTCTCATTCCATCTGTGTTTCTGACCGACATTAGAATTGGCGATCATGTTGACATTGTTATGGAAGGAAACTCCCTTCTCATAAGACCGATACAAGAACCGCGTGCCGGATGGTTTGATGGTTATGATTCCAGCATGGACGTAGATCCATTAGGCGACTTGCCGGTGGATGCCAGCGATCAGGACTGGACATGGTGAAGCGTGGCGAGGTGTATTGGGTGAACCTTGATCCCACTGTCGGCACAGAAATTAAAAAGACTCGCCCAGCACTCATTGTCTCCCCAGACGACCTAAACGCCGCTTTGCCTCGCGTCATTATTGCCCCACTTACCAGCGGTGGACAGCGGCTAGGATGCCGCCCTGAGCTGGAATTTGCGGGCAAACAAGCCAGGATACTGCTGGACCAGATCCGGACAGTCGATAAGCGTCGTCTATCCGGGAAAATCGGTGAGATACCGATTACTACATGGCATTCCATTCTTATCGAAATGTTGAGTTAAAACCGCAAAAGGAATAGAACATGCAGCACACAAAAACGCTTCGCCTAGCAGCTTTCTCCGCTGCAGTCGCCCTACTTTCCGGTTGCGCCACAACAGTACCCATGCCCAAGGTATCTTACGCCGGGCCTGCCGTTCATAACTCACCCCTGGCTAATAAAACCGTAGCGTTGGTGACAACAACAACTGGTGACAAGTTTAACGATCCTAGCTGCGTAACATACCTCACCAGGGCATGTCGCAACACCACGTTGGATTCAAAGCAATCTATTAAAAATTATAACAAGCTGCTCTCGGAAGCCCTCACAGAAGAAGGGGCAAGAGTGGTAGCTGGTCCACCTGCTGACATCATCGTTCGCACTCACATGGTTCCTGCCAAGGGGCATCGCTATATGTTCCTTCTCGACTACGATTTGGGGCATAGCGTAGCCATGGGAGCGATCCCCATTTATGGTTTCTTTTCGCCAAAATACTACCATGTTATCGGTCACATGGATGACGTAGTTACAGTCACCACGTCACCAGGCAAAACTGTTCTTTCAGAGGCTTATCCAATCTCGGTCAGTAAACAGATAACCGGTAGTGATCACATGATGTTCACTTTCGACGGATCCGCATCTAAAGCAGACAACGTGTACTTATCGAGCCAAAGCGCAGCCATCGCCAAAATACTCGCGGATACCAACCAGAAATTGCAGGCCCAAGGATGACTGTCACCAAACTCGAATTAGCCACAGAAGTAGCCTACGCCACCGGGCTTACAGTCCGAGATACCAAACACCTGGTGGAAGCCTTTTTCGATACGATCAGATCTACTCTCGCTTCCGGCGAGGAGGTGAAGATCTCCGGTTTCGGTAATTTTTCCATTCATGGAAAAACACCCCGTCCGGGGAGAAATCCTAGAACGGGAGAACCGAAAGAGATCACCGCCAGGCGCGTTGTCACCTGGCGGGCTGGACAAACATTGCGGGGGAAGTGTTAGCCCAATAGCTTCTGAATCGTGTGCATTGGTAGCACTAGACGGAAGGAGTCTGGTAATTGTATGAAGCCAGCGTCCACATAGAACTTGGTTGCGCGTTCATCTATGGCATCCACAATAACCATGGATGACCCGACCGTATCGGCACTTGCATACGCACGGCGCACGGCATCAGCAAGAAGTATCGTGCCCAGTCGTTCACCTTGCCTGGTTAGGGAGATCGCCATGCGCCCGATGAGTGTGGCACTCACCAAAGGGTAGCGTGGCAGGCCTTTGCGGGCCGCCACAGGCACAGAACCATGCTGCAATGATGTGGCACAGAGCGTGTAGTATCCCAGCACGACATTTGGTTCATCTACATCAACGAGGATAAACACGCCGTTAGCTTTGCGCCGAACGTCTTGGCCTGCCTGCGTCCACAGATAGCGGTCCAGACTATCCACTCCACACGAAAAACCATCTCGACAGTGGTGAGATGCCAGCGCCTCAATCCGCAAATCTGGCCGATGCGGTATTGCGCTCAGGGCACGACCCTACGTTCGTGCTCCAGCATCGCCCGCTTCAAATGCTCGCTGGGTTCAGGCGGGTTAATGAGCGCATCAAAGAACGCTTCCCGGTCATTATCAGAGAGCACCAGTGTTTCATGCTCTGCGATAGTCTGACGTGCCACATTTATAAGGGCACTAACACAGAAGTCGCTTACCTTCCGCCGCGCCAGGTAAGCGGCACGCTCTACCATCTCTTTTGTTTCCTTATCCAATCTGAATCCGAGGCGTTCAATCCTGGTGGATGCTTCTCGTATAGTCTTGGTTTGTTTCTGCGACATGGTGCCAGCTCCTCAGTAAATAATTGTTGTAATGTACGTCATATTGACGCACATTACAATCAGTCTATCGCATACATGACCATCGTAGTCCAGCCCGACAAGCTGGTTAAAAATTAAAATTCGTGATGGATTTGGTGCTTCATGATCCATCATTGGTCAGCTTGTTTTTCATAGAACCCATCACCATACTTGGAATCATGGATACGCAGGAAACCATAGACAGCCTACGCAAAGCCCTTGAAGTGTTACGGTTACGGCTAGATGCCGTCGAGAAGGATTTACAGGAAAATGGTCAGCGGATTGACCGCTTGGATGGTCGCATGGATCAGCTTTCCGGTCGCATGGACCATTTGGCAGAGCGGGTGAATGAGGGTTTTTCCCGTGTCGATGGCCGTATAGATTCCTTGGGCTCTGGCGTTAATGCTCGTGTGGATCATCTGGCCGAGCGCATGGAAGATGGGTTTTCTCGCATGGATACGCGCCTGGACGCTCTTACTTCCGCCATCCTGACGATGAGGCAACCGACCTATCCAGACATGGTTCTCACCCGTCTGGAAAAGCTGGAACAGGAAGTTCAGAACTTGCGGAAGTCTTAGCTGGTATCCAGTACCCAGCATATATTTGCCGGGAAGCCTGAAAAACCTCCGGCATTAGATGCTTTGTAGTATTTCTACCCCAGCTTCACAGCCGTCCCATAAGCCGTTACTTCCATGAAATCCTCGGCATCCCCGGCTCCCATGGAACTACTGTCAAACCGGAAGCAGATAACGGCATCTGCCCCTACTTTCTGGGCTTCTTGCTGCATGGCAGCTACAGCCTGTTCCCTGGCTGTTTTAACCAATTTTTCGTATCCACCCATCTTTCCGCCGCCGATGGCCCGGATCTTTCCCAGAAACGTCCCCAGATCGCTTCTGGACTGCACGGACACCCCGTAAACAGCCCCTAGTGTCTGGGTAATGGTTCTCCCCTGGATTTCTTTGGTCGTTGCAACGAGCATCAGGAATCTCCTTCTTCCAGCATGGGCGACATCTTGACCAGGTTATTCAAGAGTTCCATCGTGTAGGGTGTTTGCCTTGGAAACTTCTCTGCAAGCCGCCGCATTTCATCGGTTGCATCAGCGGGTAGATGCTCGACAGTGAACTGTCGCATCCCCTCAATATCCGACCCCTTATACTCCGGATTCTCCGTTACGCTTTTGGCCTGTTGAGATTTTTCATCCTGGAGTTTTTTTTCGTTCGAGCCCGGCTGTTCCTTGTCTTCAATTACCGGAACGCCTGACTGCGGTTCCGAACTGCCAAGAGCTTCCGATTTGTTTCCGTCCGGCCTGGCCAACATATTCTCTACGCCGAAACCGTTACGGATAGCGTAGAGAAGTGCCATCCGGATCATAGATGGACGATCAGCACTCGGTATCTTGTTATACCAATTCAAAATCTCGCTATTGTCCGGCTTCAAATAAATAGTGACTCGTACTTTTTCCGGCATGGTTCCCCCTTTTTACTTATTCCGGATGTTCCACAAACCCTCACCGGCCCTACGGAACCCTTCTGCAACGGCAAAGCGCGGATCCTCGACCAGCACCGCCTGTGGCCAGTATTTTTTCAGGCCGTCGAACATCAACCCAGCTCCACCGCCAGCCACCAGTATTTTTTCCATCTTCCTGCCGGTATCTCCGAACCTGGCTGAGGTAGCATCGAAAATCTCTGATGCCAACACATGCAGCGCGATCTCTACAACCGGAGTTACATCATTGTTTGCTCCGTTATACTTGATGCTCTTTTTCCAGAGAGCATCATCAGCATCGAGATAGTCTATTTTGTATCCCTGCTCATTCAGCTTTCGCATCACCAGGTTCGCGGCACGACTCATTCCCCTGGCGGATCCTGCAGCTCCCTGCACCCAGCGACCATCCAGCATGGCCATAAAATCTGTGGTGTATCTTCCGATAGCCACGACCCCCAGATCTCCGGTCGAATCAGGAATCATAATCCCCGACTCGTCTAGCCGGTTTTGCATGGCCACACCTGCAGGTTCCTGGTGAACCCTTACTTCTGCATCGGTACACAACGATATGATGTTCCTCAACTTGAGATTCTGATCAGAGAAAATGGAAGGCGGCAATCCGGCTGTAACGCTGTGAATGACTCCGGTATCGTCCTTGACGATATTGATAGCGCCCTGCACCAAGGCCTGAAACTCTGGCATCTCCAGCCATCTGTCGTGCAGCCCAGTTACTGCCATGCTTCCCACTTCATGCACGGCGGTTTCTCCGAAGAAATACTCCAACCCGTTGACTGTTACAGTTTCCTTTTTTGCCTGATCTGATGCTTCATTGTCTGTGATTGTCATGGCAGGCACAGCTACAGATGGAAAGATCTTTCTCTTGATTTTGCCATTCTTGCCCCGCCAAGCCATTTTTACCGCAGAATGACCAACATCTAACCCGATACACGTCATTGAAGTCTCCTTGGTATGTAAAGTGCTGATGCGAGCCAATATAACACTTTGAGTGATACGCGCAAACTGTCACGACAGCACGAAACGTGCAGAAAAATCATCCATCATCATAAAAGGTGTCAAAATAACTATACGGAACACCTGCGCTTTTATAGCCCACCATCATGACAGTGCATTAAAGTGTCATTACCGCGCTTAGTGTGCGATAAAGTGCCCAGACGACACAAATAATGTTACTCTGTTTACAAATTGCACGTTTTTTATGCAGCACTACCATGAGTTCAACCTTATATCACTCGTGCTACACTATGCCTGAATAGATGACATTCCGGCTTCCGGACGGAAAACCAAAAATACTACCTTGTGTCAAAAGATAACTTTACGAGGTAAAAAGTGCTTCAAGAGACAAACTCGCCAGAAACCGAATCAGCGGAAGATTCCCAATCCCTAAGAACCTACGCGCCCCTTCCCGCCGGATCAGATGTGGCCATGGTGCGTTACCTGACCCGCCACCGGGACAGAACGGTTGCCCTACTTGGAGAGATAGATGAAACGCTGGAATTGCTCCGGCGCAGCCTGAACGCCTCTCAACCGAAGTACACGGGCATGATCGGGATTATCTGGACGCATCGCCCAGATCGTTTCAACAATGGAAACTACCCGGCGGTTGTTCGCTGGTCCTGTCACCGCAAGTCAGGCAGTTTTGATCTGCACTGGAAATACAAAATCTTGAACTTGAGGAATCTCCCGCGCATGGCCAAGAGTTCCAAGAATTTCGCCGCTGGCCACGCGCAAACTGTCGAAGCCCTGAAACGAGTGCAGAAGCTCATGCAGCAACGCTCGACGCTCCTGAATACCTGGAGCAACCTCTCCCGCACCCTGACGCCTATGGAATCCTCTATATCCGATCTGCAATCTTTGCGGGCCACCCTGAAGGAGCATTTGCCAGCCTTGCCGCACTACCAGCAATCGCTCCTCTACAATCGAGATTTTTAGCCAATAAAAAACCCCAATGCCGAAGCAGAGGGGTTGGGGATAGATCTAAGGGCTACACCTTCAATGTTAGTGCCGAGACAGCAAATACAACAGGCCGCCACCAACAGCAAACGCAATAACCGTCATTGTTATTTCGTATGTTAAGGACATATTACCCTCTTAGTGTTTGTTGCCTTTCCGGGTCAACAGGTAGATCAGTGTCCCGGATATAGCAAGCCCACTACACGAAACAATTAAACCATACCAATCCAGTGATGACATATAGCCCACAACCTCAGTGTTTGTTGCCTTTTCTGGTCAACAGGTAGAAAGAAACTGCCAGGACAACAAACCCGATAGTAAGCATGATCACGTTGTACAAGATCAACATCTTAGCAGCCCGTGATCGCCAGCCATTCCTAGCTTTTACGAAGACTTATGAGCAAATAGACAAGGACAATGAAGACAATGCCTGCCAGCACAGATTCTATAATTGTGAATGACATTAGCAATCCCCCTTCCCGATAATTAAATAGCCCACATACTCTAGCCCGACCCATTCAGCAAAAACAATTAACAGTAGAATTTCTTGAGCCATTGTGTCTTTGCCATCAATATACCCGGTCGCAAGTCTAGTACCAACAAGGGCCATTAGGCCTATGCCGATAAGTCTAGCAGATTGGGCTATGAACTTCGCCTGTTCACAACTCGGTTTCCAGTTACCCAGATCCCATTTCATACACGTTCCTCCCTATTTCCTGTCATCGAGCTATAGTCAAATCTGGTGTATGAGCATTTTCTGACATAGATCAGGCGGCGGTCTGTTGATCATCCGGCAGGGTTAGGTTAGCCGGTATGCCATCGATAAATTTCACCCCTGCAAAAAGC
>Ga0172382_10010296_pt1 | contig 12587 bp, 14 predicted proteins | sample Leawel138RmetaG_FD_122245 | JGI IMG/M metagenome (GOLD analysis project Ga0172382, IMG submission 122245) | Leachate microbial communities from a municipal landfill in Southern Ontario, Canada - Leachate well 138R metaG | ecosystem: Engineered > Solid waste > Landfill > Unclassified | place...
AAAACGGCTTATACATTCAGCGCCACGCGCCGATGCTGCGCGTGGCCATTCCCTATGGAATGCTTGCAACGCGCCAGTTGCGCGCGTTTGCGCGCATCGCGCGGCGTTGGGACCGGGGGTATGGGCATTTCAGCACCCGGCAAAACATTCAATTCAATTGGCCCCGCCTGCAGGATGTGCCGGACATTCTGGATGAGCTGGCCACCGTGCAGATGCACGCCATCCAGACCAGCGGCAACTGTATCCGCAACACCACGACCGATCACTTCGCGGGGGTGGCGCCGGATGAGCTGATCAATCCCTTGATCTGGTGCGAGCTGATCCGTGAGTGGTCAGCCTTGCATCCCGAGTTTGCCTTCTTGCCGCGCAAGTTCAAGATCGCCGTCAGCGGCGCGTTGTCGGACCGTGCCGCCGTCGGCATCCATGACATTGGTCTGCATGCCGTGGAGCGGGATGGGGAAGTGGGGTTCCGCGTCTGGGTGGGCGGCGGCCTTGGACGCACGCCGATTGTTGGCAAACTGATCAATGAGTACGTTCGCTGGCCTGATCTGTTGACCTATCTACAGGCTGTGCTGCGCGTCTACAACCTCTATGGCCGCCGGGACAACAAGTTCAAGGCCCGCATCAAGATTCTGGTCAAGGATCTGACGCCGGAGACCTTCGCGCAGGAAGTGCAGGAAGTCTGGCAGAAGACCAAGGGCGGGCCCGATACCTTGACGCAAGCGGACGTGGATCGCGTGTCTTCACGCTTTACCGTCATGCCTTATACAGAGCAGCCGCAGGATGATGGTCTGGCCCGGCATGCGGAGAACAAGGCGTTTGCGCGCTGGATGCAGCGCAATGTGCACCCGCACAAAGTGGCGGGCTATGCCGCCGTGACGGTGTCGCTGAAAGCAACCGGCAAGGCACCGGGCGACATCACCGCCGATGAAATGGAAGGCGTGGCCGATCTGGCGGATCAATACGCTTTTGGGGAGCTGCGGGTCTCTCATGAGCAGAACCTGATCCTGCCCGACGTGCCGCGCACGGCCCTGTTCCCGTTGTGGGAGAAGCTGGCGGCATTGGGCCTGGCCACGCCGAATGCCGGGCTGCTGACCAATATCATCGCCTGTCCGGGCGGCGACTTCTGCGCTTTGGCCAATGCGGTGTCGATTCCGATTGCCGAAGCCATTCAGCGCCGGTTCGAGAATCTGGATTATTTGTTCGACGTGGGCGAGCTGGACCTGAACATTTCCGGCTGCATCAATTCCTGCGGGCATCACCATGTGGGTCATATCGGCATCCTGGGCGTTGATAAAGCCGGGGAGGAGTGGTATCAGGTCACGCTTGGCGGACGCCAGAGCGGCGCTGAAAAGCCGGTGCCGGATCTGCATTCCACGCAGGGCGCGGGCGCATCGATCGGAAAAATCATCGGTCCGTCTTTCTCACGCGAGGAAGTGCCCGGCGTGATTGAAAATCTGATCCAGACGTATCTCTCTATCCGGGATTCGGAAGAAGAGCGTTTCATCGACGTGGTGGAGCGGGTCGGCATCGCGCCGTTCAAGGAGCGCGTTTATGCCGATCGTCAAGCTGCACCAAAACGGGAGGCGGCGCATGCCTGAAACTAATCAAACCGCCACCTTGATCCGCGGCCATCAGTTGATTGACAACCCGTGGCACGTTGTCGAGCCCGATCAGCAATCACTGCCTGAGGACGAGGCGCCATTGCTGGTGCCGATAGCCATGTGGTTGCAGCATCAAGACGCGCTGCGGGCGCGCTCGCAGCCGGTTGGCGTGTTGATCCAGCCGCATGAAGACCCCTATGCGTTGTTGCAAGAGGGTGTGTTCCAGGGCGCGGGATTGTCCACGATTGCCATCAACTTCCCTGCCTACACGGATGGCCGGGGGTTCTCCATTGCGCAGATGCTGCGCAATGAGTTGCATTGGGAGGGCGAGCTGCGCGCCGTTGGCGACGTGCTGATCGATACGATCTTCTACCTGGCGCGTTGCGGTTTTGACAGCTTCCTGGTGAAACCCGGCCATGATCCGGAGAAGGCGCTGGCGGCGTTCAAGACCTTCACCGTGGCGTATCAGCGCGCCTATCGCGAAGTGGTGACGCTGTGATGGGCAAGGTATATCTGGTGGGTGCGGGTCCGGGCGCGGCTGACTTGCTGACCTGGCGCGCGGTCAAGCTGTTGCAGCAGGCCGATTGCGTTTTCTTTGACGCGCTGGTGGGACCGGAGATTCTTGAGCTGGCCGCCCAGGCCAAGCGCGTGCCGGTGGGCAAACGCTGCGGCCAGCGCTCAACGGCGCAGCAGTTCATCAACAAGCAACTGGTGGAGGCCGCGCAACGCTATCGGCTGGTGGTGCGCCTCAAAGGCGGCGACCCCATGCTGTTCGGCCGCGCCCAGGAAGAGTTGGATGCTTTGAACCAGGCCAACATTCCCGTTGAAGTGGTGCCGGGCATCAGCGCGGCCTTCGGCGCCGCCGCCGCCTTGCAGCAGTCCTTGACCCAGCGCGGCATCAGCCGCAACGTGACGTTCCTGACGCCAAGCACGGGTGAGGGCCAAGCCACGACCCAATGGCGCAAGGCAGCGGCTGCGGCGGATACCGCGGTCATTTATATGGGCGGGCAGCAACTGCCGTCCATTCAACAGGGCTTGCTGGAAGAGGGCGTCCGCGCGGATTGTCCGGTGGTGCTGATTGAGAACGCCAGTCTGCCCACGCAGCGGATCATGGCAACCCGTCTGGGACAACTGGGCGGCTTCCTGCCGCTACTGGGCAACGGACCGGTGCTGATCATGCTGGGCGAAGTCTGCGAAGCCACCTTGTCGCGGCTCACGAATACGCCGCCGCAAAGCGCCGCCGCCTAGCCCCGAACTCCACTACACTTGCAGGCATGATGCTCACTGACCTCATGCTTGCCTTTGGCAAGAGCGCCTTGTTCGCGCTGGCGACAATTCTGCCGATTCTGAACCCCGCCGCCACGGCGCCCATCTTTTTGAGCCTGACCCGGGGCGCAAGCGCCTCGGTGCGGCAGCGCCTGGCCATGCATGTGGCACGGAATGTATTTCTGATGCTGTGCACGGCAATGCTGGTGGGTTCGTTCGTGCTGGCTTTCTTCGGTATTTCCTTGCCGATCGTCCGCATTGGCGGCGGCTTGCTGGTGGTGGCCACCGCCTGGCGTCTGGTGAATGCCAGCGATACCGGTTCGGAAGCGCCCGCCAAAATCGCTGAAAACTTCACGCCTGACGATGCCATCCGCAAAGCGTTTTATCCCTTGACCTTTCCCTTGTCCTGCGGACCCGGCTCGATTGCCGCGGCCATTACCGTTGGCGCGTCCTTGCGTTCCCCTTCCTTGCTGGTAAGCGGGACTCAGGTGTCCGGCGCCTTGCTGGGTCTGGCGGCGGTGGGACTGGTGATTTTTCTCTGTTTCCGTTTTGCGGAGAACCTATTGAAACCGCTGGGCGAAACAGGCATTGTTGTGTTCCTTCGCCTGTCCGCCTTTATTTTGCTGTGCCTTGGCGTCCAGATCATCTGGGAAGGCGCGTCCGAGCTGATGCTCGACATGATGGCCCGGGCGGCTTGAACCGAATTGAAAAGGATCGATTATGCGTTCGCGTTATGCAGACCAACTGCTGTTGTTGACGGTGTTTTCCTGTGTGGCCGGACTGGCCATCGCGTTGATCTCCCAGCATGTCTTTGAGATGCTGCCTTGCGCCTGGTGCGTCTTCCAGCGCGTTCTGATCTGCGTGATCGGCGTCCTGGCCCTGCTGGCTTTGTTGACACGCTCCCAACGCCGCGTCAGCAGCGGTCTGGCCGGTGTGGCGGCGCTTGTGAGCTTGGGTGGAATGGTGTCGGCCATCTATCAGAATCAAGTGGCGGCAAAGCTGGAGAGCTGCGATCAAACCTTTGCGGACCGCTTCATGACGGCGTCGGGGCTGGATGCCAACTTCCCGTCCGTGTTCGGCATCTGGGCCAGTTGCGCCGATGCCAAGGTGGATCTGCTCGGGGTGTCTTACGATATCTGGGCGCTGCTGCTGTTTGCCCTGCTGGCCGTGATGACCGCGGTGGCGGCGGGCTTGCGTTTCAACTCGCGCTGAGATCAGTGCTTGAGGACGGGCCGCGTTGTAGGCAAGGTTTGGTTCAGGGCACAGCGGAGCTGGCTATGCCAGTCCGCCAGTGCCGCCCCCTTGAGGGATAAGCCCGGAAACAAAACAGTCCTTGAGGACTGTTTTGTGCCTGGCGCATCCGAGCGGCTTGCACGCCGCGAGGTGGATTGCGCGAAGCGCGCAGGGGGTGGGTTACACCTTTACTTCACGTCAACAGCGTCTTTCAGAACCTTGGCGGCGCTGAAGGCAGGCGCTTTGCGAGCAGCGATCTGGATCGCCTCGCCGGTGCGGGGGTTGCGGCCCGTTTTGGCTGCTTTTTCCTTGACCGTGAACTTGCCGACGCCGGGAAGAACCACTTCCTCGCCACTCGCCAAGGCGTTGCGCAAGGCATCGCCCAGAGCGTCAACAAACGCTTCCGTGACGTTCTTCGGTTGTTGGGTGCGCTCGGCGAGAGCGTCGATCAGTTCCTTCTTGGTGCGCATGCGTACTCCTTAAAAAGCTTGGCCTGTCATAGAGCGGCCAACAGCAATGAAGTTGGTTTTCGTTCGGGCGTTTCCCAAGAGGGGAAGGCCTGAGTCAAACCGGTGTAAAGCATAGCTCAGTCAAGGGCTGTCCGTGACAGCTTTCTTGCATGAGCCGATGAAAAAGACGCAAGAAATTAACACGTTTTGTGTTGAATCAGACAAAAATTGTCGAGCTGTTACTTTTTAGCCCCATAGGCGTTTCCAGCCGTCGTGGCCGAGCGTTTGGAGGTTTTCAATATTGCGCTCGTAGATGCGGTCTGTGTCGGGATGGCTGGCCACGGCGCGATCGATGCTGCTCTCACGCAAGAGATGGAGCGTGGGATAGGGCGAACGGTTGCTGTAGTTGCTGATGTCATCCTTTTGCGTGCCCTCGAACTGGTAGTCAGGGTGAAAGCTGGCGACTTGCAGCAGGCCATCGAGTTCCATTGACTCAAGCAGTTCGTGGCCAGGTCAAGGAACTCGTTGTAGGCCATGAAGTCATTCAAGGCCTGTGGATGAATCAACAGAACGGTTTCCGTGTCTTCCGGAGAGGCTTGTGCCAACTGCTCAAGCGCGTCGCCCAGGTCAAGCAGCAGGTCTTCGGCATTGTTGGCGTTGCTGACGAGGTAGCCGATTTTTCCCGCTTCATGAACAGGCTTGGCAAAAGGGCAGAGGTTCAGGCCGATCACCGCTTTTTCAAGCCATTGTTTTGTCGTGTTGATAACGCTTTCAGAGGTAAGGCTGGTCATAAAAGACCCTGGCCCGGTCTGGGCTGGGATTAAAACCCGAGCTTGGGCAACCATTGCTCAAGATTGGGAAGTTGAACGGAAGAAGAAGGCAGGCGGAAACGGCTGGCTGGCGGTTCCACAGGATCCAGCCGCAGCACTTCAAACTGTTTTTCAAAGCGCAGCAGCCCCAGGTTTTCCTGTTGCAGCCGTGTGAACAGCGTGGTTGCCCCTTCGGGAAGGTCCAGTTTAGCTTCTTTGCTCAAGGACAGGGCCAGCGCAAGCACCTTCAGCGTCAATTCCGCGGCGACCGGGTCGCGGGTCAGCACCAGCTCGGCCGTGCGCGCCTGACGTTGTCCGTCAAGGTATTTCAGGCGATAGCGGATGCCTTCAATACCGGCCACGGTCACGGGCTGCTTGGTGTTTTCCAGAGCATTGACCTGGCTGACCTGGCGCAGCACGTCGCCGGGACTGGGCATGTGGCTGCCGGCAATTCTGAGCACGTCCTGGGTCGTCATGGCAATCGGCTGGCCCTTCAGATTGACCACGTGAAAGGTCTGTCCCTTGCTGTGCAGCAGGTAGTTTTCGGGCTTGTCGGCAAGAAAAGCCCGCAGATCCTGCTGCGCATTCATTTCAACGTGTACCCGGACGGTCTGGCCCTGTTGGTCCGTGCCGGTCATTTCGGCCGAGCCGGCCGCCCACAGCACGGGAGAAAAAAGGCTGGCGCTGAGAAGCACTCCATAAGCGAATCGAATCATGAAAGCCCGTCCGTTCATCGTCGGTAACCCTTTGATTTGAACAGAAAGCCTTTCAAGCGTGCGCTGAAGTTGTATCTTCGTTTTAGCTGTCGCGCTCGGTGGCGGGCTGGAACTCGCCGGTTTCCGGGTTGCGTACCATCAGCACACCGGTTGCCACACCGAAATAGGCGCCATGCAGTTGCAGCTTGCCGCGATTGACCAGGATGTTGACGCAAGGGAAGGTCATCAGGTTCTCAAGGCTTTGCTCAACCACGGCCAGTTCCATCTGCATGCGGTACTTGATCGGGTCTTCGCCGGGCGGGATGACGCGCTGCGCCACCGGATGGATCTGCTGAACCCATTTGCCGATGAAGTCGCCGGGAGAAAGCGGTTGGCCCGGGTTGATCGCGGCGGAAATGCCGCCGCAATAAGCATGGCCAAGTACTACGATGTGCTTGACGCGAAGCGCCTGGATGGCGAATTCCAGCGCGGCGCTGGTCCCGTGATAGCTGGGGGAGCCCATTTCACAGGGCGGGACCAGGTTGGCGACGTTGCGGACGACGAATAATTCGCCAGGGCCCGCATCAAAAATGACTTCGGGCGCAACCCGCGAATCACAGCATCCAATGACCATGATTTCGGGGTGTTGTCCTTTTTCTGCCAAGGACTGATAGCGGACGCTTTCATCAAGGAAACGACCGTTCATGAAGTTGGCGTAACCTTCAGACAGTCTGGAAGGAAACATGATTCACCTTGTTTTTATTGAGACCAGACCCAGGACGGGTCTGGTCTGCAATCATAGCAGCCCGCTTTGTTCCAAGAAGAAATAGCTGGGATTGCAACAAGGTTTTATTCGGGCTCAATGCCCGCTTGCCGACTGATCTCAGTCCAGCGCTTGCCTTCCTCTTTGACGTATGCCGCGAAGCTTGCCGGTGTGCCGGGCGCGGCAACAACCGTGCTGCTTTGCTCGATGCGGGCGATGTAGTCAGCGTCCTTGGCGGTGGCCGCTACTGCTTCATTCAAGCGCTGGACGATTGGGGCGGGCGTGCCTTTGGGCGCGAACAAGCCCGTCCAGGCGGCAATGCTCAGCGCAGGATAGCCAAGCTCTTTGAAGGTGGGTACGTCCGGCAAGTCTTTCAAGCGTTCTTCACTCGTAATGGCCAGGGCCTGGAGCCGCTTGCTGCGCACGTGCGGGAGGGTGTTGGGGATGGTTTCCAGCATCGAATGTACTTGTCCGCCCAACAGATCCGGCATGGCGGCGCCACCGCCTTTGTACGGAACATGCATCAGGGGGGCGTTCAGCTCGCTTCTCAATACTTCGCCTGCCAGATGGGAGACGGAGCCGGGGCCGGCGGAGGCGAAGGTGTAGTGCTGGTCTTGACTCTTGACCCGTTTGGCGAAGGCTTCGAAAGTAGTGACCGACATTGCTTGGCTGCTTACCAGCAGCATCGGCAGCTCATGCAGTTTGGCAATGGCTTCAAAGCTGTTGACTGGGTCATAGGGCAGCTGTTTCTTCAAGGCCAGGTTGATTGCGTGGCTGCCAATCGTGCCGAACAACAGTGTGTAGCCGTCATTTCTGGAGCGCGCCACCTGATCGGCCCCGATGATGCTGCCCGCGCCGGGCTTGTTCTCAATGATGACGGATTGGCCCAGCTGCTTGGCCAAGGATTGTCCGAAAGCTCTGGCCAAAATATCGGAAGAACCGCCTGCGGTAAAGGGAACAACCATCGTAATCGGACGATCGGGATAATCGTTGGATTGCGCCTGGACCAGAATGGGAGTAAACGCGGTCAGGCCAATCAGTCCTGCGCTGACAATACAGAATTTCATCATGATTCTCTTTCGATTATCGGTAAATGATTAACGGGTTTTTATTAATCATTGATTGAGCAAATGGGTTGTGGATTTTGGGATCGGAGGGGTGTTTTTAAGCTAAGGTTCCTTATTTGCCGAGTCAAGGCTTTTGGACGAAAATCAGCGATTGCGAGGGTAATTCCTAGGACTGGAGATATTCCAGATTTGAATTGGATGGGTGTATGGACTTTAGACAGCTCGAGCTTTTCATGCGGGTTGCCCAGGAAGGAAGCTTCAGCCGCGCCGCCGTGGCGCTGGGCGTGGGACAGCCTTACCTGAGCAAGCAAATCAGGCAGATGGAAGTAGAGATACGCAAGACCCTGTTCCATCGGCATGGGCGGGGAATCGTGCTGACGGATGCGGGCGAGCAATTCCTGGCTTTTGCCAAGAGCGTGCTGCATCAATATGATGCGGCGCGCCAGATGATCGCCAAGCAGGAGTCCGAAATCACCGGGCGGGCCAGTGTGGGCATGCCGCCTTCGCTCGGGCGCGTGCTCAGTGTCCCGCTGGTCAAGGCCTTCAGCGAGCGCTTTCCGCGAGCGCAGCTGTCCATTGTTGAGAGCTTGAGCGTCTCATTGTGCGAGCAGTTGATCACCGACAAAATCGATGCGGCCCTGGTCTATGACCCGCGCCCGTCGTCGTTGCTGGACATTCACCCCATTGTTCGCGAGCCCTTGTGCCTGATATCGCGGCTCGACCCGGAGGATGAGCTTCAACGGCCCTTGTCATTGAAGGATCTGAGCCAGTACCGCTTGATCTTCCCGAGCGGCCCACATCCGCTTCGGGCCATTGTCGAGGCGGAGGGGGCCAAGCAAGGGCTGGAGTTGCAGGTGACGTTCGAAGTTGACGGCGTGGAGTCCATTCTCTCCTTGGTCAAGGAGGGCTACGGTGCGGCGGTGGTGCCGTTCAACGTGGTCAGGGCTGGCATGCAGGGGGGCGATTTGCGTGTCCGCACGCTGACTGAGGCCGCCTTGGTCAGCGAGATCGCCATGGCCTTGCCCGCGCGTCGGACGCCGACTTTATTGGCGGCCAAGATCCCGGAGCTGATTCTGCAGATCTGTAGTGATACGCTGGTCGGACTCTAAGATATTCTGTAATGGAATAACAAGTAGTCGTCTTTCACGGATGGCTCCGAAGAAAAACCTCAGGCACTATGGGCTTGGGTTCGGAGTTTTTGAATGTATGTTGAAGGACGTTGAAATGAACTACAAAACGATTTCCATTAAACAGCTGTCTCCGCATATTGGTGCGGTAATCGGAGACGTTGATTTAACCAAGCCAATTGCTGAGGAACAGCTCAAAGAGATTAAACAGGCATTTTTGGATTTTCAGGTTATTTTCTTCAGAGACCAGAAAATATCGTTTGAAGATCAGATTGCCTTTGCCAGCCACTTTGGGCCTTTGGGCAGGCACGTGGGTGTCAATACCATCAGCAAAACCACGGAAAACCCGCTGGTCAGGAAGTTCCACTACGATGAAACCTCGAAGCAGATTTCAGGCGAAAACTTTCACAGCGATCAATCCTGCGCGGAAGTGCCGCCGCTGGGCAGCATGCTCTACAACCACACCGTACCTCCGCACAGCGGCGGCGACACAATGTTTGCCAGCATGTATGCGGCGTATGACGCGCTGTCTGACAGAATGAAGACCTACCTGGACGGGTTGACCGCCACCCATGACGGAACGCGCGTCTTTGGCCCGGGCACGCCGGTCAACACCCATCCCGTGATCATTGTGCACCCGGAAACCAGGAAGAAAGTGATTTACGTGAATACGGACTTCACTTCGCACATCAATGATGTGTCATCAAAGGAGAGCAAATACATTCTTGATTTCCTGATTGACCACTGCAACAAACCGGAGTGGACCTGCCGCTTCCATTGGGAGCCGCATTCGATCGCGTTCTGGGACAACCGCTGCACTCACCACAAGGCGGTGTGGGACTACTGGCCGCATGTTCGTTCGGGCTTCCGGGTGCAGGTGGAAGGAACCGCAAGGCCTGTTGCAGCCTGAAGCCGGTTCCGATGCCGGGTTAACGGCAGGCGTGAGGAAGAAATGCGGGATGGGCGGTTGAACCCATCCTGCATTGGTGCGTAGACTGTGGGGTTCTATGAACCAGTCTGGGCAATCAACAAGCATGACAGATTATTTCCATCACACTCTACAAACCTGGTTTCCTGATCTGTGGGTACAGATCGCTGTTTGCGTCGTTTTTCTCGTTTTCATCGCCTGGCTTGCACAAAACATCGTTCAGCGCGTCTTGATCCGGGGCATGCGTGGCGTGTTCGGCAAAATGTCTTTGCAGAACTGGGACCAGGCGCTGCTCGAAAGCCGTTTCTATAACCGGCTCTCTCAACTCGTTCCCCTTTTTATCGCGGATCTCGGGATCCGCATTCTGCCCGGACTGTCTCCCGGATTCAGCGCAGGCGCATTGCGGTTGGTCTGGCTGCTGATGGTGTTTTTCCTGCTGCTGACAATCACCTCCGCGCTGAACGCCTTTGTGCTGGCCAGCCAGGAAAAGCGCTGGGCCAAGGGGCAGGCGCTGAAAGGCTATGTGCAGTTGATCAGCCTGATCATCTGGTCGTTTGGCCTCATCGTGCTGGTGGCGATCCTGATCAACCGATCACCTTTGCTGCTGGTCTCGGGCCTGGGCGCCATGTCGGCGGTCCTGTTGCTGATCTTCAAGGACACGTTGCTTTCCTTTGTGGCCAGTGTGCAGCTGACGTCGAACAACATGCTGAAAATCGGGGACTGGATTGAAATGCCGCAGGCAGGCGCGGATGGCTTTGTGGTTGATATGGCGCTACATACGGTCAAGGTTGAGAACTGGGATAAAACCGTGACAACGGTTCCCACCTACAAGCTGTTTGCCGAGAGCTTCAAGAACTGGAGCCCGATGTTTGAGTCGGGAGGAAGGCGCATCAAGCGTTCATTGCTGATTGATGCGCAATCGGTCCGTTTCATGCCAGACGAGGAGTTGGAAGCCGCCGCGCGGATGCCGATGCTGGCGTCGTTCTTCAAGGAGCTGAACGAGCAGGCCGACGCTTCGCCGCAGCCTGGCCGCGTGACCAACCTGGCGGTGTTCAGAGCGTACACCACCGCCTATTTGAAGCAGCATCCCGGCATCAACACGGACATGCTGATGATCGTCCGCACGCTGGAGCCGCGCGATCGCGGTGTGCCTGTGGAGCTGTATTGCTTTACCCGGAGCGTGGCCTGGGTGGACTATGAACAAGTGCAGGGAGAGGTGTTTGACCACCTGCTGGCCGTGGTACCGGAACTGGGCTTGCGCTTGTACCAATCGCCTGGCGGCCATGACTTGCAGCAGATCGCTTCCTTGCCTTCCGACGCTGCCTAAAAAGCGTTCAAAGTGTTTCAAAGCCTGATAAATCAGGCTTTGTGACACGGCTTTTACATCTATCCCCAAGTTTGTCCACAGGAATCGGGGATAACCCTAGCGGGCAATAGTTGCCCGCTTCAGAAACGCGGTGCCGGACTGCGCCAGCTCAAGCCCTTCATTGGCCAGTCTGTCGGCCCGCTCATTGCCGGGGTGGCCGTTGTGTCCGCGGACCCAGACGAAAGTGGTCCGATGGCGCCCGGCTTCCTCAATCAACGCTTTCCACAGCTCGACGTTCTTGACGTCTTTCCAGTTTTTTCTGATCCAGCCGTGATGCCATTCGTTCATGCCTTTCACCAGGTATTGGCTGTCAGTGAAGACGGTAACGGTCTGCGCCTCATCCAGCGAGCGCAGGGCCTCGATGGCGGCCATCAGCTCCATGCGGTTGTTGGTGGTGTCGGCACTGCCGCCGATGAGTTCCCAGGCCTGGTCCGCTTGCTGTATCCATGCGCCCCAGCCGCCGGGGCCGCCCGGATTGCCGCGGCAAGCGCCGTCGCAATAGATATAGGTCTGGCCTGGGGCGGGGGCTTCCAGCGTGACGGGCACGGCAGGCGCCGCCTTGGCGGCGGAGGCGGGGGGAGCGGTGGCTGTGACGGGCTGCCAGCGGGCAAACGGTTCCAGCGAGTCCGGGTTGTTCACGTACCATTTCTTTTGCGCCGGATTCCAGCGCGCACCCAGTTTTTTGGCGTCCTCTTTCTCAGCGTAGGGAACGTTGAGCCATACAATCATGCGTGTGTTTCCGTATTGAGCGAGCGGTAAATGGCGGGGCGCAGCGCGAGTGCGAGCCCGAGTCCCCGTAGACCATTGAATATCAGGAATGAGAGCCAGAGTCCATGATTGCCCCAGAGCGGCAGCAGCATCAGGGACAGGGCCAGGAAGGCGAGCGAACACCACACCATGATGAGCATCAGCGGCCGGGTGCGGGTTGCGCCCATGAAAACGCCGTCATACAGGTAGGCAGGCATTGAGACCAGGGGCGCGAGTACCGCCCAGACCAGAAACTGATCCGCCAGCTTGGCAATGTCCTGCTGATCGGTCAGCACCCGGATCAGGCTCATGCCCGCCACACTGTAGACCAGCATATAGAGCAGCGAGCCAATCAAGCCCCAGACCAGGCAGACGCGAAGAATGCGCGCGAGCCGGGCCTTGTTGCGCTGGCCGACGGCCGCGCCGCTCAGCGTCTCGGCGGCATGGGCGAATCCGTCCAGCCCGTATGAGGTAAAGCTCAGAAAGTTCAGAAGAATGGCGTTGGCCGCCAACAGGGCGTCTCCCTGCTTGGC
>Ga0172382_10010298_pt1 | contig 12584 bp, 10 predicted proteins | sample Leawel138RmetaG_FD_122245 | JGI IMG/M metagenome (GOLD analysis project Ga0172382, IMG submission 122245) | Leachate microbial communities from a municipal landfill in Southern Ontario, Canada - Leachate well 138R metaG | ecosystem: Engineered > Solid waste > Landfill > Unclassified | place...
GATTCAATTTTAAAGCGCAGAGTCCAGGAATTACCATAAGCGCCACTACAAGAATAGTACCAATCACTTTTATGGATAACACAATAGTTATGGCAACAAGCAGGTCAAAAACTATAGACAACTTTTTTATCGGTATACCCATAATCCTTGAATCTTCTTCGTCAAAAACCATCGATAGCAACTCTCTTCTGAAAAGTCCAATGAACCCTACAACCGTTATGCCTAAAACTGAAACTAGCATTAAATCTATGTAATCAATCGTTAATATTGATCCAAACAAGTAACTAAACAATTCAACGTTAAATCCACCAGCGACACTGATTACGATTAAGCCAGTAGAGAAGCCCAATGCTAACATAACAGCTATAGCTGAATCAGATGTAGCGATTTTTTTTCGGCGCATATATGATATACCAAATACAGCCAAAACAGAAACTCCTAACGCTGTTACTAGTGGATTAATGCCGGCAAGCAACCCTATTGCTATGCCACCAAATGCTGTATGTGCAAGTCCATCACCTATCATGGCTTCTTTTTTTAGAATCAAGAAAAGCCCCACTAAACCACATGCAACCGCAGCAATGACACCGCCAATTAAAGCATTTTGAAAAAATTGGTAACTAAACAGATCCAATGGATTAATGCTCATATTCAAAAACACCTTGACATTCATGTTTATGGAAGACGAAATGGAAATGGTCACCATATGCACGTTTGAGTAACATGCTTGCGTCTAGATCTGCGGTTACTTGAGCAACTTCAACCTTTTTGTTAACGCACAAAACCTTAGACATACGACAGAACACCGAAGTTAAATCGTGGGTTACAAGCATTATCGTTGTCTGCCGCTCAACGTTTAAGTCACTAAGTTTTTTATAGAATTTTTCTTGCGCCTCAGAATCTACCCCCACTATGGGTTCATCTAGAAAAATTAAGTCTGGTTTTCGAGCTAACGCTTTTGCAACAAATACTCGTTGTTTCTGTCCACCTGATAACTGGCCTATTCGCCTATTTGCCACATCACCCAAACCCATGAAGTTGATACTTTGATCAACGCTTGTCCAATCCTCGTGGTTGAGTCTTCTACCGATGTTGTTCTTTCTTATACAGCCCAAAGAAACAAGTTCTCGGACAGTTAAGGGAAATTGACTCTCGAAATTCGTGGCTTGCTGAGAGATGTATGCAATTCTGCTCCAGGAAGAAAATTTGCCAACGTCTTCACCGAATAAACGTATTGAACCATTACTTATTGGTAAAAAATTAAGGATGGCACCTAGTAGAGTAGTTTTTCCTCCACCGTTAGGACCAACTATACCAACATAATCGCCTAAGTTTATTGAAAAGTTGGCTTTTTCGATTACTTTTTCGCTTCCTCGGTTAACGTCTAAACCTTTAACTTCCAGAATAGGGGTCTTTTGAGGCATAAGTTTCCGCTCTACCAAGTTACAGGTTACATTTATTTTACTTAGTGTTGGTCATGGTTGGCTCTAAACCAATCTTTAAGTTTGTTAAGTTGATTTGCATCTGCTCTAAGAGATCCATGTTATCGGTTGGGCCTAGAATTAAATACAATTCTAATATGGTCACGGGTTTTCCTGTTTGGGTTTGTACTTCAGTTTGTATAGTTTGAGCGTATTTGTTTGAGTATATTGGGTCAACATAAACGGTGTAGGTTTCATACGCTACCATGGTAGCCACTAAATTTGCTAGTGTAGCTACACTGGGTTGTTCATCTGCGGACAACCCGATTACGCCATGCTGCTCAAAGCCGTATCTTGAAGCTATATATCCAAAGGCTTCGTGAGAAACAAAAATAGTATTCTTTGTTGTGTTTCCTAAAGTATTTAAGTAATCGTCTTCGAGTTGGTCAAGCTTAGCTTCTAGGTTGCTCCACCGCTGGGTATAGTAGCTTTCATGTTCTGGATCTGTTTGTATTAATACTTTGTAGATGTTTTGGGCTTGTTGTTTTGCCATGTAGGGACTTACCCAAATATGTGGGTCATATTCTCCGGGCACATGCTTCTCCTCTTGTCCTGCTTTAGGTTCAGGGGTTTTTTCTTGTTTTGCTAAAAGTTCTAAACCAGCTGAAGAATCAACAATTGTTCGGTTTTTAGAAGATAATGTTGGCAGTATATCGTGTTGTACCCAACTATCTAAGCCAGCGCCGTTGTAGATTATTATGTCTGCGTTTTCGGCAGCTATGATGTGTGAGGCGGATGGTTCCCAACTATGGACGTCGGTGTTTGCAGGTACTAGTTGAGTTATGTTGATTTGGTCACCGCCGATTTCTTGGGTTAGGTATGTTATGGGGTAGAATGTTGCAACGATGTTTAGTTTTGTTGTTGAGGGGTTGTTTACTGTTAAGGTGACTGTGCTGATGGCTATTGCTATGATGGCGATTATGGTAACGGTGACGAGGAGAAGTTTCTGTTTATTATTCATATCTTGGTGTTACTTATTCGGAGTTATTAAGCATTATTAAAAAATTAATAAAAATACTTTAATTAAACATGTTTTTTAATAAAAGTTATTAATCATACTGCCATTATTTATCGAAGATTAAGTATGACAATCATAAGCCTGTCCATTCCAGAAACCCTCGTTAAACAAATGGATCAAAACATGAAAGAAAAAGGGTTCGTAAGCCGCTCAGAAGTCGTACGCCAAGCTTTAAGGCTATATCTTACTGAAGACCTAAAAATCGAAAACGTAGAAGGAGAAGCAGTAGCAACCATAACACTCATCTACAAAGAAAACGCCGATAGAAGAAGACTCCTAGAAACACAACACATCTATAACGGACTAGTCTCAACGTTTCTGCATGCTCATATTCACCACGGCTTCTGCTTAGAAGTCATAATCTTAAAAGGAGAGGCACTATTAATTAGAAAATTTGTTGATCGTCTCCGACAGAACCCTGAAATAAGTGAAATAAAAATCTCAGTTCTACATCAATAAGTGTTAAAAAAACCATAAATCCATAATCAGCATACACCCTTTTGGTTTGTTTTTGCCTGTTTGAAAAAACATGACAGACCAAAATCAATTGATGAAAAAATACCCCAATCAACACAAAAAGCCACAAGTCACGATTTGTATGTTACTTATGGACTTATGGAAAAGATGTTAGAAATCTCTAATGTTTTTTATCACAAAGATGGCAAGGACAAACATAACAAGGGCAAATATGCCAAGCGCTATAAATGAAGACAGGAGACCTTCAAGCCCTATTTGGTAATTAAAACCGAACGCATAGAAGTTTGGCCCTATAGTAAAATACCTTACGCTGTCAATAAAGTAGGCTAAGGGGTTAACGTAGCATAACAACTTCATAGTAAATGGCAAAGTTTCAGCGGGGTATAGGGCATTACTTGCAAAAAACAACGGAAGAGTAAGCAAAGCCATTATTGCCTGGCTCACATCATGGTTGTTTACTTTTAAACCAATCATGTTGGAAAGAAACATTAAACCAGCTGAAAACAAGATTGAAAATAGTATCAGGCCAATTGCCGAAGTTATGATGTTTGAGAGTAGAAATCCAGCAAATAACTGGGCACCAAGAATGTAACCGAATAGAGTTATTATTGTCGTTTGAATCAAACATTTTGTTATACCACTAAGTGTTGTTCCAATCAGTATTTGTGAACGTGGCATCGGAGAAACCACTATTGTCTTCATAAGACCATATTGTTTATCGAATTGAAGGTTTTGCCCAGAGTAAAGACAGGTAAACAGAATAGTCATTCCGATAACACCAGAGGTAATGAAGGTCATATAACTCACAGTTATAGCGTCCGGAGGAGCAACGGAGGTTCCAGCGAAAAACAATCCAGTATTGTTTGACATAGAAATCCCATAAAATACCAACCATAATACAGGTTGAAGTAAAGACAAGAAAATCATCGCTTTAGATCGCGCGAATTTTATCATATCTCGCCAATAAATTGCAGTAAAACCAAGTGGCATTATGCATCAACCGTTGAATCGATTTCTCTGCCTGTATAATAGATAAATACATCGTCTAATGTTGGCTTTAGAAGATTTAAATTGCCAAGTTTGATCTGATGAATCGTAAGAGATTCAACGAGTTTGGAAGCGGATAATTCATTATTTTTTAGGTGAAGAAGTAAACCATTAGAGTTTTTTTCAACATGAGATATTTCTGGCAGATTCGCAAGTATCTGGGAAGCTTTCAGGTCATCAGTTGTTTTTATGTGATAAATATCTTTTCCGATTGCATTTTTTAGGCTTGACGAAGATCCATTAGCCATTATTTTTCCTTTATCAATTATACAGATTTCATGGCTATATTGGTCGGCCTCGTCCATGTAATGTGTTGTAAGAAAAACCGTCACATTTTCTTCACGGTTTATTTGTTTAATATAATGCCAAATTCTTTGTCGAGCTTTAGTATCTAATCCTATGGTTGGTTCATCAAGGAATAGAACTTTAGGATGAACTAACAGCCCTCTTGCGATTTCAACGGAGCGTTTCATACCACCACTCAAATTTTTGATAAACGCGTTTCGTTTATCACCAAGTTCAACTATGTTCAGGAGTTCAGTTATCCTTTGCCGCCTAGTTTCTTTTGGTAGCGAATGGATTTTCCCATGAAATTCTAGGGTTTCCCAAATTGTAAGGTCCCTGTCAAGACGATGATCCTGAAAAACCACCCCAATATTTCTTCGGACAGCATCTGGATTTTTAGCTACATTCACGCCTGAGATCGTTACTTGACCCTTTTGTATACGTAAAAGTGTAATTAGCAGATTTATTGTAGTTGTTTTTCCTGCACCATTTGGACCTAGAAATGAAAAAATCTGGCCTTCCTCAACATGAAAATAGATATTATCCACGGCAACTGTTTTTCCATAACTGTGACTTAATCCTTCAACATTAATTATTGCATCTTTCAAGCTATTTTCTCCTTTTTATCCTGCCCGCTTTGCGGTTTGTTCAGTTTTAAGGTTGTTAGAGTATTGAGTATATCTTCCATTATTGTCAAAACTCCATTAAAGCCTATTAAGGGACGATTTGTTAACATGTATTTTTCATAATACGGAAAAGAAAATGGGATAAACTCAACATGCAGATCCATTAACACAGAAATTTTTCTTTCAACGCTGCTGCCTAAAATTAGAGCAGGCTTAGTTCGGTTTAGGTAATTAAGCAGTTCATATTGGTCAGGATTAAATAAAACCGGTGTATCCAAAGAGTTAACCGTCAAATATGACTTCAGAGATTCATAGCTTGCGGCACCGACCTCTTTGAGTCCAATCACCACAGGATACATGCCCAAGTATTCATATAAAAATTGAGACATAGCAACTACCTGTGAAGAATCGCCAAAAATACCAAATGGGAGACCACACAGGTCATTACTCAGGGATGATGCCCTTAAAAGTGCAGGATAACATTTGGCTCTTGCACGACTAGACTCCTTTTTTATGGGGCTATTTGTAGTCTTGAAAAACTCTGCAACCGAATTAAACCAGGTTTCTGAGGCAGTAAAACCATACGGCGTTTTTATGGCTAAACCTACAACGGGTATACCGTATTCTTTTTCCATAAAAGCAACTATTTTATCGCCGTATTCTTCGTAGACTAAAAGGTTAAGTTCGGCCTGACTTGCTTTTTCAAGATTTAAAATAGACTCGCCGGAACAAATAACTGAGACCACTTTAACGCCAAGAAGGTTAAGCATCCGTTTGAGTTCCGCAATGTCGCTTCCCCAGTTATAGTGAAAAATTGAAAAGCCAATTATGTTAACGCTTTTTGGGATCTTTTCGGTATTTTTATTTGAAATTTTTTCTAATATTTTTACGACAGCATTCTGAAAACCATAGGCGTATGTTCCTGTAAACCCTGAACTGTCGATAGTTACCGTTTTTGTTCTGATTTGTGATGTTTGGATAAACCTGTTTAAATCATCACCGATTAATGAGGTGCCCGAATGGTTGATTACACCGATTAAACGAGGCTTTTTTGAGTCGATCAGTTGTAACGCTTGAATAACTTTGGGTTCAGTACCGTAAACAAAATCTTGCTGGTCAATGTAAGTGCATGGAACCCTGCGTTGGCCAAAGTAAAAATTTGTAAATTGGCTAAACCCGAGTTGGCGGGCATGTGGAGCTAAAATTTCAGCCATATACGCAGCATACACTTTACAGCCTATTGGACCATTAAGGAGTGTACATGCTTCTTTGATTCCTTCAAACGCAGCTATTGCACCGATGAGGGAGTCTGGTCTGTGGGATGCTTTAGAAGAGTTGTTCATCGATTCTCCACCCTTCACGGAAAGGAATTCTCAGTTTTAATTGTAGTTTTTTTGCATATTCAATTCCAGAGTAAAAACCGTAAAGCGGGGTAACGGGAAAGGTATCAAAGACAACATTGTTAAACTGAGTAGTTGACATAGCTGTTAAAACAAAATCAGGACAAAACGCTCTTACTGCATCATCATACTTTTCAACTGGATACATGGATTCAAATGCTATCGCACCATATTTTTTAGGTTCTTGTGGGGGATAGAAAAAGTTAGAATCGTAAATTTTTGTTATATTAACTTCTAAGTCAATGAGAGTGCGGATTAACCAGTCAATATTGGCACCGGATGAATTAAAAATTAAGGCTTTTTTTCCTTTAAAGCTATTTTTTGTTAACGCGATTTGTTGGTCATATGAGGTTTGGGCTTCTTTGATTATTTTTTCGGCTAGAGCTTCTTTGCCAAAATGGTTTGCGACTGTACGGATGAATTTAGTCGTTTGTTCAAAAGCTATGGGTAATGGAACTTCAAGTGTTTCAGTGTTAAAGTTAGTGTTTAGATAATCAATTAGAGTTTTAACTGTTGGTTCATTAATGATTGGAATATTTATTTTTGCTTTTTTAAATTTTTTGATTTCTGTTAAGTTAGTATATCTAATGAATCGACAGTTAATTTTTAACCCTAAGGATGTAAGTAATTGAGTTAGCGCCAAAAAGTTTTGGTCAGCGGTGGTTGAGAGGTTTTGTTCACCAATAAGATTGACGCTGTCCTTTTCGGGAATAACTGAATTATCGATGAATTCCTTTGCGACCGTTTTGTATGCATTAAGCATACCAGCGTAAAAATCACCACCCATAACACCGTCGGATGGTATGTGAAAAATTTGTTGTTCTTCCGTATTAAATTCATTAATCACGGGATAGATGTCATCGCCGATTATTCCGGCGGGACAAGAAGTAATCAAGAAGATAGCTTTTTTAGGGAATCTTCCTGTCAGTTCTTTTAAAGTTTCTTTTAGATGAGCTGTACCGCCGAAAATCACGTCTTTTTCAGACATGTTTGTACAAAGAAGGTTTGGAAGATATTGTATACTATAGCTTTGTTGAATACGGTTTAGTTGTGTGCAGAAACTAATGTATGAACATCCTTTTGGTGAATACATCAATGCTATTGTGTCTTTTATTTGGCTTAACACATTGAATGCACCTGATAAAGAGCAGCCATGAATTGGTTCCCGGTTTTTTGTATCCATAAAACTGGCTTTTTTGTTTGGCTTAGTGATGGGTTTTTGAGGGAGTGTGCATGGAGCCAATCTGCTAAGCGTGGGGTTATCAGCAGTCAACAGAGGCGTAGATGTTTTTCTATCCAATTTTAATGTGTAACAAAATTCACGAAAAAACTCGTCCAGTTCGACGCTTGAGAGAGGTTTTGGAATAACCAGGCTTTTATGTTGCTCAATATAACTCGCGATAGCTGAGTATACTTTTGCTAAATCAGTATGTGGCGCATACTCTATGATTGTTTTTGAGTAAAGCTCAGCATCTGAAACAAGCTCACTCTTGGGAATAAAAGCAACCATTTCTGTGCCGATCCGTTTTGCAAAAGCACTTATAATGTCTCGCTCATTTTTTGTAACCCGTTCGTTACCGATTATTCCCCCGAGTTTACCCTGGTATGCAGTATATCGCAATAGTCCTTTAGCAATATTATTGGCGGCATACAAAGAAGCGACTTCACCTGATGTTACAATGTAAACTTCATCTGCATAACCATCACGCATAGGAACAGCAAAACCACCACAGACTACATCGCCTAATACGTCAAAAAAAACGTAATCAAACTGTTTAGTATCTAAACCTCGGTCATTGAGGAGATGTAATGTTTGTATTATTCCTCTCCCCGCACAACCAACACCGGGTTCAGGACCGCCGGCTTCGATACATTTAACGCCATTATAGCCGGTAAACATGACAGATTCAAGTGAAAAAATTCCTTTGGCAGTAAATTGCTCTAAGACAGTGGTTGGTGTAAAACCACCTAAAAGCAACCGTGTCGAGTCATGTTTTGGGTCACATCCAATTTGTAGAACTTTCTTCCCTTTTGTTGATAGAGCAGCTATAACGTTTGAAAGAGTCGTAGATTTCCCGATACCGCCTTTTCCGTAAAATGCTATGGCCCTCAATCAGTTGACCCCCTTAGATTTTTGTGCTAATGTAGTTGGAACAGATATTTTATCTGAAGACATGGATTTATCCGTCAAAGTTTTAAAACACAGATTATTTAATGCATTAAACAAACAAACGTTATCTTCAACAAACACTAAACCTTTGCTTTTTAGGGTAATCATTTTTTTCTCTGCCTCACCTTGAGTAAAATCCCTATTTTTAATAGGATATTCGTTTATGAAAAAGACCGGGATATTATTCTCTAAAGCGAATAGTGCGGCATCAAGATTTTTTATGTTGCCTTTGCCAAACGGAAAAGATGTTAAAATTACAATGTTTGCTTTTCGGATTAACGCTAAATTTTTTTTATGAGCTGAATCACTTATAGGTGAAAGGGGCGCTTCCTCAGCGGTGGGTACTTTTAAAAATTTTGCAGTCTCCTGGTCGGTATCACAGAGGTTAAGAACTCCGCTGGTTACAGTATAGCCGTCATCAATCAAGAGCTTCATTAGTGAGCTGCCGGTTCCTGCGCCACAGATTAGATGAGCTGTTAAATTACGATTATGAGTCTGAGGACTTGTTAAAATAGGCATCACAAAAACTGACTTTGTTATAGGATTCTCTTTAACAAGTGTTTCAATGCCAAAAACAGTTTGGATATTTTTGCTTGTCAGCACTTTCTCTGATTTACCAACGTCAACAATTTTTCCCTTTTTTAAAAGTATCAAAGAATCACAATAGTGAGCGGCAAGGTTGAAGTCGTGAAAAACACCTACCACCAATAACTTATTTTCAGTGCAGAGGCGTTTTAGGATTCCCATTATTTCATGTTGATTACTTACATCTAAATGAGTGGTTGGCTCATCGAGGAGTAGAACTTGTGGTTCTTGGGCTAAAGCTTTAGCGATAATTACGCGCTGTCTTTCGCCACCGCTTAACTCAGTAATTAAGCGGTTAGCAAGATTCAGTGTTCCAGTGTAAGCCATACACTTTTTTGCTATTTCAACATCTTTCTTGGATTCTGTTGCAAATCTTGAAAGATGTGGAGAGCGACCCATTAAAACAACGTCTAAGGCAGTAAAGCTGAAAGCTATCATTGTTCCCTGTGAAACAACGGACATTTTTTTTGCAACATCTACTGTCTTAAGTCTGTAAATGTCTTGGTCTTCAAGCAGAATTGTGCCTTTTTGGGGTTTAAGAATGCGGCTAACGCTTTTTAGCAGAGTTGTTTTTCCTGAACCGTTGGGACCAAGAATGCCTAGGAAGTTGCCGGTTTTAACATTGAAACTCACATTTTCAACTACTTTAACCGAGTCATAAGAGCAAACTACATTGTTAATGTTTAAAACGACCATTTTTTTTCACCTTTAAGATACATCCGCTTTTTTCTTTCTACGCATAAGATAGAGGAAAAATGGACCACCACACATAGCAGTAATAATTCCCACCGGTAACTCTGCAGGAGCAACAATTATGCGTGCAGCGCTATCACACAACATTAGAAAAGTAGCACCCATAAGCATTGAAGCAGGAATCAAAACCCTGTGGTCGGGACCCACCAGCAAACGGGTTAAATGAGGAATTATCAAGCCAATGAAGGCAATTAAACCGCTTATTGCAACAGCGGCAGCCGTGATAAAAGCACTGGATATTAGCAGTATTTTTTTGACTTTTTCTAATTCTACGCCTAAATGTTTGGCTTCAGTTTCGCCTAGCGCAAGCAGGTTTAAGTCACGAGAGTAGAGGTAAATAGCTATTACACCGCCGAAAATGAAGACAACTACGCTCCAGATATCGGTCCATTCGGTGTAGGAGAAGCTTCCCATAAGCCAAAATTGGGATTGATGGAGTTTATCTGGTGCAATAGTTTGCAGGTAATTTACTATTGCACTTAAGAATATGCTGACTGCTATGCCTGAAAGAAGTAACGTTTGAACAGGCACCTTTGTGCCTACTCTTGAAATTGAGTAAACAAGAAACACAGCTAAGATGCATCCAATAAAGGCGAAAATAGGCAGAGATGTAAGACCTAAAAAGGTAAAACTGATGCCTAAAACAATTGCGGTAGTAGCACCGAGCGCTGCACCAGCAGAAGCACCAATAGTGTAAGGGTCAGCCAATGGGTTTCTAAATAAACCCTGATAGGTCACACCTGCAACAGACAGGGCAGCACCAACTAATGCAGCGCATAATAGCCTTGGCAAACGTATAGAAAGAATTAAGGTGGATTCAAGTTCTGACACGTTAAAATTCGGAACTATAGGGATTTTGTTAAGAAAAATTTTGAAAATGCTTTCGAGTGAAATTGAAGAATATCCGAGATTTAGTGATAAAAAAATTGCCACAAACAATGCGAGAGTTAATGTGATTAACCAGAATTTCCAATGGCGGGTATGCTCTAAGGATTCTGTTGTATTTTTGGTTTTTAGTTTCATTGTTAGGTCCTCTACAAACAAAAAAGAGAAATTAGTGGCTCCCGAAAAGCTCAGGATGGATAATTTCTGCCAAGTTTTCTAATGCATCTACAAGTCTTGGAACAGGTCTGACAAGAAGATCGTCATCAAATTGGTAGATTTTATTGTTTGCTACTGCATTTATGCTATACCAACCTGTTCTAGTTTTGATTTCAGCGTCATGGCTAAGGATAATGTCAGGGTTTTTTGATATAACAGATTCAGAGCTTACAATTGGCCATTGAGATGCAGCATCATCGAAAATATTTTGACCGCCTGCAAGAGAAATTAAATCGCTAACAAATGTTCTCGGTCCCGCAGCCATCAATGGGTCATTCCATAGTTCATAATAGACTTTGGGGGTAGATTCAGCATTTTTTACAGTGTTAACAACAGTGTCAATTCGTGTTCGAAGGCTACTCACTAGAGTTGTTGCTTGGTCTGTTTGGTTTGTTGCTCTGCCAACAAGGAATACGTCGTTAAGTACCTCATTGAGGGTATCGCCATCCAGAATTAGGACGTTATAGCCTAAATTACGCAGTGATGCTGCTACATCTCCGCTCGAATCGGTAGATGCCAGAACTAAGTCAGGTCTTAAGCTAAGAATTGGCTCTATTGACGGGTTCCAATAGTTGCCTATGCTGCTCATATTACCGGCTTTAATCCATTCGGAAAAGTCGTATGGATAGTTGCACCAATCGGTGACGCCTACGACTCTATCGCCAGCTCCAACAGCAAAGAGTATTTCTGTGTTGCTGGGAGCTAAAGAGACAATACGTTCGGGATAGGAAGTAATGGTTATCATGTAACCGGCGTCATCAACTAAAGTTATTGGTTTGAATTTTTGTATTTCATCTTTTTGTTGGCTGATTGTTTCATTTTGGTGGCTTATAGTTTGGTTTTGCAGGTTTATTGTTTGATTATACTGTTCAAGTATTGTGTTCTGATCAGTTATTCTTTGATTAACGCTTTTAAGCTGTTCTGCTTGATTATCTAATATTTGGTTGTAAGAGTTCAATTTGCTGGCTTGAGTGTCTATTATTGTTTCTAGTTCATTTATTTTAATGGTTGAAATGTATCCTGAGGCTAAAATCGTTGCTATTATGAGTATGGTTGTTATGTAGAGCGTTGGTTTTGTTTCCATGTTTTTTCCACTCATGGTTGGTTGATCCAACCGTTATAGCTGGTTGTCCAACAATTCATTTAAACCTTACTTTAAGTTAAGTTAATTACAAGTTGAACAATCAATGTTTAAACTGCTGGAGTAACTGAAACAAACCAAAAACGATTTATCGAAATATCGACCACACTTTTACTGGTTTATCTTCAAACGCAAAGTTGCTCATAGAACCACAAAACACAACACTCAACCAGTTTTCACTTTGTGACTCTCTCAATAATTCAAATAACTTGCAAATTTTACCATAATCGTACACCTTGGATTTAACTCAGACACATAGAGGTTGATTCTTTGCCTTGGTTAGTTATGGTTGAAGGTTTTATTTTGCTTCTGTGATGAACCGATAGGCTGCTTTGGTCCTTTTGTTTATAAACTGTTTGTTTATGCTTTATGTTTTGTTCTTCTTTTGTTGTGGTCATTATTTCCATTTCTATTCGACAAAAGGTTTTCGTATTGGGGTTTGATTAAGTATTTTTTGAACCTGGAAATGGGTGCTTTAGTCTGCTTGGTATTTCAGTGGC
>Ga0172382_10010299_pt1 | contig 12582 bp, 18 predicted proteins | sample Leawel138RmetaG_FD_122245 | JGI IMG/M metagenome (GOLD analysis project Ga0172382, IMG submission 122245) | Leachate microbial communities from a municipal landfill in Southern Ontario, Canada - Leachate well 138R metaG | ecosystem: Engineered > Solid waste > Landfill > Unclassified | place...
AATAAAGGATTAAAACAGTTTCTTCAATCAAAGGTAGGATTTTTATACCTTTGATATTTTTAATTTTTGTGAGAAAAAAACAGCTTGAAATCTTTCTTTCAAATCTAAAGGAGATGGAAGACCCCAATATGTTTGAGGAGCAGTATACCACACCAGGCGACATTGCTGCTGAAATCCTCTTATTTGCCTACCATAGGGGAGATATAGAAGGAAAGACAATAATTGACCTTGGCGCCGGGACAGGCAGACTTGGGATAGCTTCTCTCATACTAGGGGCTAAAAAAGTATATTTTGTAGAGAAAGATAAAAGGGCAATAGAGATTTTGAATGATAATTTAGAAACATTAACTTTAAAAAGTAATCAAATCTTAGGAGAATACGAGATAAAGGATGGTGATGTTTTAAACGTCCTCCTGCGAGGGGACACTATTGTTCAAAATCCACCTTTTGGTACAAAAAAGAGATGTATGGATACCAAATTTTTGAAAAAGGCTTTTGAAATAGGAGATGTTGTGTATTCCTTGCACAAGAAAGGGAACTATGATTTCATAAGAAATGTTGCGTTGGAAAACAATTTTGAACTAGTGGAGAAAGAGAGTTTCAATTTTCCAATAAAAGCGATGTTTGAAGTCCATAAGAAAAGGAAAGTACTGATTGAGGTTGAACTTTATAGATTTATGAGGTGTTATGATGGAAGCGAACGTAGAGACTAAAAGAGAGTTTGTTATACCAGGTGACTATATAGGTGTTGCCGAAGAATTTTTACCAGGAGAAGGGGCATATGAAGAGAATGGAAAGATATATGCCACAATGGTAGGAAACTTAGATCTTGACATGTCAAGAAGAAGTGCAAGTGTTATTTCAAGAACAAATGTTTTGCCTCAGCTAAAAGAAGGGGATATCGTCTACGGTGAGATAGTATCAGTTAAACCGCAAATGGTTTATGTAGACCTTCTTGCATTAGAGGGTTTTGCAGACAAAAAACTTTCAGCCAATACAAAAGCTAGAATATATGTTTCACAGACTGACAAAAAGTATGTAAAAACTATCTCCACAGAGTTTAGAAATGGAGATATTGTTAGAGCTAGAGTTGTAGATACACAGGGCGATTCAATAAGACTTTCAACTGCAGAAGATTCACTTGGTGTGATTAGAGCTGTTTGTAGCGTTTGTAAGAAAACTCTTGTGAATAAAGATGAAAGTCTTGACGGAAATCTTGAATGCAAATACTGTGGTTCAAAGGAAACAAGAAAGATAGCAAACGATTATTTGAAAGCTAAATTATGATAAGATGAAAAGGAAAACAAGAGTCTTAAGTTTTAAAATTAAGGGCAATCAGAAAGTTGAAATTGCCCGTTTTCTTTCTAAATTTGAGGATATATCTTTTAATGTATCAGATGATACGTTAAAGGTCAAAGTTTTTAATCCCGATAGTATGGGGGATCTAGTCTATTCAATTAAAAGTTTCTTAGAAGAGATAAAGGAAAAGGAAATCGAGGAAGAAAAAGGGATTTTCACCTACAATCTAGATAGCATCTCTAAAATAGCAGGCACAACTGTTCCTGTAAGACTTTTAAAAGCAGTCATAATCGACAAGGGGTACTCGTTTGAAGTAGAAAAGGAAAATGTAGTTTCTACAGCACACGTTTCTATTGTTGCCAATGCTGCAAGAGAGATATCCTACCTACTAGAGGATCTAAGTGAGGTATCAAAACCTGTGACAGAAATAATTGTAAGAGTTGCAATTGAATATGAGATGTTGTCTTCAGAGCTTTTGAGCGTAGGAATAGACGAAAAGATTTTTAATGATACAGAAACGGTATCTTTAAATATAAGCTATGATGATGCTCTTTCATATCTAAGAGAGTATGCAGGTGTTTAATTTGGATATAGAAGTTATAAAAAATGAAGGAAGTTTCTTGGAGTTTAGACTTATTGGTGAAGACCATACGTTATGTAACGTATTAAGAGATGAATTGCTACAAAATAAAAAAGTGAAGGTGGCAGCTTACAGAATAGACCATCCTCTTCTTGACAGAAAAAGGCCAATGTTCATAATTAATACAGACGGTACAGTATCACCAAAAGACGTGCTTCTTGAAGCAATAGATAGCATAAGCAAAGATGTTAAAGTATTAAAGAAAAAATTACTTTAAAACGAATCTGCATCTTCTTCAAGGACATCTTTTCTAATAATCTCTTCTCTTTTTAAAACTGAAATACCTGTTTTTTTATCAATTACCTGTATGATGACCTTTATGTCAGGGTCTTCAAGATTTACTTTTGCGCCTGTCGCTTCAACGATTTTTGCACCAATTTCTCTTTCAAGATCCTGTGACTTGAAGTTGGCCTTGCCCCTTTTCTTGCATCTTACGGCAAATGTGTCACTTTTGAAGATCTTGGGCGCTGCAACATCAGTTGCTTCAACTGTTATTAGATTCATGTCTGTATTGATATACCTGTCAAATGGCAATACTCTGTGGATGGCGCTTGTCTCGTAATCCCTTAGCATCTCGGCAGCTTTTCTGGCATTCTTACACTTTACTAGGAGTACCCCCTTGAACTTCGTTTTTTTAATCTCAAAGATCTCTCCTTCCAATGCCCATTCTACTTCCCAGATCCCGTCAAACTGCCTAGCTGTGGGGGTAGTCACGAGAAGGAATTCTTTTATTTGGTCCATACAGAAAAGAGTTAGTATTGATTTAAAAAGTTTTATATGTGCCCTAAAAAATATTTAAGAGAAATAGGCCATATAGATTTTTTAGCCTCTATATGGCGGAATGCTACATGCCAGTAACACTAATAAATATAAACGTGTTACTATTTATAAAGCTTTGTGTCTTTTAAGATACTTTTTTAATTTGGCACCCATAATCTGTATAATGTCTTCCCATGACCTATCACAAATTTTTGATAAGCTGACCTATCAAAGAAATTTTTTTGAACTGTCAAGGGGACTGATGTTTAGGAAAGATATATCTGAATCAAATGAGGCATATATCTTTGTTCTTGACAAGGAAAGGAAAGCCGCAATAACAATGATGTTTGTTTTTTTCCCAATTGATATTTTATGGCTTAACTCTAAATTTGAAGTCGTAGACATAAAGAGAGATGTAAAATCTTTCTCATTCCACAGAGGGCACAAAGGCAAAGCAAAATACTTTATTGAGATGCCACAAGGCTCTATAAAGAAGCATAATATCAAGATTTCTGACAAGATATTATTTCCCTTTAAAGTTTGATTGGAAAACTATTAATAATAGTCCCGCCAAAATTATTTTAATGCTCATAACTGATAATCACATGCATATTGATCCTTTGAGAGGGATGGGGCTTGATGCAGTAAGGGAGTTTTCTTCAGCGGGCGGCACGCATTTTATGCTTGTCTACAAAACTGCTTATGACTCCGAAACTGAAATAGAAACTGGTAAAGACTTTGGAAAGGCCTATGATTATGTAATTGAACTTTCTAATAAAATAAATAAGGAAACTAATGCAAAGTCTTATCCCATAATAGGGCTGCACCCCGCAGAGTTTCATCGTCTTATAATGGACTTTGGGGGAGAGAAAGCATTTGAAATAGCTTTGGAAGCCCTATATGAAATTGAAAAAAGAATTTCTGATGGCTTGGCATTTGGTATAGGGGAAGTCGGAAGACCGCATTATAATGTGGACACAGAGATTACAGAGATGTCAAATCAATTTCTAATCGAAGTGTTAAAGGTATCAAAGAGATTAAAATGCCCGGTGCAGCTTCACACTGAAACATTTGATGAGAATAAGTTTATAGATTTGGGGGAGCTGGTAAAAAAATACGGATATCTAGGAAAAACAATAAAGCATTTTTCACCGCCAATGGTCTCTGTTTGTGAGAAGATTGGGATTTACCCATCGATCGTTGCAAGGGAGAAGAATATCATGAAAGCCTGTGAAGAAGGCCGACGATTCTTGATGGAAACTGACTATATTGATGATAACAAGAGGCCTGGTGCTGTTGTTGGGCCTAAAACTGTTCCTAAAACTACTAAAAAACTGTTCGAGAAAGGAGTTTTGTCAACGGAAGATATTGATTATATACATAGATACCTAATTGAAGAGATATATGGGATTGAAATCATCTGATGTTCCTGTATGAATCTATCCTTTTTTTTGAAGAAAGGACTTCGGCCTTTAACAAAAGCTCTTTGTTTTTCTTTATTTCTTTCTTCTTTTTCATGTCTGATGTTCCCATTACAAATATATTTCCGCCCACAATCATGAATGAGATGGCAATCATTGTAGCACCTGAAATCATATATACATCTGAAGATTTCGCAGTGAGGGCTATCGATAACCCAAATAATAAGCCCACTGATAGGACAATCGTTCCTACGACCCATTTAAGTATATAAAGCACCATTGTTAAAAAAAATGCCCAAAAATTTAAAAGCCTTTTCTTTTTGTTAGGAAAAATCTTAAATAATAGCCAATTAATTGTAATATATACATCCGGCATGGATAAAATGGTGACCTTATGAAAAAATTAATAGTAATTTTATTAATTATTATAGGAATATCGTGCCAAATTCCCATACAAGCTCAGGAAGATTTTGCCTGTATGGGGTGTACAATAGATGTTGATATATATGAAAAATCTGAACACGTCGCTATTAGGATGGTGTTCCTAAATTTAGGGCTGCCGGATTTCAACGGATTTTCACTTTACGTTCCTGGGAGAATGAACAATTTAAAGATAGTTGATGAGGCTGGAAATGTTCTTGAGTCTTCTTCTTCACCGATAGGCAAAGAATCATTTGTCAAGTTCTATTTCAACTCCAGTTTAAAGCTTGGTGAGAAGATTCTTGTTATAATCGAGTATGATACAAATGACCTTATTACAAAAAATGATTCATATGCTTTGAGTTTTCCTTTTGAATCTCCCTGTGATATCAGATATCTAAAGATGGCATTTAACTTTGAAAAAGGGATCCCTGTACTGTCTGAATTTCTTCCATCGCCTTCAAGATTTGAATCAGTAGACAATAAGGTTTCTGTTGTCTGGTACAAGGAAGAAGTAAAGGAAGGGGAAAAATTTACTTTTAATGCCAATTATGATGAAAAGCACGCAGTCCTAAGACAGATTAAAGGTCAAACTCCCTCGATAGAAAAGCCTCAGATTAATCCTGCAATGTATATCTTGATGTCAACTGCCATTATCTTCTTTGGATTGATCACAATTCTTTTAATTACCAGAAAGAAGGGCCACAGCAAGATAGATGTGGCACTAAATGTGCTAGACCCAAGGGAATCGAGAATCTTAAAGATAATATCAGACAACGGCGGTTCAATGACCCAGGCCAAACTATTTGAACAGACCACCTTCTTCTCAAAGCCAACTCTATCCAGGGTCTTGGATAAGCTCCTTAAAAGAAAGCTAATAGAAAAGGAAGAGAAAGGAAGGACAAACATCATAAAGCTCGGGGAAAAATTGAAAGACTAAACAAAAGAGATAAAAGACAGAGCTTTAGACATAAAGTTATATGATTAAAAAATCCCTGATGCTTCTTATTGCAAATACATTTTCACGTGTTGCAAATTACCTATTCACTCTTTTCACTGCTAATATACTTCTCCTCACAGAGTATGGATTGCTGTCTGCAATTATGCCTTTTCAGTCGCTAATACTAGTTCTTTCATCATTTGGGATTGCACCTTCTGTATCAAGATTCACATCGATATATGATGCAGAGAATAAGAATGAGAAAATTTCATCTTCTATGTTTTTTGTGCCTATAGGAATTGTCCTATTTATCTTGCTCTTTGTTTTATCCCCAGTTATAATTAGTTTTTACTCTTCCGACATAAGAGATGGGATAGATACGCCCCTCAAGATAATCCTTCTCGTGATACCGCTTGGTGTTTTATTTTCAGTGTTTACAGGGATCTTGCTTGGAGTTAAAAAAGTAAATTACATGGCAGCTTCCATATTTGCACTATCATTCTCTTATTTTTTACTTTCAGTACCACTTTCTTATATCTTCAGGGTTTCAGGAGCCTCTGCGGCCCTTGTGGGGGGATATTTAATCGGGATAATAGTATCATTTTTGCTAGTTCTAAAGAGCGGCGTCAAACTAACGTTAAAAGGCGAGAATTTTCAGGAGTTTAAGAAAATCTTAGTATTTGCAGTTCCAGTTTCAATATTCTCTTTGAGCCTTGTACTGCTCTTCAATGCAGATATTTACACCCTAGCTCATTTCTTTGGGCCTAAGACTGTTGGGGTATATGGTATGGCTTCACCAACGGCGGGTATTGTCCCATCATTTGCAATTGCCCTTTCTGCAATATTGTTGCCTGAGCTATCAAAATTTAAATCAATAGAAAAGGAAGGGACCGATAACATCTTGGCCTCACTTAAAGCCTCCTTTAATGTTACACTCCCAGTTGCACTTTCACTTTTTGCATTCTCAAATCCAATAATATATTTCCTCTTTGAAGTTGAAGAAGGTGGATGGGTACTGAAACTTCTGTCAATTGCCATGTTATTCTACTCAATATTCTACATCGCCTCAACTTCCCTTCAGGCAATGGGCAAACAGTGGACCCCTATGAAGATAACGGTACTCATAGCTATAATAAATGTAATCTTAAACTATCTACTCATACCAAGGTATGATATAAACGGCGCCGCCTTTGCGACCATGGTATCTTGCATAATAGGTATGGCCTTGATAGTCAAAAGCTTAAAAGTTTCGTTTACCCCTGATAAAAGATTTGTTTTGTTGTCAATAGCCATCTTTCTATTGATGATGGCCTTTGAAGGTGTAGTTGGATTATTGCCTTCAAGAACTATGAATCTCTTGGTATACGGCGGATTTGGAACGCCTCTAATTATAGGCTATTTTTACTATCTTAAGAAAAAATGGAAATAATTATTAGATTATTTTTTTAGGGCGTCGAAATAGGATTTTGTATATATCTTTAGAATTGTAAATCCGGTATATGGCGACTGATAAATATTGGCGTACTCTTCTATCTTCTTGCCGTCGAATTCAATGTTCTTTATCTTTTCCTTAAACTGATTCAGAGGCATCTTTACTTTGACACCGTCTACATTAAGCACTATAGGAATTGGGGAAATAATCTTATCTATACCTTCGACATTTTCTTCTAAAATCTTCTTGAGATATATTGGCTCTAATACCAAAGGATCTTCTTCTACTTGCCTTCTCCTTTTTTCTACTGCCTTTGAGATTTCACCAATCATAATATCAAATATGTCAAGGTCAAATTTCTGTCTCAATCTTTGGCTCCTTCTGCCTATGCCACCCACATAATAATCAAGGCCTTCAATATTAAACTGTTCAGGTCCACCAAGAACTACTACAGGTATATCGATATCCATGAAAAGATGGGTCTTTTTCATAAGGCACCTGCTGAAGTTTCCAAGTGAGTAGACTGCAACATCAGCCTCTTCTATCATTCCTTTCTCTGTGGCAGTTATCTGATTAATTCGTTGCCCTACACCCCTTGCAAGCCCCATGACATTTGTCACGGCACCATTTCTTCTGATGTATTCGGATATATCACACACTGGATGGGGCAGATGATGCTTTCCAAGTGAAGGTGCTACAATTGTGATCTCTGAGCCAGCAAGTGGGACTTCTACAATTTTCCCCCTTAACTCTTTTGCTTTTTTCACGACAAGTTCATAATCCTCGCCAGGCACAGAAATGATTAGAGTAATATCAATTTGAGTTACGTTCTTCTGGATTAAAAATCCACCAAGGTCATCTACAAGATCTTCTAACTCGTCTGCCCTGTGAAGTCCACCCTCAAATAAGGCCATCTTAAACATTGTTCCTCACCTAATCCCTCTCGTGAAACTTTTGAGCAAGCTTTTTGCTTTCTTCTGATAAGGCATTTTCACTTGATGCGACTGTAATAGTCTTTTCTGCTGAGAGGATATATTTAATCCTAGCTGCTTCTGGTAATACTCTATTAATTGCTTCTTGGACGTTTTTCTTCAGATCCTCTGTAGGGTAGTATACTACTTCTCCCTTTATCTTATTGTAGAGGTCAACGGGCATCTTGATTTCAGTTCTATCCTCCTGCTCCACGCCTTCTTTTGAAAGTGACCATAACAAGGAAAGTATCTTTGGAACATAAAACTCGTCCTCTACAGATAGAATCTTTTTTTCGGTATTGTAGATGGCAACATCTTCTATCCTCAGAGGCTCAAGAACTTTTTTTATTCTAATTGATGCTATAAAAACAAATTTTTCGGTGTCCCCATAGAAGAATACTTTTTCAATACTCCTCCTTATCTCAAATTCTCTCATTATGTCGTTTATCAAAACAACATAGCCTTGAGATTCTTTTTCTGGCAGACCTTCAACTATTATTTCCATTATCTAATCTCCTTTAGATAAATCCAGAGCAGAGTAAGGCTCCCCCAACTGCACCTATAAATTGAGAGTTTTGTGGAACTACTGGTTCTGTCTTTAGGATATCCCCTACTGCCTTCACAAGACCTTTAAGAAGTGAAGTACCGCCAACCTGGATGACGGGGATCCTCACATCTATTTCCTGTAATTGTTGTTGATAAATCTGTTCTGCAACGCTCCTGCATGCTGCAGCTGCTACATCTTCTTTAGTGTAACCTTCAGCTAACGCAGAGACTAATCCCTGGATACCAAAAACTGTGCAATAACTGTTCATTGGGACTTTGTGTAGGTCTCCTCTTGCGGCCATATCACCCAACTCAACAATTTCAACACCAAGTCTCTTTGCTGTAGTCTCTAAAAATCGTCCTGATGCACCTGCACATATACCGCCCATAGTAAAGCTATCAGGTATACCATCCATGACAGTAATTGCCTTATTATCCATTCCCCCGATATCTAGGATTGTTGCTTCCCCTTTTTGTTTGTCAGCAAGAAAAACAGCGCCTTTGGAATTAACAGTCAATTCTTCCTGAACAAGTTTTGCCTTATAGTGTTGACCGAGAACATATCTACCATATCCAGTTGTCCCAATAGATTCTATGTCTTTTAAATCCATCTTTGCTTCCTTTAAAGCTCCTGCCACCACCTTTTCAGCTGACTCTATAACTGTAGTAGTTGGGTCCCAATATTTCCCTATAATCTCGTTGTCCTGCATTATGACTGCTTTTGTTGTGGCAGACCCCGAGTCAATACCCATAGTGATACCGACTTGCCGCTCCCTACCTAAGAGATCTTTTCTTTTCACTATTGTGACAAGTGCTTCCATCCTAGTAAGAAGAACACTTGCCTTTGTATTTTCTGTGAAAGAGTACATAACCACAGGAAGTCTTGTGTGCTTCTGGAGGTATCTCCTTAGTTCATTTCTGATTAAAGCACCTTCCGCACACCTGAAGCATGTAGCTATTAATACAGCGTCTGCCTCAAATGTTTTATCTGCTAATGCTTTTGCCCTTGCAACCATTAGTTTTAATCCAGGGCTTACTGGATTGAATCCAAAATCTTCTATTGCCTCATCAAAATCAATGTCAACGTCAGGGAATACTATCTTGGCACCGACTGTCTCTGCAGCCTTTTCAATTTCTTTTTGAATGCCACTGTAATCGTTACCACATGAAAGCTGAGCTATCTTAATCATTTTAAGCCCTCCAGAAAATTCTTAATTCTTGCAATAAAATCTTCCACTTCTTCCTCATTTTTTGGATAATCAAGCTCCAGTGTTGGAACTCTTCTCTGTTTGATTAGATAAATAGTAAGCTCATTTGTTCTGGCACATGCCATACACCCAAACGTAGATGGAAAGTCATTGACAATAATAGCAGCTTCTGCCTCGTCAATCAATGGTCCAAACATCGCAAGCCTACCCCTGACGCCTGATGGAACTTCAATTGCCGCATACTTTAATCCTATTTTTACATCTATGTCTGTTATATTCATTGGTGGGGAGTCAAGTTCTGGATCATTTACTCTCCTTTCTATCTCTTTTGCAAGAGCAAGTGGGGTGTGCCCGAATCTCTCGACTAAGTCCTGCAGTATCATGCTGTTTGGGGGATAAATAAAAACTTTCATATTTACACCTTCTCTTTAATGGCCTTCTTCAGTATATCTACATCGACAAGTTTTTTCTTCTTTTTATTTATGGTTTTAAATCTTCCTTCTTTTAATACTTTAGAGATTAGTGGTAATAATTTATATTCTTCCTGTAAAAAATAATAACCGGGCCTTGCTCCGCCACCCCTTGTGGCCCTGCATCTTCGCTCATCCCCTATTGGGTATGCTCTGTGCTTTGAGAATATATCTGCATTAAATTTTTCCCTCACCTTTAGTGTGATGCTCTCAATGACATCGTCATCACCCTCTACCATGATTCCATAACAGGTATCTTTAATATTTAGAGTCTTTCCAAGACTAACAATATAGTTAATTACTGTTTGAGGAGTTAATGATGAGGTATCAGCGATAACGAACATTCTTGTTTTCATATCAGAATTAATATTTATTGACAATAAAAGAGTTTCGACTATAAAAAATATTATTTAAGTCAAGCAGGTTATCTTAAAATAGTATGATATTTCTTTACTCTTGACTGAAATAGAATAATAATAAGAAAAATTATATCTTTACTCCATCGTGATATCCCGTGTTAATTCCGCAGTTAAACCTAGAATAACAGTTATCGGGCAGAATTTTGTCATGACTTCTCTTACCAAGTCTTCGATCATACCTTTTTATTTTTATTTTTGTATAAATCTTTTCAAAAATCTAGGGCATTCATCTTTTCTAGTACCTTCAATCTGTACATCAAAATATGTGTAATCCTTTCCCTGTTGCCTTAGTAATTGGTATTTACAGCTATACGCGCCCCTAGTGTAGCTAGTAATCCTCCTAAATGGATTGGATAATTCCAGTGCCACCAAACGCTTTTGAAGCCCCAAAGAAAGAATTTCATGGCCAACACTGTCCTTACCCAAATATTCCATATCCTTTTGCCAACTTACTGATGCTTTTAGTATATCTTTAGGCATATTATTCACTCGAGATAATATAGAGAATTGATTAGCTTCAGTCTTATTTCTGCTATTGGTTAAATTTACATCCCAATAGTGGGTTTTAGTTGCCATGGACAGCTTGAGTGATTTTGCCTTGAAAAGATAGTATGAACGCCTTCAAAAGCTAGGCAAGAGATTAAACGATATAGACAAACTTATTGATTGGAAGCTATTCAGGCCTATTATTTCTGAACTATTTGACAATAAGAGTGAGAAAAGCGCCAAGACCAGAAGAAGCAAGGAGGGGGAACTCTGCACATGCTTATGACAACGCTGCCAAGGGTCGAAGTAAAGCTGGTGTTTGTATGTTTTTCTTTTAATCTATATCAGCTGCAAACGCTTGTTAGAATGGCATAGCATCAGCTATCGAAAAATTTTGGGAAGCGGCCAAAATTTGAATAAAAAATAGAAAATTTGGATTGGATTAGTGTAAACTGTCTAGAAATATAATTAGAAATGAAAAAAGAGGGGTTAATCATAAAACTCTAAAGTTTTTATTAATTTAATAATCAGAAAATCATTTAAATTAATTATATTTCATTTTTTTAATGAAAGTAGATTTACATGTTCACACAACTGCATCAGATGGGTTGCTATCGCCGACAGATATCATAGCCAAAGCGAAAGAAAATGGATTAAACACTATAGCTATTGCAGACCATGATACAATTGATGGCATACCTGAAGGTATGAAGGCTGCAAATGAAAAAGGGATAAGGCTAATACCCGCCCTTGAAATCAGTGCAAAACATGAAAAACAGGTTCATATGCTTGGTTATTTTGTAGATTATACTGATCCTATGTTTCAAAGCTTTGTAAACAAACTGAAAAATTCCAGAGAAGAAAGAAATCAAAAAATGCTAAAGAAATTGGGAAATTTAGGCTTTGAAATAACGATGGAAGAGCTAAAAGCTAGCGCAGACGGGAACATTGGCAGGCCTCATATTGCAGATCTAATGGTGGAAAAAGGTTATGCGTCTACTTTCGCTGAAGCATTTGAAAAATACATTGGAAACAATAAGCCTTGCTATGTTCCAAAAGTAAGACCAGATATAAGAAAGGCGATTGAATTAATCAAAAAATACAAAGGTGTTCCCGTACTGGCCCACCCAAAGTATACTTTTTTGGAAGACGAGGAGCTTGAAAACTTTATAGCTTATCTATCGGATATCGGCCTTGGGGGGCTTGAAGTTTACTACTCAAAGCACACCAAAGAAGAAGAGTCAAAATACCTGAAACTTGCACAAAAATACTCCCTCGTTCCAACAGCAGGATCAGACTACCACAGGGAAGGCGATCAATTCGGGATGGAGCTAAAAAAAGAGTATTTAGATAAATTATTATCACTAAAGAATCTCTAACACTTCAATTATTTTTTCAACTAAAATATTAGGATCGTCTGAAGAAAGAACATTCTCATTTGATTTTCCCATTTTTCTTAAAACTTCTAAAAAAATGTCAGATGCACCGCCAGTTCCTAAAAGCAATCCAATAATCTTTTTTTCATCATAGGCTATTGTGAGCTCATTTAGTGTGCCAATCATGCCCTGAAC
>Ga0172382_10010302_pt1 | contig 12579 bp, 6 predicted proteins | sample Leawel138RmetaG_FD_122245 | JGI IMG/M metagenome (GOLD analysis project Ga0172382, IMG submission 122245) | Leachate microbial communities from a municipal landfill in Southern Ontario, Canada - Leachate well 138R metaG | ecosystem: Engineered > Solid waste > Landfill > Unclassified | place...
CATTGACTATATCGCCGCGACGACGGGAAAGCTGAAAATTGTTCCAGACGGCGATGCGAAAACCGCCCTTGCCAAGGATTATGAAGCCATGCTGGCTGATGAAGTCATGGTTGGAGAAGCACTCCCGTTCGATGCACTGCTGGAGGCCTGTGCAGCCATTGAGACAACTATCAACGAATCCACAACAGGTACAAAGTAGAGATTGGGGGCGCCGCGAGCTATCGACATCGACGACCCAGCCTATGCGCGCAACGGGAAGTTAAATGTCATAACCGGAAACGCGGCCAACCTAGATACTGGTATAAAAACGATTTGCCGACATGCCCACTCAATCATCAACGAGGGGTCTAACCCCTTGAAGGTAAAGGGGTTATAAAAGGCTGGTATTGGATTTTACCGTCAGAATCACGAGCTCTTTTCCCGCGGGTGATGCAGTGGGTTTTCCGGCGGCGACGCTTATCTCGCCATTATCAACCAGCGGAAATCATACCAGAGTTAAACTACGCGAGAGTAAAAATGTTGTTCAAAGATGTGCCCTCTGGCTTCCTGTAGGCGCCCCCCAATGCCCCGCCAATCTCCTTTCTTCAATTGATTGAATTCAGAGTTGAACCTTATACCCGAAAGGGTATAATGTCAGCCTAACGAATGTAGACTCGCTGCCTAATAGCGCGGGAGGATTTCATGTCGAACCCAAAAGACCCAGGGATTATAGGCAAGGTCGTTCTAAGTCTTGGCGAAGAGGAAGAACTATCAGCGAAGACAATCCTTGCAATCAAGTTGAATTCCCTGATAGAGAAAAGGAGGCTAAGTCAAACAGAGGCTGCCCGAATAATAGGCATGACCCAGCCAAAGGTGTCACAAGTACGTCGTTACAAGCTCCAGAATATATCCCTAGAACGCCTAATGCAGGCTTTAGTGTCGCTGGATCAAGATATTACGATTGTTATAAAGCCAGCTCGTCGTACCGATTCTGCAGGCATTACGGTCGCGGCTTGACGACTCGCTCCTTCCGAGCTCGCCCCTGAAGAAGCAAAGGGCACCAAACATATATTCTCCTTTGCCGCGCTGCGCAGGAGGTTAAACCGCAACGAGGCCTGCCTCGTATTGCGCAAGGAAATACGGCAGAAACATGACAAAATACAACTTCATAGATCTCTTTTCAGGGTGCGGCGGACTTTCCTTAGGCCTATCCCTAGCCGGGCTTCAGGGATTATTCGCCATCGAGAAGGATCCAATGGCATTCGAGACCTTTTCCGAGAACTTTCTTGGTGAGAGAAAAATTCCAATAAATAAGTTCGACTGGCCATCATGGCTGGAAAAAAAGGCATGGGGAATCGACGATCTTCTGGACGAACATCACTATCGATTGACTCGCCTGAGAGGCAAGGTCGGCATACTTGCTGGAGGCCCACCATGCCAAGGATTCAGTTTTTCGGGTAAACGTCTGGAATCAGACCCCCGAAACCTCCTTTTCCAGAAATATGTCGAGGTTGTAGATGCTGTACGCCCCGCTGCATTAGTCCTCGAGAATGTCCCAGGAATGAAAGTTCCCCACGTGGGCAAGGGAAGTGGAATTAATGGCAAGCGCTCTTCGGAGTCTTACTACGACAAGCTCAAGAAAAGCCTTGAAGCCATCGGCTACCAAGTAGATTTTCAAATCATGGATGCATCACGTTTCGGAGTCCCCCAGAAGCGCTCGCGATTAATCGTCCTCGGACTCAACAAGAAAGTATCTACTAAGCTTGAAGGGGGAATTCAAAGGGTATTCAAGTTGCTGGACGAAAAACGTCTCGAGCAGTTGGCCCAACTGCGTCTATCCGAGGTTGTAACTGCAAGCGACGCTATTTCCGACCTGAGGACAAATCAAACAACGCTTCAGGCATGTACAGACCCCTATTCCCCGAAAAGATTCGAAGAAGCTGTTTATCTTGGTCCTGACACCACCTACCAGAAATTAATGAACAAGCATTGCCGTAATGATGCTATGGATAGCATGCGCCTTGCTAGGCACAGGCAGGAGGTCCGAGATCGATTCAAAAGAATCCTTGATGAATGTACTCCGGGCGTACTGATGAGCAAGGATGATCGAAGTCGGTTTGGGCTAAAGAAGCACAGGATATATGTGATGTCAGAGGATCTCCCCGCACCGACCATAACGACATTGCCAGATGATGTACTCCACTATGCCGAGCCTCGAATACTTACAGTGAGGGAAAGCGCAAGGATACAAAGCTTTCCTGATTGGTTCCGTTTTCGCGGAAAGTTCACAACTGGCGGCTCAATGCGGGTGAAGGAATGTCCTCGATACACTCAGGTCGGTAATGCAGTTCCACCTTACCTTGCACGAGCTATCGGCCTTGCCCTCACCGCCGCACTTTCCGAGGCGTCCCGGAACGACAAGAAAAAATCACGGCATCGCGCCGGTTTTGAAGCAACAGAACCCAAGATGCTCGTAGCTGTGTGATGAGGCTTGCTTATGCATGAATCTGGAGAGCTCGACATAAAATTCCCACGAGACTTGGTCGAGTGGGCAGGTCATCATTCAGGAGGTGTAAAGCGCCTTTTCGACACCAATAGCGGTCGACCAGGAAAGGACCTCTTGCGAACAAACTTAATCTCGATGCTTGAAACCTGGGCTGGCCAGATTGCATCTGGAACACCGGGGACTCCAAGAATCCTATTACTCGTTGGCGGCCCGGGGAATGGCAAGACAGAAGCTATCGAACACACCATAAAGTGCATGGATCAGGCGCTTGGCGCCAAGGGTGTATTAATGGAAGAGCTTTCCCGTGCATTCCATCCCCCAAAAGGCCAAGCCGTCCCGCGTACGATCCATGCCAACGCAGGCGCGTGCGCGGCGCTTCAGAGGCCACTCGATTTATTTGTCGTACAAGATGCGTCGGTAACGGCAGGAACCGAAGGGAAATCTGCTCCTGCGCTTTTCGTCGACGAACTCTCCTCCCTGCTTGAGAGCACTGAATCCCACACCTACCTCTGCTGTGTAAACAGGGGAATACTCGATGACGCACTAATACTTGCCATCGAAAATCAGCAGGCTCGTCCAAGACAAGTGTTGGAAGCCATTACACGTTCAGTCAGCCTTTCATCTAATGCACCGTCTTGCTGGCCACTAGATGATTTCCCAACTGTTGCCGTATGGCCTATGGACGTTGAATCACTCTTGACTCGACCGGAAGCCGATACTCCCGCCCCTGCGTCGGCATTATTGGAGCACGCCACTAGGGCTGAACATTGGCCTGGAAAAGGCAATTGCCCAGCAGGGGATAATTGTCCATTTTGTCATAGCCAATCCCTACTAGCCCGAGAGGATAACCGGGAAGCACTGTTGAAAATGCTTCGTTGGTATGAACTCGGAAGCGGCAAGCGCTGGAGCTTTCGGGATCTGTTTTCACTGATATCCTACCTGCTAGCAGGCAGCCAGGCGACGGAGCATGATCGAAAAGGCTCCCCCTGCAATTGGGCGCTTCATCTCTTGGAGCAAGACAAATCTGCGCAACTGCACAGGTCTCCCCGGAGAGACCAACTAATGGCAATATTCCACCTGGCAATGTCAGGCTACCAGCATGCAATCTTCCATCGATGGGACAGTAATGTTTCCAACCTCATGCGACAAGATATCAAGGATCTCGGGCTGGACAAATCTCTTCCTGAGGTGCGCACATTGCTAGGGCTCCAACACTTTCTCGCCAGCCGCAAAAACCCATACTTGCCTGCAACTATTTCATCCCTACTGGATAGTTTGTGTCAACTACTAGACCCAGCGCTTGCCAGCCCCGATATGGAGGTTGCAGTAAGTAGTCGAAACAACGTCAAGCTTGGGGAGCTCGATACTCGATTCAGCCGCTCAACTGCCGGGGGCATTGAGTTCGTACGCAAGTACCAGAGCCTTTCAAAGGTAGAAATCGATCTTCTCAAAAGACTTTCGGACGCAGATACCTTGTTGTCTACCCCATCAATCAGGCGAAAAAGGCCGACCGCAGCAAGCCGGATGCAACGAATCCTACGTGACTTTGCGTGCAGAATGGTAAGACGCAGTATCTGTACTCGGTCAGCGGTAGTCGCAGATACAGAGATACTCGCTTCCTTCCAAAAAGTCGTAGAGGACGACAATAAAGGACAGAGCCTCTACGAAGTTGCAAGGCAAGTGAAGGATCTCCTAAATTCCAGGCAGGGATTCGAGGTCTCACTTAACACGACATTTGGCCAGCCCCTGCCACCCAGCCAACGACAGGCAACCCTTGTCGTACAACCTCGTCCTGTCAGGATGCTACCTCTTTCAGGCCAAGGACGACCCCGATCGCCGCTCTGTTTCCTGCAAGTAGGGAGTGGTAGCTCGCAACAAGCAATCCCCCTCACCTACGACCTCTTCAAGGCAGTCAAGGAACTCGAGAAAGGGCTATCCCCGGCATCCTTGCCAAGCACCGTCGTAGCCCTGCTCGATACTACACGCGCCCGACTCTCGGGACCGATCGTCAGGGATCCTGAAATATTAATTGATGCAAGTATCAAGATTGGTGTCGATGGAACCGAGATTGGGCAATCCTGGAATGGTTTTGTCGCGACGACCGTGGAGGAGCAACTGTGACGTTTAGTGATTTCAAGCAGGCGCCGTGGAAGACATCGAACCCAAAGTACAAGCAATCCTCATTGTCCATCCTCCCAGCGCCAGAATACGCCAGTTCCGAGGTTCTTGTAGCCTCCCTCTATAGGACTATCGGATACAAGGAAGCCGCCGAAGGCAGTGTCCCACAAGCTGGCCGGAATCTAGACAGGAAAATCCAAAAACTTCGAGACAAATCTTCAGGCGCTCCTGATGGGGCAACATTAAAGGCGGACACCTGGCATACCGTGCTTCACGGAGTCCTCGAAAGCCCGAAGCTACCCAATCAATCCTCCAAGCGCTTCCTCCAAGTAACACCTCTGGTACCAAGTGTCTCCCGGTTCTCTGGCTCAGCCCGTCTGACAACTAACTCATGGCCTGCTGGAAGCCTTGTACGTCGAATGGTTTGGCTAGGTTCCGAGGACTATGACTCTGCCTACGCACTCTGGCTCGAACTATTCAAGGCATTAAGTGTGGACGAGAGCGATGACGTATTTGCTCGCTGGCTAAATATGGAAAGCGAGGCTTGGTGCGAACCTTCAAGCTGGGAGCCGGCCCCGGTTTCTATCAACGACGTAGCGACATTGGCAAAGAGCGATTTTGACAATATCGTATTCCTTCCGGCAAGGCAGTTTACTAGGGACTTACGCGCAATAATCCAGGCGAAGAGCGCGATGACCCGCCGCCAATGGACGAGCCTACTGGAGTCAGTCCTCCGCCTTGCGGCTACATCACATGTATTCTGGCTCTGCGATGTACAAGCCAGGATCTGGCGTTGCCTTTCTGACGCGTACGACAAGAACCACCTTCCGACCGAATCAGAAGCAAGGACAAAAATATTTCCCGTCACGCCCCATTACATGACATACGGGGGAAAAGCCCTGCCCGGGCTTCGGGATCTAGCTTCTAGTTACCTTGCAGCAAGGCTTGGAATAAACGCCATGCTCTGGTCGCTTGAGCAAGTGAATGCTCCGTTCAACGGCAACCTTTGTTCCAGCAGTGACATCGCCGCCCTATGCGAGCATATCCAGTCCAACAAGGCAGCCTTGGCGCAAGCCAGGATGATGGAAACCCTCGCAGATATCCGGGAAAGCGAGGCTCGCGCACTGAATTGCAGGAAGGGGATCGGATCAAACCTACTCGAGTTCGCGCGTCATGCCCTGGGTCAACGACAGACAGCCATTCACCTGCTCAGAGGCTATGACCAGGGATACATACTTAAGAAAAAAGGGAACAGCTCATCAAGCCCCTGGATCGTATCACTTGGACCCGTATCAGTGCTTGCGCTGGTCCACTGCGCACTCTTCGGCATGGTTGGCCCAAGGTCCATACACCGGCTAGCCCAGCATCTGGAGGCATACGGCATCGCCGTTGACCGACATGATATCGCACGAAATGACCTAGGACGACAACTCAGGATGCTGGGTCTCGTTCTCGACAGCCCAGATGCAGAAAGTGGAATGCTGTTGCTACCCCCTTTCCCCGCCACGCAAAATTCAAGCGAAACTGTATGAATGAATTAATACACACCCTAGCTAGTATCATAAGGGAAAAGATCCGTGGTGCAATCTACACTCGTAGCAATGCGACGCTGGAATCCAGATTCATATTTAACGGTCCACCGATGGAGCTGCTGGAGCCGTTATTCCTAGAGCTTACCCGTGACGGCGGGATCATAATCCACAACGAAGACGGTACGTCCACACTGCTACCAGTCTTACTGCAACAACCTGCAGGACACAGTTCTGGGGGAAATCCTGGGATCGGGCTTTCAGGTAAATGTGATGAAAATCATCTACTCCATATCCGTAACGATCCATATAGCTCGAGCTTCCTTGCCTTGGTGCCTCCTGGCCAACATAACAACCGATCAGTTGCCTCTACCACCGATGAATTCGGTATCAGCGCTTCAAATAATACGGAACACGCCACCTTCGAGGAATGGTGGGAAGATGGCTTCATCCAGAGCCTAGTCGGTCAAGGTCTTGCGGCTGCCAACATCGACCGGGAGGCCACCCTCCTAGTGCGGCGAGCCGCTTCTGCACTTGATGACATGGATAAGGGATCGGGAAACAGGGGTGCAGCATGGCGCTTGCTCTCCCGCATCTATTCCATTCCTGGAAACGCCGCCTCGCTACCCGCTGGAACTGCACTGGCACTGGCATGTGGCATCCCTCCTACCCGCGACGGTAGCGTTTCTGCCAAACAACAGCTTGGCATTATTGACCAGATTGCAAGTGAAATGGCCGATGGATTCAGAACCGGCATTGATCGTATTACCAGCGACTCTATTCTTGACGGCACTATCACAGAATCATTGGGGAAGTTCCTTGAGCATGTTCAATCCATATGTGAAATACCAACTGCGTTCGAACGAGCGACCCAGGCGTTCTACATACCTTTAGATTCATTCGTGATCGAGCAGCCTCCTCTCTGGTGGGAAATCCTGAATACAGAGTGCTGGGCCGAGCTTCTATCAGAAGAGATGGATGAGATCACTGGGGAATTATCGATCAATTGTACAAATGCCATACTTCCCGTGGTTCGAAACATACCCGCCATCGTCTATGATTCAGTCGAGCTGTCTGTGAGTGCAGGCAACAACGAGGAACACGGTCAGGTAGAAGCTTTCCTGACAGGTGGCTCCCACGGCAAATCACCACGACCTTTTGTTGTCGAGGGGACGAGGTCGATAGAAGACGTTCCACCACCTAGTGGGCAGAGAACTCCTATCACCTATAAGGTATCTGCGGAGGATCTCAAGACTGCATCAGTACGGGTAATATCCCTGGCAACTTGGGTACCAGGCATTTTGGCTACCAGCCGGATGGCAAAGAAGCTCACACCACCAAGGAAGCCTCGGAAAGGCAACGCCGGTGCGGACTGGGAAACCTCATTATCCCTGCCAGGGCCGGGACGCTATGAGATCCTATTCCTTACATCCCCCGGAACCGGGCTAGATAGTGTAATGGGGATTCCCGACGATGCCACCGAGGGACCAACCGGCGAACCCAGCAGGCTTGATATCCACGAAATCCGGGCCGGACAGTATCAAGTGGAAATCGAAGCCGAAGGCAGTTACCAGATGGAAGTCTCGTTCCAGCCAGCATCAAGGCAAGGAATAGAGACTTGCAGGATTTTCATTACCTGCGACGAGGTGAAAGAGGAAGGCTGTCGGAGCGAATTCGAACGCCTGATCAAGCTAAACCGACGAAATCTGGAGAAACTCGATACCAAGGCCATAGTACAGCTAGAACGACATGCTAGGTGTTCTAGCTTGCAGGGATGGCTACTTGATGAACAAAACGTCTCTAGTTCATTCATTCCCCTCGTACTATCCGATGACTACTCAGCACAATGGGCTCCGCCAGACTGGAGCAGCCCTAACGGACCAATTCTGTCGCACGCCAGATTCCTCCACGATCCTAGGCCAGAAATCTCATTTTTCCAACCACCGGATGGTTTCATTGAAGCTCGACGAGAAATAGCAAGGCGAGTCAGGCAAACAAACGATCAATCTGGGCTTCTTGAATCCGCACCCCTCGGAAAATGGCTTGGGAGTGATCCTGAATTCCGGTCGCTAGTCGAGGCCTACCTAGATACATATACTACATGGCTAGCCAATGACCGTAACATCGCAAGCTGGGTAGATGCCATTGCCGTTTGCCCTAGGGAGTCCGATGGAAGGACACTAGCCCGAGTGCCCGATGCAATTATCCTTTCCCCACTCCACCCTATCCGTCTTGCGTGGCATTGTCTCGCTCAACACGTTCTCCACGACGAACTAGAGGGACAGGACCCTCGGCCCTGCCCGGCTGCGAGCATCCTCGATCCCTCTTGCGTACCAGACATCCTGACTATGCCACTCCAAGCGCCGGGGGGTGCTGTTGGCATTGATCACGTGGACTTCCTGTCAGTCGAATGCAGTTCCGATTATTGGTCGGTTCTATGGAATGGATCCCTGCTTGGCCAAATAGCTGAGAAATCCAGTAGGCCTCCCTTTGACGATACTTTCGGCTTGGTGGTTGGTGGCGTCTCTAACGGCTTCAGCCCTGCTCAAGTATCGAGGGCCCTTGAGGATGTCTCCGACCTACTCGCGGCCAAGCCAATAATCAGCCTAGTAATCTCTAGTGCTGGGGGTACCACAGATGCATGCAATGAGGGACTTGCAAGCTGGTGCACCCGAAGATTCGGGAACACTGGGCAAGGCTCATCCTACCCGGGAACAGGCCCGCGGAGATTGAACGTCTTCGACACACGCCCAAGCCCCTCACGTCCAGATCAAGCAGCCATTGCGAACCTCTCAGAGGACACTGCTAGTAATGTCCGCTGGTTTGACAAGCAGCCACCGGGGACAAAGCCCGATTTGGGAATTATCGCCCAACTCGATTCAGCACAGCCAGAGGCAACATCTGTTGGAACTCGCTCACCTCTAGGAATCGGGGGCCTGATACGACATAGAGTGAGACGCCAGCTGCATGGCGCTTTCCTGAGTGAATCACGACAGGGGCTGCCGATGCCGGCCTCTGGGAATATCCTCGCCGACAAGATTGCCAGCTGCATAGCAGCCATCGAATCCAGAAATGATGGAAAGGTAGGCTTGCAATTTGCCCCGAACGTCCACGCGATCTCTAGCATGCTTCAGGAAAAGAACACTAGCTTTGCCGCTGTGTCCTCCTCGGCCATTGATCCTGCCTGCTTCCTCGGCGGATGGATCAAGGGAACTTATCTTTGGGACTACGACCTTCCTTCGTATTCAAGCAGGGCAGGTGACACAAGTGGCTACTACCTGCTGTCCCAAATACGTGATTCCGATCGCGACGCCCTCAGGCGAGTACTTGAGCTCCTACCAGGCTGCAGCACACTTGACGATCAGGAAGTAGAACAAATACTCCTAGAAGTAGCGCGAAGGGGTATACCTACGGTCCGGGGACTCTCGGGGGATGACACCGGAGCCACCGGGGACTTAGGACTATTCCTGTCAGTTCGGCTGCTTCAAGACCAATTCCGTATATCTGCAAACCCCGACAGTCTCCTCCCGGTGATATCTGGCTCACCCCAAGATACGGTTATAGCCTTGATAATACCCGTTGACCCCTTCCGGGGGTATCTGGCTGATTTAGCACGCTCGCTAGGCCAGGAGAGGAAAGATGCGTCACTTTCCCGTCCCGATCTACTGGTGATAGGAATCCACGTTTGCGACAGAGACATCCGCCTCCATCTCACCCCTGTGGAGGTCAAATGTAGACAGGCGGCAACCTTTGGCCAGGCCGATTCACGTGAAGCACTAGCTCAAGCAAAATCCCTATCAACGCTTTTCCATTCGATACAGCAACGCGCGAGAATTTCCCTCGCCTGGAAGCTCGCATACCAGCATTTATTGCTATCCATGGTCGGATTCGGACTGCGCGTCTACAGTCAGCAGGAAACCGTCTCCATGAAGGCAGGTGCTTGGGCTGAGTTCCATGAGAGAATTGCTGGAGCCATCCTCTCCCCCGAGACTACAATTAGCATTGATCCAAACGGGCGCCTTATCGTCGTGGACAATTCCTCACAAAGCGGTGCTCGAGACCACGACGGCGACGGCTACCCAGAGAGTATCTTCATTTCATTGCAGGATGCAGGGCGAATGGTGGCAGGCGATGCCCAGTCATTCTATGAGGCCGTGCGCAACAAGGTAGGTCGCTGGGGGCTTCTTCCAGAAGCAGGGAGCGTCACCTCGTACCCTGACGACCAACCACAAACCAGTGGCACCAAGTCGATAACTAACAAAAACGTACAGCCCTGCCATGAAGGGGAAGATATTGCCAGCCCTGACGAGGAAGCAAGTTCATCAGAATCACTCCCCACTGATTACAATCAGGGAAATAAGGTTGCAGAGTCTACAGGTATAAATTTGTCCGTCGGTACGACAATAGATGGCTTCGAACCTCGTCAACTGGACTTGAATATCTCGGATACCCGCCTAAACCAGCTCAACATTGGAGTAGTTGGAGATCTTGGCACTGGGAAGACCCAACTCCTGAAATCATTGATCTATCAAATTGCAGGAGCACGGGAGTCAAACAGGGGCGTCAAGCCACGACTGCTGATCTTCGACTACAAGCGGGACTACAGCAGCCCCGAATTCGTAGAAGCCACCGGCGCATCCGTAATCCGGCCCTCAAGGCTACCACTGAATTTGTTCGACACCCGTGACATGGGTGAATCGGTCGCGCCCTGGCTTGATCGCTTTCGCTTCTTCACCGATGTGCTAGACAAGGTTTATTCTGGTATCGGTCCTGTTCAAAGAGACAAGCTAAAAAGTGCTGTCAGAAATGCCTACGAGACTTGCAAAGCACAAGGTCGCGAACCGACGATCTATGATGTCCATACTGAATACAGGGAACTTCTTGGTGGGAAATCCGATTCACCAATGGCCATTATAGATGACTTGGTAGACATGGAGATATTCGACCCGGATCACAGCAAGACCAAGTCCTTCAATGACTTCCTGGATGGTATAGTCGTCATATCACTGGATGCCCTTGGACAGGATGACCGGAGCAAGAACATGCTTGTCGCCATCATGCTCAACATGTTTTACGAAAACATGCTCAAGACACCAAAGCGCCCTTTCATTGGCAATGACCCACAGCTGCGAGTAATCGACTCCTACCTACTCGTCGACGAAGCGGATAACATCATGCGCTATGAGTTCGACGTACTTCGAAAACTCCTGCTGCAGGGTAGGGAGTTTGGTACTGGCGTGATACTGGCTTCACAATACCTGAGACACTTCAAAGCTGGTGCCACGGACTACAGGGAACCTTTGCTTTCCTGGTTCATCCACAAGGTACCAAATGCTACTCCTGCTGAACTTGGTGCGTTGGGCTTCACTACTGAACTGGGTGAGCTCTCCGAGCGGGTCAAGACACTACCGAACCACCATTGCCTCTACAAGTCGTTTGATGTGCAGGGAGAAGTGATACGGGGCCTCCCATTCTTCGAGCTAAGCAAGGCGGCAACAAGCATGAGCTAGATTCCAAGAAAGCATGACTGACTTTCTATCCCCCAGCGAACGATCTGAGAGAATGTCTCGTATTAAAAGCAAGGATACGAAGCCCGAGCTTGCCTTAAGGAAGGTATTGCATGGACTTGGCTTTCGCTACCGCCTTCATGGCGCAGGGCTTCCAGGAAAGCCGGATATTGTTCTTCCAAAATACAAGACCGTAGTTTTCGTGCACGGCTGCTTCTGGCACAGGCATCCTGGCTGCAATATAGCCACCACACCAAAAAGCAATACAGAATTCTGGAAGGACAAATTCCAGAAAAACAAAGAACGTGACACTCGATCCAAAGAAACACTGGAAAAGCTCGGTTGGACAGTCCTGATTGCCTGGGAGTGCGAGCTCGACTCAATGAAGAAAGCCATTGAAACGGGGAAACGAATTGGCAATAGGATAAGGTGCTAGTGTAGTGCTGCATAATTAATGGAACTTAAATGATGCTTTTTTGTCATATGCTTGTACCCCATGGCAGGAGAGTTGAAATGCGTGTTGCACCAGACATCGTACTCAGCGCAGAGGAACAAAAAACGCTTGAAAGACTGGCTCGTTCGAATACGACGAGTGTTCGTCTTGCTCGCCGTGCCAATATTATTCTGTTGGCCGCCGCAGGTTTGGACAACCATTCCATTGCCGCTCAATTGAACACTGGACGCGTGCAGGTGGGAAGATGGCGCCAGCGCTTTGCGGAAGGTGGACTGGCGGCGATTGAAAAAGATTTGCCACGGGGAGGGCGCAAGACGTCGGTAGATCATGAGCGCATTATCGAGCTGACCACCCAGACGAAGCCTGAGAATGCCACCCATTGGAGTACGCGTCGGATGGCCGAGGTTGTCGGTGTTAGTCCCACGACGGTATTGCGTACCTGGCGAGCACATGGGCTCAAACCACACCGTATCGAGACGTTTAAAG
>Ga0172382_10010304_pt1 | contig 12579 bp, 20 predicted proteins | sample Leawel138RmetaG_FD_122245 | JGI IMG/M metagenome (GOLD analysis project Ga0172382, IMG submission 122245) | Leachate microbial communities from a municipal landfill in Southern Ontario, Canada - Leachate well 138R metaG | ecosystem: Engineered > Solid waste > Landfill > Unclassified | place...
TAAATAAGAATTAAAAATGAAAAGAGATTATACTAAAATTTTAGAAATTTTATCAAATTATGGTTTATCACCTAAAGTTGAAGAATTATTTGATAAATTTGAACAAACGGCATATTATTCAAATGGTATGGACGATTATGATTATGCTGAACAATTTGATGTTTGGTTTGATACTAGACCGCTAGATGATAATTTATATGAAGGTAAGAAAAAAAATATAATACATGCAAAAAAATGGGATCGTTGTACTGAAAAAGTAAAAAAACAAGATCGTGATATGGAATCTGCTGCGACAATTTGTTCATCATCAATTAAAAATGATGGTGTGAAATCAACATATCAGAGAAAAAGGGGTAAGCAATATTATACTAATCGTAAAAAAAGTGAAACAAATGAAGGTACTGGAACAGGTGCTGCTTCAGGTCAATATTCTGGACCATTTATGAAACCGATTAAACGAACAATTAAAGAAGCGTTAGAATCAGCATATGATGGTGGTGCTATGGTCACAAATGAAATGTTAGAAAAAGAATTGGGTGAGGGAATGGGCACAACACAAGTAACCACTGGATCATATGAACAACCAGCAATATGGGCTAAAAACTCAAAAAATATGAAATTTAATAAAAAAACAACATGGCCCGGCGGCTCTTTTGTGTCGATAAAAGAAAAATGTCGTAAATTTCCGTATTGTAATCAAGGTGATACAGAGGCATTAAATTTTAGTAACCCAAAAGCGGCAAAAAATAATCAACTATCAGAAAACAATGATATTTATAATAAAGATGTAATTATGGGAACAGCAAATAAATTAAAATTATTAGAAAAGAAATTATTTGAGTCTTATTTAGACGAAAAAACAATTACTGAACTTGATTCTGAAGCGAATGAAGCTCATCTTAAATTACCACTAAGGAAAAAAAGATCAACAAAACGTAAAAGCAATAGAATGAAAGAAACAAAATATGGTGATTATTTTGACCCAGAATCGGATGATATGGTGTATGGTGATGAAAAAGGCGAACCAACATACGAAAAAAATATTGGGATAGCAACAGAAAAAGACTATGAATTGAGTGAAATTGGTAAATTTAATAAAAAACAATCAAATCCTAGAGCTGATTTTGGTAAATTTAATAAAAAACAATCAAATCCTATTGCTAATAATAATGAAATTGAAGAAGTTGTAAATGACGAATTAATGAGAATGTATGAAGTAAATTTTGTTAATAGAAATAATGGTAAAATTGAAGATAATAGAAATGATTTAAATGAGTCACAGGAACCCGGTATAAGCGCATATATGAAAGCACATAAAAAATCTGGGGAAAATAATAAAGCGGCAAATAAAGTATCAATGGATAATGCTGCAAGATTAAACAAACAGTCAAATAAAACAGAGGAAGAAAAATTATCTAATATTGGTAAAGGCGCACCAAAATACGGTAATTTTGATAAAGAAAAATTTGAAGATGAAAGTGAAGACATTAATATTCTTCGTGGTAATGGTTTAGAAGACTTACAATTTGACACAGAACCAGCTGAAGATTATAAAAAACGTGCTGAAGAAGCAATAATCGGGTCAGCCAAAATGGGTAATGATCCAAATTATGCAAACGCTATGAGAGATTTTGACGGTAACAAAGGTGATCTCGGACAGAGAATTATTAAAACAGCCAAAAAGAAAAATAAACTGAAAAATAAAGCAGACAACAGAAAAAATACTTCAATGGATATTGAATTACCGTCAAAAGGTGAAAAATTTATAGCATCTGAAAATAAAGTTAAATACATAACTATTGATGTTAAAGAACCAATATGTTATTATAAAGATATTGAACAATTTTTAACTGAAGAATGTAAAAAAGATGGTCAAGAAATAGTAGTTATCGATTCTAATGGTACTAAATTTAGTGTTGTTTGGGAAGGTAATAATTATTATGTTGCTTCAGAAACAAATGAATTAATTAAAGAATCAGAACTTAATTATATGCAAAAAATGATGGGGTATCGAATTGGGCATTATAATAAAAAACCTAAACCAATGAAAAAGTAAAACAATAATTTTCGTAAAAAAATATCCGGTAGGTAAAAACTTATCGGATTTTTTATTGACATTTATTAATTTATATTGTATATTTCAACCATGAATAGGCAAAATATGAATGTTAATAATTTTATGGAGTATTTAAATAAACCAGTTGGTTTTGAAAACTTAAAATTATATCATAAATCAAATAATATCAACCCAGTTAAAACTGAAATATATTATGATTTTATCTTTGGTTTGTTACATATTATTCGAGATACTTATCCCGGAGATGATGTAATGGCTAGTGATAATACAATTAATAATCATTTCAAATTTTGTTGGGATAAAAATCTTAAAAATTTTGAATTAGAGAATATAATACTTGAGTTTAGTAATATTAGTGTGTATTCTTATTTATTTAATATGTCATATGATTTATTTTATAATTATAATGATAAAGATACTGGGTCATCTCTTTTATTTACAACATTTAATAAACTTTTTAATTTAGACGATAAATTAAAATCAAAATCGGATTTAGATATTTTCATTGAAATCTATAAAACATTTAATAAAACAATAACAATAAAGAAAAATGAAGATAATACAAATATTAAGTAATAAACTTACTGTCGATAAACAATTATTAGAACTTAATTTGGAAAATGAATTAAACGATATTTCTCCAAATCCGGAAAAAATTGAAACAATTTTAGATGGGATTGTGGCGACTAATTTAAAAATAGATCTTTGGAATAAATATACTGAAAATATTGTTAAAGCTTATGGAAGAACTTCTGATCAATCTGATGAATAAATTTATGTATTTACTTTTATTCATAGCATCATTATATTCGATTAGGCATATTATTTTATTTACTACGAGTGTAATGAAAAATAAAAAATATAATATAAATAAAAAAGAGTTAACATATTTGGGGGTATCGCTTTCAATTATATTAACAATAATATTTTCGGGAATAAAAATAAGTTAAAAAAATGAATTTTAAAGTTGATGAATTTTTAAGTGATTATTTACCATATTTAATTGGTATTAGAGCAGTAGATGGCTATAAAATAATAGACGTAAAAATACCTAGTAGTTGGAAATTTGGAACACCAATTGAAGAAGTTAGAAAAAACTTTAAAAAAGTACAAACACTGATTGCTGAACAAACAAAAGAATTTAGAGTTATATCATTAGTTGGTGATGACAAATTTCAAAATTATGATACTTTATTCGCACATTTGAGTACAATAATTAAAGTTAATCGAGAGCGGGAAGAGAAAAATAGATTATTTAAAGAAAAAGTAAAACAATTAGAGGAAATCTTTATAAATTCAGAATTAGATACATTAAATCATTTAAGTTTTGATATTAGAGACCCAGAATCAGAATTATCCGAAGAAGATACTGAAATTGAATTGAAAGATCCGGAAGATCAAAAAATTGATGATTCTGATGTTATGAATTCTTTAAATACAAAGATCGATGCTATTAATAAAAAACCTCCGGTACAGGAACCACCACGACAACAATCACAAGAGGAAGTAGACGTTAAGAAAACTGATAATCGAGAATTAACAGTAGAAGAGATTTTACAAGCGGAAAGAATTGCTGAAGCACAAGAAAAAGAGGATTTAGAAGATTAATTCTCTTCTTCGTTTTGTGGTATATTATATTCAAAAAATTCTTGGATGGTATGTAATAACCAAACAATACCGCTACTAAATAATCCGTCTAAAAATATTGCAATTGGGTATATACTTAAAAAATTAAAATTTAAAATTGGGTTATCACTACCATAGTATAATGTTGGTGAGAAGAATAAAATTGATAATATGAATCCAGACCAAGTGCCAAAACACATCATACAATGTAATAACCCATCGAAGAATTTGCTTCTAGTTGTTAACCATGTTCTGGGTTTATTAAATATTTTACCGTGAACAACAATATTGGACATCCCATAGGTGATAAGTATAAAAATTAATAAATTCATAGTAACTTTTTTTGACTTTTTTATTATTTATTATTAAATTTACAGTATAATGGAAAAAAATCAATCGTCCGGAATAATTATTTTTTGTACAATGACAAAAAATTTTTTATGTGTTAAAAGATCACATAAAGTTGGGTCGTTAGAAGGTTTATGGTCAATTCCGGGTGGTCATCAAGAAGACGGCGAAACAGCAGAAGAATGTGCATTAAGAGAGTTTGAAGAAGAAATGTCAATAAATTCTTCAGTTATTTTTCAAATAAAGAAATTAATATCGTTAGCAATACCAAATGATAGTACATTTAATATTTTTATTGGTTATGTTGAAAAAGAATTTAAACCAACATTAGATATTGAACACACAGAATATCGTTGGGTCAAACAATTACCAAAACCAAATGTCGGTGATGTTGCGTTATTAATGAATCAAATACAAAATTATTATGGAAGATAAAAATTTTATTGATAGAGAATTAAATTTACTTGCCAATGAAATAAAACAGAAAGACTTTATTGTTGATGTTAAGAAAAAAGCATTTGCAAATGAAGTTAAAGAAGATATTGGTAAAGATATCACTAAAACGTTAAAAAATATTAAAAAGAAAAAGACTTTTTGGTCTAAATTAAGTATAGCAATTTTTGGGTAATATGGAACATACAATGAAACACGGTGATATATATTTATTAAAAGAGGAAAAACCAAAAGTGGATCCAACAATTGATAAGTATGCTGTTTTAGCTAGATTTCTAGATGAAATGAAAATAAATGGCAATATCCAATTTGAAATAGAGAAAAAAGAATTTGAGCAACTACAACGAAAATTAAACCAATTAAATTCAACAGAAACTGAAATGGATTTAGTTGATATTATTGAATTAAATGTAAATGGTAGAATTTTTAAATTTAAAATTAAGAAATAATGTCAGACCCAGTTAAAAGTTATATGATTAAGATTAGAGAGATCTTAAACCGATCTAAGGATGCATTAGTTAGGGAATATCCAGAAATGTTTATTGAAAGGATTGAAACTAAAGCGATGGAAAATTGGGTTGAACATGGTGAACCAAACTTATCTATTCAAGAAATTGAAAAAATTAGAGAAGGTATCTGGAATGATGTTGAAAAAATTGATATTAACTCCCCAATATTATTATTTAAGTCTAAATATTTAGGTGGTATCGTAATGATTTTTATGAATTAGCGGGTACTCTTTCTATAAAAATTTTCAAGTGGTACATTTAAAATTTTCATTTCTTTATAAAACCTTTTTCTATTTGTAATATCCATATGACCAAAAGGTATTATGTTTGGTATTCTTTCAGATATTACTGTATTATACAATCTTTTACATTCTTTTTCTGTTTTAAGTGTAACAATTAATGGAAACATATCATCTGGTCTAAAAATTAAGGTATTAAAAATTCTGGACATTGAAATCATCATATCACCATCGAATGTACCAAAGAAATCAGTTAATTCGTTGAATGTGTAGCGCTGAGGGTAACCATAAATTTTAAAAGATTCTGGTAGTAAATAAACTTGTCGTTTTAATTTATACCAACCATTTTTTGGTTCAAATATTATATTTCTACCAAAATCGTCTTTACTATGTTTAATTATTCCGTATTCTTTTTTTCTTGTTAGTAGCTCAAGTCGGTATTTTACAGGTTCAAAATTAATTATTTTCTTTTCAAATTTGACTTTTTCATTTTCTTTTATTAAATTATCATATCGAGAAACAGCGTTTTCTTTTTTTATATATTTAGCGATAAAACGAAAGTTCTCGTTATTTTTAGTTATTATTACTTGATAATTATACATAATTTTATTATATTATTAAATAATAAAATGTCAATAATTTAAGATGAAAGAATTTAGAGATTATTATAAAATACTTGGGGTTGAAGAAACCGCTACAGATAAAGAAATAAAAAAACGATATCGTGAATTGGCGATTAAATATCATCCGGATAAAAATCCGGGGGATAAAGAAGCTGAAGATAAGTTTAAGAGTATTGCTGAAGCTTATAGTGTTTTATCTGACCATAAAAAGAAAAAACAATTTGATGAATACCGAAAATATGGTGGTAGTTACAGTATGGGTGGGAGTATGTCAGATAATTTTTATCAAAGCTATGAAAATTTAGTTAATGAATTTGTAAATAAAAGAGCAAATAGACGGAAAAAATCCATAGTTAATGTTGTAGTACCACTAATTGGCGTTTTAAATGGTTATAAAGCAGAAATAATAAATAACGCTAAACGAACATGTCAAGATTGTAGGGGTTATGGTTCTAAAGAACAGACTAAATGTCCCGTTTGTAATGGTACTGGTATGAGAGTTACTGTACAGAAATTAGGTAGTATGATTGTACAAAATCAAACGATTTGTGATCATTGTCGTGGTGAGGGAATATTAAAGAGCGGTCCAAATTGTACAACATGTGGCGGTGCTGGTCATACAATAATAACAAATAAAGTTGAAGTTGACATACCGGCTGGTATTCCATATGGTGTTGAATTAAAGTTACCACAACTTGGCGATTTTGGCCGAGACTTATTTGTCAAAATTTTACCAGATAAAAATGATAAATTTGAACGAATTGGTGATAATGTTGTAACAGAATTAAAATTGTCGTTTCCAGAGTTTTTATTGGGAACAGAAAAAGAAGTACAAGCGTTAGAGAAAAAAGTAAAAATAAAAATACCGGTAAATAGTAAACCAGAACATAAAATTAGATTGAAGGGTTTAGGATTACCTAATTACCATAATGGATCTAGAAGCGATTTATTTGTGGTGTTAAAATTGAAAGACATTGGTGAATTAACAAAAAGAGAGAAAGAGTTACTACAAGATCTGATGAAACTAAAAAATTTTAAAAATGATTGACCCATTTTTTATTTATAATAGTAGAGTTAACCCGGTTGATTTATATGAATTTATGGGGTTATCACAAACCGATGAAGGTAGAAAAAAGAAATTAATTAAATTATATAAAGCTGACGCTGAGAAAGCGTTAAAGTCCGGTGATATGCGAAAGCATAAAGAGATCATGGATAAAATTGATGACCTTAATGGTGAAACAAATAAATAAATGTCTAATTTAAAAATGTAAAATTATGTTAACAGATGGAACAAGTTATTACTTGGTAAAAATTAAAGAAGAATTCGAAGATCATGAAACTGGTAAAGTGAAGAAAGACGTGAAACAAAAATTAGTTAGAGCTGTATCTGTTACAGATTCTGAAGCTAAAGTAACTAAATTATATGACGGTGTAACTTGGGATTGGAATGTAATTAGTTCAGTTGAAACTAAAATTGATGAGGTTATTGATGGCGATAAATAATTATTAAATAGTTACCCGTCTAATAAGATAATAAAGGCGGGTAATTTTAAAAATAACATTGATTTTAATAACAAAAATGAGTCAATTAAATAATAATACAATTGTTATTTTCAATATATTAGCTAAAAAAATAAAAGAAGAAGGTTTTAACCAAGATATCACAACTCCGGGGTTCATTACCGAATATTTAGCGGCTAACATTCTTGGACATGAACTACACAAAACAAAACACGGTCCAGATGCGTGGGAAAAAGATAATCCTGAAATTTTTTATGAGTACCTATCAGCGAAAAAAGGTAACACATTTCAAATAGATAGGATTGATAAAAACAATTTAGATCGAATTAAACGAAATGCGGCGTTTTACATGATATTAAAAGAAAATGGCCCAACAGATATTGTTGAAATATATCGAGTAGAAACAAAAAAAGTAATAAAAAAAAGTAAAGAATTATTTTTTAAGATGAAAGATACATCAAGACATATAAATTTAAATTTAAAATGGGTAAAAGATAATGGAAAACTCGTCTACACCGAATCCTATGAAACTACAGATATACCAATTGAGTGGTTTATTGGAAACACAAGCGTGTGATATATTAATAAAACATGGGGAAAATTATGGTCAAGGCTATTTAATTGGTTTCTATGGTTTTACTATAGAAGCGATTTTAAATAAAATTGAAAAACAAACACAAAATTTAACCGGATTACCAATAGAAAATCAAGAACCATTATATCTGGAGCGAATAGTGGAAAACAAACAAAATTTCCGCTATGATTGTTTTCATGAAAACCACCCAGATTATAATAAAGAGATTAAAAAGGGTGGTAATCGGTTATTTAGTGTTGTATTTTATTTAACCGATACTTCTGAAATATTCTTCCCGGAAATTAATATGAAAAAACAACATAAAAAGGGGGATGGTTTAATTTGGAATAATATGGTTAATGGTAAACCGACTAAAGAAATATCATATATAAATAATGGTTCTGGTTGGATAGCGATTAAATGGATACGAGAAAAAGAGTTTAAATGAGTAAAGAAAAATTTAATAAAATATTAAGGGATAAAGGTTTTAAGTTTATCGTAGATAACCCCCAACAAGTTCTCGGTAAAGATGAACAAATTGAAATAATATTGGAAAAATTTGATTTTGAACGGGTACATCAAGCGATGACACACCTTAATTGGACGTGGGCTAATTCAGCTACAACACCTAATAGTGTACCATCAGTTGATGATATTAAAAAATCAGCTAGACGCTATCTTGAAAGGATGTGGGAATATCCATTGAATGGTGGTAACCCACAAATTAATTGTACTGGTTCTGGTGGAATAGAAGCGACTAGATATGTTTGGGATGGTTTAAAAATATTGAGTCTTCAATTTGTGTTGTCTGAATGGTTTTTTGATTATGAAGAAGTTCAACACACACTTGAACGCTATTTAGGTGAAAATGAAGCGATTAGGATGAGAGAAAAAATTAATTTGAAAAATAATCAAGAAAATACTTGACAAATTGAAAAAAAATATTTATCTTTGTAGTATATTTCAAAACAAGATTATATTTAATAATAGATAAAGTTAAAAAAATTCGAAAATGAGAATAACAAGACATATGGATGAGAATAAAATCAAACGCTGGGGTGGGTAACTAGTCTAAACAGGATATATACACCCCAGCTGAAAGTTGGGGTTTTTTATTTTATATAGATTATGAAACAGATTGATTACATAAAAGCGAATAGACAAGGATCTCGGGAAGCTGAACTTAAAAATCAGACCGGGTGGGTGAAGAAACATAAAATTCATAAGTCTCATAAAAATTACACCAGAAAGGTCAAACATAAAAGCTCTTTGAAATAATAACGATAAGTGTATGAATGTGGTAGGAAGTCTGCTCCGGCTCTTTAAAACTGCGGTAACGATGCAGAGACCGATGGTGCCACACACACTTTAAAAAAATATATTGCGGGGTGGAGCAGTGGTAGCTCGTGAGTCTCATAATCTCAAGGTCGCTGGTTCGAGTCCAGCCCCCGCAACTAAATGGCCCTTTCGTCTAATGGTTAGGACACTTGGTTTTCAGCCAAGGAATCTCGGTTCGATCCCGGGTTGGGCTACAACGAGCATGTAGGTGACGATGAGGGACTATTAGTACGTTCTAAAATGCGAGGGGGTGAATATCACTATACTGAAAGTAACCCGTACCGAACCTACAATATGGTATAAAAGTGATAAAACTGGTCTCAGGGGTTGCTTGGTGTGGCCACCGCACTGTCACTGCGGAAAAACAGGTGGGTTCGAATCCCACTGGGACCGCTTTAACGTTCTTTTTTTATCTTTTGTTCTTCTTTTAATGTAATTTTGAATTTAATTGGGTTTTTTGTTATTTTTTTTTTATTGTAATACCATTTATTTTAGCGTTTTCCGTATAAAATAACTTTTAGTAATAAATATTCTTAAAAAATATTTGTTTTTTAAAAAAAGATTTATTATATTTATCGTTGTTCTTTGAAATTATGGGGGTGTTTTTTGGTTTCGACTAGGATGATTGATGTATTGGTAGCATGTCGGAAGGTAATTCGTTAAATTCTAACAACAAATAACTGGCAATTTTGCTAATGAGTTGGCTGAAGCCGGTCTTGTAAAGACTGCTGAAGTTGTTGTTGCTTAATTAGATTTCGCAAACAACCTGATTTAGGAAAAAATTTGTTTCGAGTTTTTTTCGAGTATTAGATCAGAACAAAATAAACAATCGAAACACAACAATCCAATCTGATGAGGATTGTAAAAAAATATAATTCAGTGCTAATTATAACTAACTTGTTTGATTTTAGGTTATGAGAATAGATTTGAATGAATCAAACTAAACATGTAGGATAATCAATATTGCAACATACTTAGGACCCGGGTTCAAGTTGGACCTCTTATATGGAAACATATAAGTAATAAATTGGATGAATTGCTGGAAAGCTAAGTTTTTTTTTTGAAATATGCCAATCAGCAGCCAAGCATTAAGTACACTTAATGAAGGTTCAGAGACTACTGGAGAGGTAAAGTCCTCTTAATAACCAGTTTTAGCGTCCAATACCCTAACGTTTAGTCGAGGGTAATGATATAGTCCAAACCATTAGGAAACTTTTGGGTTGAAAAAGTCAAATTCAAATTGTTGTCGTAGATTTAAAATTTCATCAGTATAACGACCATTTCTTGGCGTTATTTGTTTTAATTTAGTTAATGTTAAATTAATTCGATGTGTTTTTTTTAAGTGACGTGAATTAATATTTGGTAATATCAATAATGCCTTATTTAAAAATGTATATTTTAAATCATAACTATTGCTATGGCTTTCAATTTTAGATTTTTTTTCAGAGATAAAACCTTTTTGTTTTGTTTTTGTTAAAATGAAATTTTGAATTTCATCTAAAATTTCACGTTTAGTGTTTGTAAAACCGAAAACAATTGTTTTCTTTGTATTTTTACTTGGTTTTGTAAATGTGATATAACCATTAGCGTCAAAAAAACCTGAAACATATTCCCAATTCATAATATTATTTTTAATATAAATATTAGGAATTAGGTAAGGGTTGATAACAAGTCCAATTTTTTTTTCAAATTAGCGACTCCCGGCACTTCCACAACATTCAAATTCACGCTTTCTTTCTTTTAATAACCCGACTATTTAATTAGTTGGGTTATTTTTTGTATTATTTATTAGTTTATTCTTGATAATTTTGAAAATGTGATTAATTTAATTTTTGTATAACAATTTTAAATTAATAAACAAGATGAAACTTAAAACACTATTAACTGAGTATTTTAAACAAAATGGTCCAACAAAATTACCTAATGGTTTAACCGACTATATTTTAATGCCGGATCACATTGAATTATTTAAAGAGGAATTACAGAAGTGTGATGAATTTTTAGGTAAAACAATATTACCAATTAAAGAAATTAAAAGTGGTAAACCAAAACGAATTGTAATTGGACATGATGAAGATGGCGCACCAATTATTACAGTTAAGGCTGACACAACAACGCTAGAAGGTGAAGAAATTGTAACAAGTAAATTAGGTTTTAATACAAAACCAATAATTAAAATACATTCAATTTCATTGACACCAGAAGTTATAGACCCGCAAGATGTGTTAAAAGGCGGCGATGGAACAATTAAAATGATATCAATGTCTGATGAAGAAACATTAATACCTATAATGAAAATGGTAATAACTTGGTCACCAGAACGAATGCAAGATGAAGCGATGAAAGATTTCGTTGAAATAATGGAAGAAAAAGCAAAAGTCGAGAAGAAAGAAGAATTTACAGTTACAGATGAAAAAGATATGGATAATGTAGTAAATCGAGCATTAGATATGGCAATGAATCTTGATCGTGATGAATATAAAAAATATGCAATTGAAAAAGAAATTGAAATGGTTGATGATATTTTATCAAAAGTTAAAAAAATAATGTTGAGTTCACCAGATAGTAATGAAGAGTATAGAGTTATGGGTAAACGGGGTATTTTAGTTCGTTTAACAAAAGATTCTCTTGATACTGGCGATAACCCATCATTTAAAGATGAGGACGCTTATATTGTTTTATAATGGCTCAGAAACGTAGATTTAAAAAACCTAAAAGTTTTAACACTTATCAAGAAATATTAAGACGACAACTTGATGGTACACTATACTCAGAAGAAGATCAACAACAAGATGAATTAATAGTTAATGGTAGACGTATTCGGATATCTAATAGATATGAACCAAAAAGAAAAAATCGATTTATGGTAACTTTTCCAACAGAATTTAATATACCGCAACATTTTGTAAGGTGGCACACAAAACCAAAATTAACTCGACAAGGTTGGTCAAATATTGAAATTACGTTAATGGATCCAATTGAACCATCAATGACTCAAAGAGTTATGGATTATATTAGAGGTGGTTTATGGATACATAATGTACCGTTTAATTTAATAATAGAATCTTTAGACCCTACGGGTATTGTGGTTGAACGATGGAGCTTAGAGAATTGTGAAGTAATTGAATTTGATTTTGGCGAAAATGATTATACATCTGACGATACTTCAACAATTAAATTAAAAATTAAGCCAACTGACTGTATTTTAATGTTTTAATTAACGGTGTATTTTTTTTTTGTTTTAAAACTTGACAAATTGAAAAAAAAA
>Ga0172382_10010308_pt1 | contig 12572 bp, 11 predicted proteins | sample Leawel138RmetaG_FD_122245 | JGI IMG/M metagenome (GOLD analysis project Ga0172382, IMG submission 122245) | Leachate microbial communities from a municipal landfill in Southern Ontario, Canada - Leachate well 138R metaG | ecosystem: Engineered > Solid waste > Landfill > Unclassified | place...
TAGTAGATTTCACTTGGAAGTATGTTGTTAGAGTGATTACTACGATCATTGTTGAACTTTTAGTATTGTTTGCATTTATGTATACAAGTAAAAAGAGTTTTATGCTTGTGGGTTTAGTAAATTTCTTTACGCAATCAGCGCTGACAGCTGCTATGGTTGTGGCTTACTATTTTTGGGCAGCAGAAATCGGATTAATTGTCACACTAATTTTAGGAGAAATTATAGTATTTTCAATTGAGATGGTTATCTATGCGATCAAACTTGATGAAAAAACACGTAAGCGTGCGATACTATACGGTTTTATAGCAAATCTTGCGACACTTTTACTTGCAATTTTTACACTAGGATTTATATAAGTGTAAAATGTTTGTAAAGCCCTAGCATAACAATATTAAAGGTTACTTTGAGATGTTATAATCAAGATATAAAATAAGAATTGAGGGGCTTTATGAAAAAAGTAGCATTTGTATGTGTACATAATAGTTGTCGAAGTCAAATGGCAGAAGGTTTTGCAAAAGTCTATGGGCAAGGTGTTTTAGAAGTTTACTCTGCTGGTACTGAAAATTATCCTGAAGTCAAACCTTTAGCGGTACAAGTTATGGCAGAAGCTGGTGTTTCATTAGATGATCAATATCCCAAGTTACTTGATGATATTCCGGTACCTGATATCTTAATTACAATGGGATGTAATGCAACATGTCCTTGGGTACCAAATGAGCATCAAGAAGATTGGGGCTTAGATGATCCAAGTGGCCAAGGGATTGAAGCATTTAGAGTTACAAGGGAATTAATAAAACAAAAAGTTTTAGAATTAATTGAACGTGTTCAAACAAACACTTTATAATATGATTAATTATATAGATAAAGTAAAAACACAAAAATCATTAGTTTTTTGTGTTTTTCATGTTTTTTCAATATAAAAATGCTATATTAGTATAGTCAAAACAAAATTCAGAAAGAAAGAAGAAAAGTACATGAAAAAATTACGTCACACGGGTGTGGATTCGGCATCATCTACACCAACATTCTGGAATAAGGTCAAAACATTTTTACATACATCTTTAAATGCAATGACATTTGGTATATTTGGAACGATTGTTGCTGGTGCTATTGTCCAAACAATCGGTATTGTTACAGGTATTGATGTTTTAAGCTTACGTGTTGCACCTGTACTCACCTCACTTTTAGGGATGGGTATTGGTTTAAGCATTGGTTTATCATTGAAACTTGATGGTTTAAAATTGATTATGTTAGCTGTTGCCGGTGGTATTGCAACACTCGTTAAAATTGATTTTAGTATGCCAGGTTGGTTTGACCCTGTAAGAGTGTCAAACAACCCAATAACAGCCTATTTAGTTGTTGTAGGGGTTTATTTTGCGATGAAAGCTATCTTTAAAAAGAAAACATCGTATGATTTATTCTTTATTCCAATACTGGGGATACTGATTGCTGTTTTAATGACATACATTGTGTCATGGCCAATCGATCGCTTAATGGAAGCTATTTATGCAATGATTAGATTCTTTATGCAATTAGAGCCATATACAACATCAGCATTTGTAGCATTAATATTTGGTATCTTATTAACCTTACCATTTATTAGTAGTGCAGGGGTTGCAATTGCGGTATTTTCAGTACCATTTGGTATTGGTAATGCGATGGCAATACCAGATCCTGTGGCAATAGCTGCAATGTGTGCGGCTGCTATTGGTGGGAGTGCACAAATGGTTGGTTTTTCAATCCAAACACTGCGCAAGAATAATGTTGGTTCTATTTTTACAGTAGGATTAGCAAGTTCAATGTTCCAATTTAAAAACATCTTAAGAAAACCGATAGTGTGGGTACCAACATTAATTGCTAGCTTTGTTTTAGCGCCATTAAGTTATTTTATATTTAATGGTTATGATTGGTTTATTGCAATGGTTCCAGTAGGACATAGTTTTTCAGCAGTTTGGGCTGGTATGGGTACATCCGGTTTAGTAGGTATATTACAACCATTAACTATTGCTAACTTCTCGTTGAATGGATGGCTTTATGTCTTATCCATGGTACTATTCCCATTGGTCTTAGTATTTTGGTTAGATGTGCTGTTTATTAAACTGAATTGGTATACTGAAAACGATCTAATTTTAGATACAAAATTATAAAAATAATCCCTTAATTGGGATTCATTTTTATTTAGGCTAGTATTAAAAAAAATACGTGATAAAATACTTTTAGGAGATGATTTTATGAAAAGAGATTTGGCGTTATTAACCGACTTTTATGAACTTACTATGTCTAATGGATACTTTAAAGATAATCGACATAATCAAGTTGCAGTATTTGATGTTTTCTTCAGAAGTATTCCGGATGATGGCGGGTATGCCATTTTTGCTGGTTTAGAGTCTGTTATAGAATATATAGAAAATTTAAAGTTTGACAAGGATGCAATTGAATTTTTACGTAATAAAAAAACATTTGACGAAGGATTTTTAAAGTATTTAGAAAACTTTAAATTTACATCCGATGTGTATGCTATTAAAGAAGGTACACCAATCTTTCCAAATGAGCCTTTAATGATTGTTAAGGGTCCAATTATTGAATGTCAATTAATTGAAACATTTATCTTATTATCAATTAATCACCAATCCTTAATTGCAACCAAATCATCAAGAATTGTTAGAGAAGCAAAAGGTAGACCAGTATTTGAATTTGGTGCTAGGCGAGCACATTCATATGATGCTGCAAACCTAGGTGCTAGAAGCGCCTTTATTGGTGGTGTAACAGGTACATCGAACACGCTAGCAGATTATATGTATGGTGTACCAGCATCTGGTACAATGGCTCATTCATATGTTCAAAGTTTTGATACCGAATATGAAGCATTTAAGAGCTATGCTTTAAACTATCCAGACAGTTGTTTATTACTTGTGGATACATATGATACTTTAAATGAAGGTATTCCAAACGCTATTAAAGTGCATAACGATATATTAAAACCCATGGGTAAATATTTAAAAGGTGTTCGTATAGATTCAGGAGACTTAGCTTATCTATCTAAAAGGGTAAGAAAATTACTTGACGATGCAGGTTTAACAGATACTTTGATTACTGTATCAAATTCATTAGATGAGTTTTTAATTCGTGATTTAATCGTCCACCAAGAAGCTCAAATTGATGCTTTTGGTGTTGGTGAAAGATTAATTACTGCCAGAAGTGAAGCGGTATTTGGTGGTGTATTTAAACTAAGTGCAATAGAAGTTGATGGAAAACTCATTCCAAAAATTAAGATTTCAGAGAATGTTGCTAAGACAACAATTCCTGGATTTAAACAAGTTTACAGATTTTATGATGAAAATCATATGGCACTTGCTGATGTTATTACATTGCATGAAGAAGTTATTGATACAACAAAACCATATAGATTATTTGATCCAATGCATCCATGGAAAGAAAAAATTGTAGAAAATTTTACTGTAGAAAAATTGTTAGTGCCTATCTTTAAGAAGGGACAATTGGTTTATGAAAAACCATCCATCTTTGAAATTAGAGCACATAAAGTTTCAAGTTTTGAAAAACTATGGAAAGAAGTCATACGCTTAAAATTCCCGCATGAATATTATGTAGACTTATCTCAAGATTTATGGGATTTACGACAAGCATTAGTAGTCAAACACAAACATTAGAAAGAAGACTTTAAGCAAAATGGAACAGGGAATTTCTAAAAATACTGGACGTATGTTAAATGGGAAGCATATATGGCTATATATGCTCCTTTTGTCGTTACCTATCTTAATTAATAACTTGATTAAATCCTTTAATGGGATGATTGATATTTATTTTATAGCACGTATGGAAGGTGCACAACCAGAAACCATTGATTCTGCAATTGCTGCATTAAACATTCATGAATCTTTTAATAATTTGATTCTTGCAATTGGAGTTGGTTTATCGATTGCTGCAATGGCCATTGTTGCACAGTTTATTGGCGCTAAAAGGGAAGATAAAGCAAAATCTTATGCAGGTCAGCTACTAACTATTTCAGTTGTTGTAGGTGTGTTGTTAACGTTAATCATCTTAGGTTTTTCTTGGTTTTTCGTAGGTCTATTAGGTGCTCAGGCAGAAACGTATGATTTTGCAGTTAATTACTTTAATATTCGTAGTCTAGAACTGATAGGACTTATATTTTTCTTAGTGTATCAAGCTGTTCGACAAGCACAAGGGTCTACCATTACACCAACATTGCTCAATATTGGTGGTATGTTAATTAATATTCCGCTAACATGGTATTTTATTGAAGTTTTAAATATGGGTGTAGAGGGTGCTGCATGGTCAACTGTAATAGGCAATCTAATTTTTGTACCACTAATGGTACTGGATTTATTCTTTAGTCGTCGTTATATGCGGCTAAAACTACAATCATTTGTACCTAAGAAACGTACTTTAAAAGAAATTTGGCCATTTGCATATCCTGCAACGATTTCACACTCAGTTACTTTCTTTGGATTTTTAATTATTAATGCTTTTGTTTTAACACAGTTTGGTGATGTGATATCTGCATCATTTTCAACGGGTAATAAATTAAGTAATTTACTGATGAATCCAATTTATGCAATTACCACCATTGGTGCTGTATTTATTGGTGCAAATATTGGTAATAGGCAGCCTGAAAGGGCAATTCAAGCCTATAAGCAATCGGGTATGTTAACCTTTAGTTTGACAGTTATTGCTGTCGGTATTGCTATATTATTTAGGGAAGAATTTGTTATACTATTAGTGGGTAATAATAATCCTAGATTGATACGTGTATCGGTTGAATATACTTTATGGTTATTAATGACACAACCTGTGATGGCAATCTTCCAAAACTATATGGCTATATTTAATGGTAGCGGTCAATCCAAACTAGGTTTAAAAGCGCAGTCTTTTAGGTTATGGGGATTACGTATACCACTATTATTCTTATTATGGTGGATTTTCCCTCAAATGAATTATAGTGTGGTTTGGACTGCTATGAATATATCCAATATTATCGCACTGTTTCATGCACAGTATTTAAGAAAGAATATTCAACTTAACATTCGAGTTAATTTAGAAGATGATACAGAGGAGGCTTACACATGATTCATGTTGTATTGTGTCAACCTGAAATACCACAAAACACGGGTAATATTATGCGTACATGTGTTGGTGCTGGTATTCGTCTACATTTGATTGAACCCCTTGGTTTTAAAATAGATGATAAGAAATTAAGACGTAGTGCAGTAGATTATTATGATGCACTCAATTTTGAGATACATTCAGATTTTGATACATTTTTTAAAGATCATCAAGGCACATACTTTTATTTGACGAGATATGGCAAAAACACGCATAGCAAACCAAACTATAAGGCTATCAGTGGTGATATTTATCTAGTATTTGGTTCCGAATCTTATGGTATCGATAGAGCACTTTTACATAAAAATATAGACAATACGTTTAGAATACCTACAAACGATAAAATTAGAAGTCTAAATTTATCGAATGCTGTTGCTATTACAGTTTATGAAGTGTTAAGACAGCTTGATTATCCAGATTTGAGTGATACTGAACCAAACAGTTTAAAAGGTGCAAATTATCTTAAAAACTTTAAGGAGTAATGTATATGAAACTCACAGTAAAAAAGGAAAAGAGACTACAGACCATTGGTGAAGAGGTTGCAAATAGTACATCACATGGACTGATGACAATATTTGGTATTGTAACATTGATTTTGATGTTAACTAAATCAGTCGATCGCTGGCAAGTAGCAAGTTCAATCATCTTTGGTAGTGCAATGATTATTTTATATTTAAGCTCTACTTTGTACCATGCCTTAGCATTTACGGGTGCAAAATCAGTATTTAAACGTTTTGATCACATTGGTATATACATGCTCATAGGTGGGACATTTGCACCAATCTTCTTATTATTACCAAGTTTTAGAGTGCCGTTGTTTGGTATGGAGGGTTGGATGCCACTAGGTTTGTTTTTATGCATTGCGCAGTGGTTGTTAATTTTAACGGGTATGGTATTTAAATCTATCTGGGTTTATAAATTCCAAACAATGCATATTGTTATATTTCTATTACTCGGGTGGAGTGGTCTTTACTTTATGTTTGATCTATATCAATATAGCCCACCAGTCATGTGGTTTATATTATTGGGTGGTTTAAGTTATTCGATTGGAGTTATGTTTTATAAACAATCAAATAAACTATATTTTCATTTCATTTGGCATATTTTTGTAGGGTTAGGTACCGTTTTACAATTTGTTGCAATATATAATTATTTGTTCTAATAAAAACAAAAATTATGGTAATACTTGAATATTTGTTCATGTTGAGTTAAAATCTATTTAGATAGGAAGGTAATATTATGAAAATTTTATCCGTAAACGCAGGAAGTTCTAGTTTAAAGTTTCAATTACTACAAATGCCAGAAGAGCATGAAATTGCATCTGGACTTGTTGAAAGAATTGGTAATAAAAATGCAGAGTTCAAAATTAAGTTTAATGGTAAATCTGATACAAAAAGCGATTTAGTCGTTTTAGATCATTCAGTTGCTGTTGATTTAGTGATTAAAGGTTTATTAGAAAACAAAGTGATAGCATCGTTGGATGAAATCCAGGGTGTAGGACACCGTGTTGTTCAAGGTGGGGAGTTATTTAAATCATCTGTTGTAATTGATGATGATGTTGTTATAAAGATTGCATCTTTAAATGATTTGGCACCACTACATAATCCTGCAAATATTATAGGGATTAATGCTTTTAGAAAAGCAATTCCAAATGTGATTCATGTTGCTGTGTTTGATACAACATTCCATCAAACAATGCCAGAAGAAAGTTTCTTATATGGTACACCATATGAGTGGTATAAAAATCATGGTGTTAGAAAGTATGGTTTCCATGGTACATCACACCAGTATGTATCTGAATTAGCTAAAGCGCGTTTAGGTAAAGAAGACTCTAAAATTATTGTTGCACACATTGGAAATGGTGCATCAATAACAGCAATTAAAGATGGCAAGAGTATTGATACATCAATGGGTTTAACGCCACTTGAAGGCTTCCCGATGGGCACGCGTAGTGGTAATGTTGATCCAGCTATATTCCAGCTAATGCAACAAAAAGAAGGCTATTCTTTAGAAAAAACTTTAAATGAGTTAAATAAAAGAAGTGGTTACTTAGGTATTTCTGGCGTATCTCATGACTCTCGTGATATTATCGCTGCAGCTGAAAGTGGTAATAAACGTGCTGAGCTTGCATTAAACATTCAAGCTAAACGTATAGTAGACTATATTGCGTCATACTATGTATTACTTGGTGGTTTAGATGCTTTAGTATTTACAGCAGGTATTGGTGAAAATGCTAAAGAGGTTCGAAAAAACGTATGTGATCGTCTAGGTGTTTTAGGCATTTATATTGATGATGCTAAAAATAACTCTAGGGGTGACAAAGATATTACAGCAGATAATTCTAAAGTTAAAGTATGGGTTATTCCTACCAACGAAGAAGTCATGATTGCACGCGATGTTTTAAGATTACAAAATAGCAAATAGATTCTATATACATAAATAATAAAAGTCCTGAAACAATTTCAATGATTGATTTTCAGGGCTTTTCATTTTATTAAAACGTCTAAATTTATAAATTGTGTTGACTACTAAAAATTAAAATGATATAATCAAAATATAAGGTGAACATATGTTCATATTCTAAAATTTGAGTGTCTATGTATTTACCTCAAAAAGCTTAAAAGATTTAAAAATATTTTTTTTCACAATAAAAGTAAGCGTTTTCTAAAATTCAAAATAGATTTATATTAAATGAAAAAGAAGCGCAAAATCACAAAAGTCTACAGGAGGACATTATGCAAATAGTAATTGATATATTTAACTCAATCCTATTCGATGCTTCAATCTTAGCGCTTGTAACGATGGGAATCGTGTTAATATTTAGAACTTCGATTACAACAAACTTTGCCCAAGGGACAATTGCTACTTTCTCTGCTTATACAATCACTGCAATTGTTGATTTAGTATTTCGCGTGAATTTTCCAAATATGCCGTTGGCACTCATTTTGATTATTTCTATGTTGATTGGTATTGTTACAGCTTCATTATTGGGTTTATTGATTGATATTGTATTGATCAGACACTCACGTTTTACCAATCCGATTGCTAAGCAGATGATTACCATGGGTGTGATCATGTTATTAACTGGATTACAAACTGTAATATTTACACAGTTTAGTATGGAATCAAGAACACCTAGATTTTTCACAGATAGTCTAGGTACACATAAAATTATTTCATACATTGTTACAATTATAGTTATTGCAACGATATTTATCATGTTAAAGTTTACAAAATGGGGTATTGGTGTACGTGCAACTGCTTCAAATGAAAAGGTTGCAAATATGATGGGTGTTAACACCAAGCGTATTACAGCAACTTCATGGGCGATAGCAAGTGCTTTAGGTGCTTTAGCGGCATCATTATATGCACCAACAATATTCACGCTATCACCAAATATGATGGTTGGTATGCAAGTTAATGGCTTCTTAGCTGCTGTGTTAGGTGGATTCACTTCATTTGGTGGCCCAATTTTGGCAGCATTTTTAATGACTGCAGCACGTGTTATAGCAACCAAATTACTATTTGGTGTACCAATTATTATATTGGGTTCACAAATTGATGTTTGGGTACCAGCATTTGTTTATTTAGTTTTATTCATTGTTATTTTATTTAAACCGCTTGGCTTGTTTGGCAAGAAGATTGTAAAGAAGGTATAACATATGAAAGAAAATATGATGAAATTACAAAAAAGTTTAGCTAACTATATTAATCTTTCTAATTTACCAAAGATTTTATTATTTATGTTCTTAATGTTGGTCGTTCCTATTTTATTAGGATTTCCGGCATCTACATTAACCTTCCTCACGAAATTTATGGTGTTATCCATTGTTGGTCTTGGGTTTTCAATTTTATTAGGTTATACAGGACTTGCATCACTTGGTACAGCTGGATTTATTGCTATTGGTACATATACATTAGGTTATTTGAATAACCAGATGGACATGAGCCTCTTAGTGATCATACTCATCGGTATTGCAATTGCGCTTTTACTTGGTGCGATTGTTGGTGTCATCTCTCTTCGAATAGAGGGTATGTATTTAGCAATTATTACGTTAGGACTATCTGAGATTGTTATACAATTCTTAAGAAATGCCATTTCCATTACAAATGGCAATGGTGGCTTACAATTGCAAGGTTTTAGCCTATTTGGTATTAGTCATTCAACCGTAAATTTAATGTATGTGGAAGCATTCTATATATTTATTGTTATTGTTTTAGGTGTCTTTATGTTGTTATATTCAAATATTGTTACATCACAAACAGGTCGTGCAATGTTAGCTGTTAAAAACAATACATCAGCTGCTCAAGCAATGGGTATATCTATCTTAAAATATAGATTATTAGCATTTATTTTAGCAACCATTACAGCAGTTGTTGGTGGTATCTTATATGTTGCAATTGATGCATATACTGAACCGAACTTATGGACATTAGCAATCTCGTTAAACATTTTAGCAGCAATTATTCTCGGTGGTTCTAAATCGATGTGGGGTGTCTTAATTGGTATGTTTATTATCTTTGGTTTAAGAGACGTCGTTTTAGTACGTGTACCGTTCTTTGCTGAAAATGGTAATGCAATATTCTTCTTTACAGGTATTATAGTAATCTTAATTGTTATGTATTACCCACAAGGTTTAATTAAGTTACTAGAAAAATTAATGTACAATGTTAAAACGTCTATTAAGAAAAAAATACATAAAAAAGGAGTTTTAAATCATGATGTTGACAAAAAAGATTAATCAAATAAAACTCAACTATGTAATTCGTAGACAAAAAGCATTGGCACTTAAATTGGCGTATTATCAGATGGTAGAAAATGAAGTCAAAGTTCAAAAAGTAACAGACAAGATTGAACAAATCAAGGCCTCAATAAGTCATTTGGTGGAAGATCAAGATCATCAAAGTGACTTATCTATACAAGCGGATGTTATCTTAGATATTCAAGATTTAACGATGAAGTTTGGTGGTTTAACTGCTGTTGATAATTTATCGTTTTCAGTTAAAAAAGGTGAGATATTTGGTCTAATCGGCCCAAATGGGGCAGGTAAAACAACCATATTCAACTGTATTACACAGTTTTATAAAACACCATATGGTCGTACGTTGTTTGTGAATAATCAAAATAAACTTGTTAATCTAAATGATTTTGCAGTACATAATGTTATTAAAGAAGGTGTTGTTCGAACTTTTCAAAATATAGAGTTAATTTGGGAATTATCAATATTAGAAAACTTATTAATTGCAGGTCATACACTTTATACGTCAAATTTCTTTGATCACTTGTTTAGAACACCTAAATATCGTCGGGAAGAGAAAGTGATTCGTGCGAAAGCAATGCGTATTTTAAAAGAATTGTCTTTAGATAATTATACATATGGTTATCCAATTGGATTACCGTATGGCGTGTTAAAACTGGTTGAGCTTGCCCGTACACTAATGACTAATCCGAGTTTGATAATTTTGGATGAACCAGCGGCGGGTCTGAATGAACAAGAAACTGAAAAATTAGCTCAAACGATTAGAAAAATCCAAAAAGAGTTTGATACAACCATATTCTTAGTTGAACATGATATGGGCTTTGTGATGAATTTATGTGATACCGTCTGTGCAATTTCATTTGGTAAGAAGTTAGCAATCGGTGCACCTGAAGCCATTAAGAAAAATCCAAAAGTTCAAGAAGCATATTTAGGTGGTGAGTAATATGAACATTCTAGAAATTAAAGACCTAGTTATCGATTATGGTATCGTTCGAGCTGTAAAGGGTGTAAACATAAATGTTAAAAAAGGAACGATTGTTGCACTACTAGGTGCCAATGGTGCTGGTAAAACATCACTCATTCGTTCTATATCTGGTGCAACAAAAGTTAAATCAGGTGCAATATTATTTAATGGAGAAGATATTAAAAATATTGAACCTTATAAAATTGCTGGTATGGGTATTAAACAATCACCAGAAGGCCGCTTAATTCTAAATGGATTAACAGTCGAAGAAAATTTATTAGTTGGTGCATATACTGTGCATAAAAAACGTATACCAGAACTACTTAAAAGTGTTTATGCATACTTTCCGATATTAGAGGAAAGAAAAAAGCAACAAGCATCCACACTTTCTGGTGGTGAGCAACAAATGCTTTCAATTGGTAGAGCACTCATGGGTGAACCAGAAGTACTATTGCTAGATGAACCTTCATTAGGGCTTGCACCATTAATTGTTAGAAATATATTTGATATTATTCATAAAATTAGAGATGCAGGTAAAACAATATTAATTGTTGAGCAAAATGCATTCCAAACGCTTAAAATTGCAGACTACGCCTATATTTTAGAGCTTGGTAAAATTGTTACTGAGGGCAAGGGCGCGGATTTAGTGAAAGATGAATCATTAGTCAATGCATATTTAGGGTAACCATTAAACATAGTGAACAAAAAAAGCCAAAGGCTATAAAAAAAAGGAGAAGTAAATGAAAAAGATTTTAGGTTTGTTATTGCTTGTACTTTCAGCACTTGTACTTGTATCATGTACTGAAACTGAAGCACAAATCGCAAGATTAACTGTAACACCACCTACAAAAGTAGAGTATGAAGTAGGTGAATCATTTGATGCTGCTGGTATGGTTGTTAAAGCAATCTATACAGACGGAACAGATAAAACATTAGACGATACAGAATATACTGTAAGTGGTTTTAGTTCAGTATCTGCTGGTTTAGTGACAATAACTGTTACATATGAAGAAGTAACTCAAACATTTGGTATTGCTATCTTTGATCAAGAAGCACCTGAAACTGCACTTGCAATTAAAGTTTTAAGTGCACCAGATCAACAATTCTATAGCGTCACAGATGAATTTGATGCAACTGGTTTAGAAGTTGAAGTAACATATTCAAGTGGTAGAAAAGAAGTATTAGATGCAAGTGAATATGAATTATCAGGATTTAGACAAGGTATCATCGGTAAATATGATGTGGTTGTTAAGTTCGGTGAATTAGAAGCTTCATTCTATACAGAAGTTAGAACTAAAACTGTACAAGGTTTAACTACAAACTCAATTAAAGTTGGTAATACTGCAACGATTTCAGGACCATATGAATTTATTGGTAAACCGTTTGTTGCTGGTATGAAAGCGGCATTTGAAGTTGTTAATGAAGCTGGTGGTATTGACGGTAGAATGATTGAATACATTAATGAAGATGATGGATTTGATGCAAATGTTGGTATCACAAATACAGGTAAATTAATCAATGAACATCAAGTGTTTGCACTTGTTGGTCACTTTGGTACACCAACAGTATCAGCTACAATTCCTACAATTAGAGAAGTTGGTATTCCAATGATTTATGCTGCAACGGGTGTAAATAACTTATATACAGAAAGAAACCCGTTAGATCCAGTCATGCCTGTTCAACCAATTTATTTAACAGATGGAAGA
>Ga0172382_10010310_pt1 | contig 12569 bp, 11 predicted proteins | sample Leawel138RmetaG_FD_122245 | JGI IMG/M metagenome (GOLD analysis project Ga0172382, IMG submission 122245) | Leachate microbial communities from a municipal landfill in Southern Ontario, Canada - Leachate well 138R metaG | ecosystem: Engineered > Solid waste > Landfill > Unclassified | place...
CGATCGGGCTGCCCAAATTCATGGTGTCTACGCTGGCTTCGGGCGACACCTCCGGCTTCGTCGACATTTCAGACATCATCATGATGCCGGCGGTCACGGATCTGTCCGGGCTGAACCGCATTTCACGGCAGATCCTGCACAATGCCGCGCAGGCGGTGCTGGGGATGCGCACGCCGCTGCCCGTGTCGCCATCCGAACCGCGGTTGCCGGCCGTCGCGCTCACGATGTTCGGCGTCACCACGCCCTGCATCAACCAGTTGCAGGCGGCGCTGCAGGCCGATTTCGAATGCATGGTATTCCATGCCACGGGGGCGGGCGGGCGGACCATGGAAAAACTCATGGACGAGCAGGTCTTGCATGGGGTGCTCGACATCACCACGACCGAGGTCTGCGATCTGCTGTTCGGCGGGGTGCTGCCAGCCACATCCGAGCGCTTCCAGAGCCTGATCCGCCAGGGGCTGCCGTGTGTGGCCTCGCTGGGCGCCACCGACATGGTCAATTTCTGGGCGCCCGAGACCATCCCGGCCCGGTTTTCCGGCCGGCTGTTCCATCGGCACAATCCCAACGTCACCCTGATGCGTATTACGGCCGACGAGGCGCGTCAGGTCGGCGCCTGGATCGGCCAGCGCCTGGCATGCGCCACCGGGCCGCTGCACCTGCTGATTCCCGAAAAAGGGGTCTCGGCCCTGGATATCGAGGGCGGGCCGTTCTTCGACCCCGAAGCCGATGCGGCATTGTTTGCGGCCGCCACTGAAACCATCGAAGCGGCGCATAACCCCCGCTGTCACGTCGAGCGCCTGCCATTGCATATCAATGATCCGGAATTCGCCCGTCTCGCGGCACAGCGGTTCCGCGGGCTGCTGCTGGCCCGTGATGCGCATTGATCATGGTCGCGCGGGGTGATCCGGATCGGGCGCTGTTGGCGGATGCCGTACAACAAGGGCGACGCCTGCGGCGCAGAATGCTGGACGGCAGCGGCGGCTTGGTCGCCCGGTGGGGTGCAGCCGACATCCTGTACCCGCGCATCGCGCAAGTCGACGGCCTGTCGGTCGAACTGTCCGGCCTGTTGCCCAACCGCGACCACAACGCGGATCTGCTCGCGGCGCTTTCACGAGTGCACGGGGCCTCCGTTTCTGATGCGGGCGCCAGTGGGCCGGTCGTGGCGCTGTTTCTGGCCGATCCTTTTCTACGTCTACCCGACGTGGCGGGCGCTCTGCGTCGGCTCGGCCTCAGGCGTGTGGTCAACCTGCCGTCGGTGATGCAATACCAGCCGGCGTACGCACTGACCCTGGATGGCCTGGGGATCGGGCCACAACGCGAATTCCGGACGCTGGCCGCCCTGGCCGATGCGGGTTTCCAGGTGTCGACAGCCGTCGCGCATGCGCAGCATGTGACGCAGGCCCTGGCCATGCGCCCCGAGCAGGTTTTTCTGGCGCCGCGCTTCGACTGTTGGTTCGACCCGGCCATGCAAGAGACAGAATTTGCCGGGCTGTGCCAGGCGATCCGGCTGGCAGCCGGTCCGGCCCGCCCGCCGATCAGGGTCTTGCCGCCCTGGCCACGTCCAAGCGACCCGGCGCGGGCAGGGTCCACCTCCGCACAAGATACAGCACGCCCTTCACCATGATGCCCCAACAGATTGCACCACACCCCATTCATACCATTGGCCACTCGACCCGGGCACTGCCGGCATTCATCGCCCTGCTGCAGGGCGCGGCGATCGAGCAGCTCGTCGATATCCGCACGGTGCCGCGCTCGCGCACCAATCCCCAGTTCAATCAGGACAGCCTGCCGGCCGCCCTGCGGGCGCATGGGATCGAGTATGTGCACTTGACCGCGCTGGGCGGGTTGCGGCCCGCGTCCAAGACGATCAGTCCGGACGTCAATGGCTTCTGGGAAAACGCGAGCTTTCACCACTATGCGGATTACGCCATGGGCCGCGAGTTCCAGCAGGGGCTCGATACGCTCATCGGGCTGGCGCGCCAGCGCCGTTGCGCCATCATGTGTGCCGAAGCCGTGTGGTGGCGCTGCCATCGGCGCATCGTCAGCGACTACCTTCTTGCACAAGGCATCGCAGTGTCCCACATCATGGGGCCGGATCACGGGGTGCCCGCTACGCTCACGCGCGGCGCCAGGGTTCAGCCCGATGGCACGCTGCGCTACCCACCCGCGTCGGAGCACTGAAAGCGAATCCAGGGGGCAGGGCTACCTGCCTGTGGCGCTATAACCACTTTACTTGTGCAGGTGTCTCGGTTACTCTTGCATCGAATCCTTTTTGATACTCATTCTCATTCAACCATTTGATCCCCGAGATCTGCGAGGTTTTCCCATGCGTCATCCCCGCGCATCCCTGTATCAACGGCTCAAGCGGCTGGGCACCCTATCCGTCGGGCTGGCGCTGCTGGCGGCATCCAGTGCGATGGCCGCCGAAGTCAATCTGTACACCACGCGCGAGCCCAGGCTCATCCAACCCCTGCTGGACGCCTTCACCCAGGAAACCGGCGTGCAGGTCAATACGGTGTTCGTCAAAGATGGGCTGCTCGAGCGGGTGCGCGCCGAAGGCGAACAATCGCCCGCCGACGTGCTGATGACGGTGGACATCGGCAACCTGCTGGATCTGGTCGACGGGGGGGTCACCCAGCCGATTCGTTCCGAGACGCTGGATGCCGCGATACCCGCGCATCTGCGGGCCGACGATGGTCAGTGGTATACCTTGTCGCTGCGCGATCGGGTCGCGTACGTGGCCAAAGACCTGGATGTCGATCAATTGCACTACGAAGACTTTGCCGACCCGCAATGGCGCGGCAAGGTCTGCATCCGCTCCGGGCAACATCCCTACAATACCGCCTTGATCGCGGCGCTCATCGCCCATGACGGGGCCGAGGCCACCGAAGACTGGCTGCGTGGCGTCAAGGCCAATCTGGGCCGCCCGGCGACCGGGGGCGATCGCGACGTGGCGCGCGACATCCTGGGCGGCATCTGCGATATCGGGCTCGCCAACGCGTATTACGTCGGGCGCATGAAGAATGCCGAACCCGGGACGGATGCGTATCGCTGGGGCGACGCCATCAAGGTGGTGCGCCCTTCATTCAAGGCGTCGGGTGGCACGCACGTGAACATCTCGGGGGCTGCCGTGGCCCGTCATGCGCCCCATCCGGACCAGGCCGTGCAATTGCTCGAATACCTGGTGTCCGATGAGGCCCAGAGCCTGTATGCCCGGGCCAATTACGAGTACCCGGTGAAGGCGGGGGTCGAGCTGGACCCGGTCGTGGCCAGTTTTGGCGTGTTGCAGGTGGATGCATTGCCTTTGACAGAGATCGCCCGGCATCGCCGGCAGGCCAGTGAGCTCGTCGACAAGGTGGGTCTGAATCAATAAGGCCATGCCGAGCAGACCGCATTGATCGGCTTGTCGTCGAATTCGCGCCAGCAGGCCCGCCTGTGGCATTTCGGGATGCTGCTGGCGGGTTTTGCCGTGCTGGCACCGGTACTGTCGTTGCTGGTGCTGGCGGTTCAAGGCTCGCCCGGGCACTGGGCGCATCTGCTGGATCACGTGCTGCCGCATGCATTCGTGCAGACCGTGACGCTGCTCATCGGGGTGGGTGCGGTCAGTGCCGCGTTGGGTGTGGGGGGCGCCTGGCTGGTGACGGCCTACGATTTCCCGTGGCGGACCACCTTGTCCTGGGCGCTGATGCTGCCCCTGGCCGTGCCCACGTACATCGTGGCCTACGCCTACCTGGATGTGCTTCATCCGATCGGCCCCGTGCAGGGCGCCTTGCGCTGGGCATTGGGCTATGACAGCCCGCGCGAGTTCCGCTTGCCGGATTTGCGCAACCTGCCGGGCGCCATTGTATTGATGGGGTTCGTGTTGTATCCCTACGTGTACCTGACGACGCGCAGCATGTTCGCCACTCAGGCCGCCAGCCTGATCGAGGCCTCGCGCCTGCTGGGCCATGGCCCGCGCAGCACCTTTTTCCGGGTGGTTCTGCCGCTCGCCCGCCCGGCGGTGGCCGTGGGGCTGAGCCTGGTACTGCTCGAAACCCTGAATGACATTGGCGCATCCGAGTTCCTGGGCATCCAGACGTTGACGGTATCGGTTTATACGACGTGGGTCAGCCGTTCGGATCTGGCGGGTGCCGCACAAATCGCCCTGCTGATGCTGGGTCTGGTGATCGCCCTGATCGCAGCCGAGCGCCGGGGCCGCCAGCGGCTGCGCTATTCGGCCGGCCGCCGGGCCCACCCCTTGCGGCCCAGGCGCCTGGAGGGTGTCCAGGCCGGGTTGGCAACCCTGCTGGCCGCAGCCCCGGTCGTGATCGGTTTTCTCGTGCCTGCGGTCTACCTGCTCCAGCAGACGGTCGGGCGGCTCGCCCAGGAAGGGCCGCCTTCGGTCCAGCTGTTGCGCGCTGGCTGGAATACAGTGGCCATCAGCCTGTGGGCCACGCTGCTGACGTTGGCCCTTGGCCTGGTGGTGGCCTGGAGCGCCCACATCATGATCCGGCCCCGGCGCTGGCAGCAGGCCTTGCCTCGCCTGGCTACGCTGGGCTATGCCTTGCCCGGGACGGTACTGGCCATCGGCCTGCTGTTTCCAGTGATGGCGCTCGATCACGCGCTCGTCTGGTTGCGGGATTTGTTCGGGCTCGATTCCGTGCGGCTGATCCTCATGGGTTCACCGCTGGTGTTGGCCGTGGCGTACGTCATCCGCTTCCTGACGATCTCCGTCGGCAGCGTCGAGGCCGGCCTGGCACGGATCCCTGCCTCCATGGAGCAGGCGGCGCGCTTGTTGAATGAAACCCTGAATGGGACCTTGCGTCGGGTGCATCTGCCTTTGCTCAAGCCAGCCTTGGCAACGGCCGCGCTCTTGGTGTTCGTGGACAGTATGAAAGAGCTGTCGGCGACGCTGCTGCTGCGGCCCATGAATTTTGAAACGCTGGCCACCTGGCTGTATGGCGAGGCGGCCCGTGGAACCTACGAAGAGGGGGCCATCGCCGCGCTGGGGATCGTGCTCGCAGGGCTCATCCCGCTGATCATGCTCTCACGCGTACAACAACACAACCGTCATGAACACCATGCTTGAATTGGATCGTATTTCTGTCAGTTACCCCGTGGCCCGCGCCCGCCAGCCTGTGGTGCAGGGACTGAGCCTAGGCCTGGAGGCGGGGCAGATCGCCTGTTTGCTGGGGGCTTCGGGCTGCGGCAAGACCACGGTGCTGCGTGCCATTGCCGGTTTCGAGCCGCTGGATGCGGGCGAGATCCGTGTGGCGGGCCGGCTGATTTCGAGCCCGCGTCTGCGGGTTGAGCCCGAACACCGGCGCGTGGGCATGATGTTCCAGGATTATGCGCTGTTCCCCCACCTGAGCATCGAGCAGAATGTGGCCTTCGGTCTGCGGCGTACGGCGGCGTCGCGGCGTGGCCAGCAGGTGGATCGCATGCTCGAGCTCGTTGGCTTGCGGGCGCTGGCCGGGCGCTATCCACACGAGCTGTCCGGCGGGCAGCAGCAGCGGGTCGCGCTGGCGCGCGCGCTGGCGCCCGAGCCCGACCTGCTGTTGCTGGATGAACCGTTTTCCAATCTGGACGTGGATGCGCGCGAAAAGCTGGCGTACGAATTGCGCGACATCCTGAAGTCGGCCGGCCGCACGGCGCTGGTCGTCACGCACAACCAGGCCGAGGCCTTTGCCATCGCCGACCGCATTGGGATCATGCAGTGCCAATGCCTGGCCCAGTGGGATACGCCGTATGGCCTGCATCATCACCCCGCCAACCCCGAGATCGCCGACTTCATCCGCCGCGAATCGCTGCTCGCGCGCCGCGCCACGGCCTGCCTGCGGGGCGGCCCCGACACGGCGCATTGATGAAAAACGCCTGATTCCGGAAATCGATTTTTCGATCCCGAATGCCCTGTGGGTGGCTTGATCGCCTGAACACAGGCAGCGCGGGTCCAGCAAGCCAGCCGGGCACGTTTCTCCGTCGTGGCTTACTATTCCACGATTATCGACAGACGGCGGATCGACGCAGATGAAATTGAGCTTCCTGGGCGCCGCGGGCGAGGTCACCGGGTCCTGTTTCCTGATGGAAGCAGCCGGTGTCCGGTTTTTGATCGATTGCGGCCTATTCCAGGGCGGTCGCGAGGCGCTTGCCAGGAACCACCAGCCGTTCGCCTTCGATCCGGCGGGCATCGGCTTCGTGCTCCTGACCCATGCGCACATCGACCACAGCGGGCTCTTGCCCAAGCTTGCGCGCGACGGCTTCAAAGGCCCCATTTATGCCACGGCCGCCACGGTCGACCTGCTGAGCGTCATGCTGCCCGACAGTGCGCACATCCAGGAAACCGATGCCGCACGCAATGCGCGACGCTTTGGCGACCGGCGCACCCGCCCGCCGCTATATGCGCTCGCGGATGCCCAGGCCAGCCTGAAGTTGGCCCGGTGCGTCGAGTACGATCAAATTTTCTCGCCCGCCGAGGGGGTCCGATGCCGTTTCCGGGATGCAGGGCACATCATCGGGTCGGCCATCATCGAACTCTGGATCACCGAATACGGCCGAACCACCAAGCTCGTGTTCAGTGGCGACCTGGGGCAGCCCAATCGGCCCATTGTGCGCGATCCCACGCCAATCGACGAGGCGGACCTGCTGATCATGGAGTCGACTTACGGCGACCGCCTGCATCCGCCGTTGGCCGAGACCGAAAACGACATGGTCGAGGTGATCCAGCGTACGCTGTTCGAACGTGAAGGCAACGTCATCATTCCGGCCTTTGCGGTGGGCCGCACGCAGCAGATGCTGTATTTGCTGCATCGCTTCACCTGCGATGGCCGGCTCAAGAACCTGAAGGTATTCGTCGACTCTCCCATGGCCACCGACGCGACCCGCATTACGTATCGGTACCTGGAGCTGTTCGACGAACCGACGCGTGAGCTCATCGAGTGGCGCGCGTGTGCGGCCGATTTGCCATCCCTGTATTTCACGGCCAGCGTAGAAGAATCCATGGCGCTCAACCAGATCCGCTCGGGGATCATCATCATATCGGCCAGCGGCATGTGTGATGCCGGGCGTATCCGGCATCATTTGCGCCACCATTTGGCGCGCCCCGAGTGCAGTGTGCTGATTCCGGGGTTTCAGGCGGAAGGCACGCTCGGGCGGCGGCTGGTCGATGGCGTAGATCGCGTACGCCTGTTTGGCGAGGTGATCCCGGTGCGGGCTGCGATTCACACGATCGACGGCCTGTCGGCCCATGCCGATCAGACGGCCCTGCTGGGCTGGGCGTCGGCATTCCGCAAGGCCCCTGCCCAGACCTATGTGGTGCATGGCGAGCCAGCTGCGGCCCGGGCATTGGCCGACCGGCTTCATCAACGGCTGGGCTGGCATGTCATGATCCCCACGCGCGGCCAGGTGGTATCCTGATGCCCGCCTGGCTCGAATACGGGGCATGGGCCGCCGTCCGTTCATCCCGCTTTTTTCGGATCCATCATGAACCCGCCTCCAGAATCCAATGAACGCTTGCGCGCCATCCTCGAGTCGCCGTCGTACCAGTTGGCCTACGAAGACATGGCCCTGCTGGCCGAGGACGAGCTGCGGCCGCTGCGCTTCCAGCTCGAACTGATCAAGCCGGACCGCATTCTGGAAAGTCAGGGCGTACGCTCTACCATCGTGGTGTTTGGCAGCGCGCGTGTACAGGATTCCGCCACGGCCCGCAGCCTGCTTGCCGGGCTCGAGCGGCGCCAGGCCGACGCGCCCGACGACCCCGGGCTGGCTCAGGAACTGGCCCTGGCCCGCCGGCGTGTCGGACAGGCGGGCCACTATGAAGAAGCGCGGCGCTTTGCCCGGATGGTGTCAACAAGGTTCCAGCAGGCACATCGCTGTGACTTCGTGGTGGTGACCGGGGGCGGGCCCGGCATCATGGAGGCCGCCAACCGCGGGGCGTACGACGCCGGGGCGCGCTCGATCGGCCTGAACATCACCCTGCCTCACGAGCAGGACCCCAACCCCTACATCACGCCGGAACTCGCATTCCGATTCCAGTATTTCGCCCTGCGTAAAATGCATTTTCTGATGCATGCGCATGGCCTGGTGGTGTTCCCCGGGGGCTATGGCACCATGGACGAACTGTTCGAGGTCCTGACGCTGATCCAGACAAGGAAAATGCCCCGTATCCCCGTGATCCTGGTTGGCCGCGAGTTCTGGTATCGCACCATCGATTTCGAGTATCTGGCCGACGAAGGGTACATTGCGGCTGGAGACCTGGCGTTGTTCGAATACGCCGATCGAGCCGAGGAAATCCTGGCGTTGCTCGAGCAGTTTTACCGTACGATGTCCCGGCAGGTCGTGCCGCTGCCCGAGCCCTGCGACCCGCCGCCCATGTCCTGAGGCCGATGCGGGCGGCGTTTCTTTACTGTAGGCTGATGTTTTGTTCGCGGATGATGTCGCCCAGCAGTTTGGCTTCTTGTTCGACCCGCTCGCGCATGCCTTCGGGGGTGCTGCCGACCGTGGTCCAGCCCTGGGCAAAGAGCTTCTCGCGGACGTCGGGGCGCTGCAGGATTTCGACGACGACATCAGACAGCTTGGCCTGCGCATCGGCTGGCAGGCTGGCCGGCGCCACCAGGGCATCCCAGACCTCGAGATTGAAATCTTTCACGCCGGCGTCCGACAGCGACGGCACGCCCGGCACCAGATCGCTTTTCTCGCTGGAGGTGACGCCAATGGCCTTGAGCCGGCCGGACTCGACCTGGGGCATCGCCACCCCCGGCGGCATCATGGCCATTTGCACCTGCTCGCCGATCAATGCGGTGACCACGGCCGGATTGCCCCCCGTATAGGGCACCTGCATGGGTTCGAGACCGGGCACCCGGCTTTTCAGCAGTTCCATGCCCAGGTGCGAGACAGACCCCACCCCCACGGAGCCATAGTTCCAGCGGTCGCCTTCCTGGATGGCCTTGGCCAGGAACTCGGCGCCCCCCGGCTGGTCGGCCGACGTCACCAGCAGCAGGGGCGCCGTGGCGATCAGGCTGATGTAGCTGAAGTCTTTCAGGGGGTCATAGGGCAGGTCGGGGTAGAGCATCTGCGACGAGGTGAGGTTGCCGTTGATGACGATGCCCAGCGTATGGTTGTCGGTGGCCTTGGCCACGTGATCGGCCGCGATGTTGCCACTGGCACCGGGCTTGTTCTCGACCACGACCGGCTGCCCCAGTTCCTTGGACAGCGGCTCGGCCAGGGTGCGGGCGACCATGTCGGGTGTGGATCCGCCGCCAAAGCCGACCACCAGTTTGATGGGCTGGGTCGGCCAGTTTTGCGCCGTGGCTGCCAGGGGGCAGGCCAGGATTGCGGACAGGGTGAGCAGCAAAGTGCGTCGTTTCATGAGCAAAAGTCTCCTGAATGTGGGGGCCACCCGGGCCCGGGGGTCTGAGGCGCATTTTAGCTGGTCCGCCGTCCTATAATGCTGGCGATACGTACAGTGCCTTGGCCATGATCCCGGAATCCCGCCGCATCGCCCATCTCGATATGGATGCTTTTTTTGCATCGGTGGCCCTGCTGCGCTACCCCGATCTCGTCGGCCAGCCTGTCGTCATCGGGGGTCATGGGCCCGCACCCGAACCAGGATCCTATGCGCGTTTGGGGGGATACGTGGGCCGCGGCGTACTCACCACCGCCAGCTATGAAGCCCGCCAATTGGGGGTGCATTCGGCAATGGGCATGATGAAGGCGGCCCGGCTGGCGCCCGACGCCATCCTGCTGCCGGTCGATTTTCCCAGCTATCGCCATTATTCGCGGTTGTTCAAGGCGGCGGTCGCGCGGATCGCGCCGCTGGTCGAAGATCGTGGCATCGACGAAATCTACATCGACCTCACGCCGCTGCAGGCCGACAGCGCCTCGCTTGCGCGCCGGCTCAAGCAGGCTGTGTTTCAGGCAACCGGTCTGCGTTGCTCGATTGGTATTTCACCGAACAAGCTGCTGTCCAAGATCGCCTCTGATCTGGACAAGCCCGATGGCATCACCATTCTCCAGCCGGGCGACCTGGAACGCCGGATCTGGCCGTTGGCCGTCTCGAAAATCAATGGCATCGGCCCCAAGGCCACACAGAAGCTGGCGAGGCTGGGCATCCAGACCATCGCCCAGCTGGCACACGCCGATCCGGCGTTGTTGCAGCGGCACTTCGGCCATACGTATGCGCGCTGGCTGGTCGAGGTGGCTCATGGGCGTGACGACCGGCCTGTGGTCACGCATTCAGAGCCCCGCTCGATCAGCCGTGAAACCACGTTCGAGCGCGACTTGCACGTGCGCCACGACCGCACTTTGCTGTCGGCCATCCTGCGCGAACTCTGCGAGCGGCTGGCGGCGGACCTGGCGCGCAAGCAGGTGCGCAGCGGTACCATCGGCGTGAAGCTGCGGTTTGCCGATTTCTCCATCATCACGCGCGACCTCACCCTGCCCGAGGCGATTGCGGATGTCGATGCCATCCATCAGGCCGCCCGCGCCTGCCTGAAGCGGGTCGAGTTCGACCAGCGCATGCGCTTGCTGGGGGTGCGCGCCGCGAAGCTGGTGTCCGTGCGGGACGGGGACACGGGCCAGTCCCGTCCAGAGCAGCTATCGCTGTATTGAATGGCCATGGCGCCCCCGCGGCGGTCATTTTCGGGCGTATTGCACTGCCGCCTGGCCAATTCGCTCGCGGGCAATGATCAGTTTCATGATGCCTGCCGTGCCATCACCGATCTCGAGGCCCATCACGTCCCGTAGCCGCTGTTGGTGGGGCAGATCCTTGGACCACCCATAGTGGCCAAAGGTCAGCAGACATTGGTGAATGACATCGAATGCTGTCTTGGGCCCCATCCATTTGCACATCGCGGCCTCGGCCGTGTGCGGGAACGGATACCCGGGAACCCTATCGGTTGACCGACGAGCCGGCGACCATCCGCTCGTACGCCTGCGACTGGTTTCTTATTGCCAGAGCCCGCCGTTTCAGTTTGGCCACGTGGCTTTTGATTGCGGCGCGCGCGTGCTGTTTCTGGTCTTTGGCTGTATCGGTTCAGTCATGCGATTTCCAGTCGATTGATAGCGGATGATTTTATGAAGCAAGGGGCAGCACTCAGCCGGCTGCGGCGAAATAACCATGTACCGGGCGATGGAGTGCTTAGTATAGCGATTGAATTTTCAGCCGGCACGCCCCGACAGGGCGACCGATTTGAGTGAAAGAGCTTGCGTCATATTGTATTGATCTATACTATATGTATAGATAGCATATACAGTGGGGTCGCGATCGGCCCATGCGCTTGAACATTTCGTCAGCATGCTGACAAGGGTAGAGACGATGGCAGAGGCAACGCATGTTCGGGTGGTTTCGTTGGAAAAGGCAGGCGTCCTGGTCACAGGCGGTACGTCGGGGGTGGGGCTCGAGACCGCGATCCAATTCGTACAGGCTGGGGTGCGCCGCATTGCGGTCATTGGCCGCAACGAAGAACGCGGGCGGCAGGCGTGCAACGCGATCAGCGCCCATGCGCCAGATGCACAGGTCGAATTCATCGCGGCCGATGCAAATGAGGGGGGGCAGGCGGCCCGTGCGGTCGATCAGGCTGTCAAGCGCCTGGGGGCCATCGACGTGCTGGTCAACTCGACGGTGGGGCCGGCGGTGCCGCGGCTTTTCCACGCCATGCCGTTCGACGACATCGGCCCAACCGTACTGGGCCAGATGCTGGCGCCTTTGTTGATGAGCCATCTGGTCCTGCCAGGCATGCGCGAGCGCAACGGCGGGGTCATTATCAATATTGCGTCCGACGCGGCAAAAGTCGCTACGCCAGGCGAGTCGGTGATTGGCGCGGCGATGGCGGCAATCGTCATGTTCTCGCGCACGCTCGCAATCGAGGCTAAGCGGCAAGGAATCCGGGTCAATGTGATCACGCCATCGCTCATCGAGGGCACGGCCACCTATGATCGGATTTTCGCCGATTCGTTCAGCAAAAAACTGTTTACCGGTGCGGCCGCGCTTGCTCACCTTGGCGTGGCGCAGCCCGAAGATCTTGCAGGGCTGATCGTATTTCTCGCGAGTCCGGCGGCGCGCCGGATCACAGGCCAGGCGATCAGTGTGAATGGCGGGATTTCCGCCGCCTGACCCGGTGCGCGACAAGCCCCGCCGTTCAGGGCGGGGAAGGATAGCGCGGACGGCGTAGCCGTCCTGGGGTTTGGTTTTCAGTGCGGCGCCTGCTGCTGTTCGATGTACTGGCGCACGATGGAAATGGGAGCGCCGCCACAGCTTGATGCAAAGTAGGACGGCGACCACAGAGCGCCCTTCCAATAATGCTTCTGGATGTCTGGCCGTTCCTTGCGCAGAAGACGGCTGGACACGCCTTTCAGGCTGTTCACAAGATTGGAGACGGCGACCTTCGGCAGTGTGTATCGAGGACTTGCAGGTGCGGAACATGTCCAAGTCGGCGGCAGGTACGGCAGATGCACCGGGAAGAAACGTTCGGGCCAAGTCCGGCCTGAACAAATCCATCCTCGACCAAGGCTGGTTCGAGTTCCGCAGCCAACTGGACTACAAGCTGGCGTGGAAAGGCGGCTGGCTCGTTGCTGTGCCGCCGCAGAACACGAGC
>Ga0172382_10010311_pt1 | contig 12568 bp, 9 predicted proteins | sample Leawel138RmetaG_FD_122245 | JGI IMG/M metagenome (GOLD analysis project Ga0172382, IMG submission 122245) | Leachate microbial communities from a municipal landfill in Southern Ontario, Canada - Leachate well 138R metaG | ecosystem: Engineered > Solid waste > Landfill > Unclassified | place...
CACGGGATCATCCGCGACGGCGAAGGGCGCAAGATGTCCAAGTCGCTGGGCAACGGCATCGACCCGCTGGAGATCATCGACCAGTACGGCGCCGACGCGCTGCGCTACGCGTTGGTCAACGGCAACGCGCCAGGCAGCGACCAGCGCTTCCAGGTCGAGAAAATCGAATCCGGCCGCAACTTCATCAACAAGATATGGAATGCCTTCCGTTTCGTGGTCATGAATTTTGACGACCAGATGGATTTTTCATCGGTCAGCGAGGCGGACTTCAACCTGGAGGACCGCTGGATCCTGTCGCGTCTCCAGACGATCAAGGGCGAGGTGACCGCCAACCTGGACAAGTATGAGTTCGGTATTGCGCTCAGCAAGATCACCAGCCTGATCTGGGAGGAGTTCTGCGACTGGTCGATCGAGATGGCCAAGCCGCGCCTGAACGGCAGCCAGGGAGACAAGAGCCGTCTGACAGCCCAGTTTGTCTTGAACCAGGTGCTGACCGAGTCGATGCAGCTGCTTCATCCCTTCATGCCCTATGTCAGCGAGACGGTCTACAGCCACCTTATCCATACCGAGGGGAGCATCATGGTGTCGGACTGGCCCAAGCCCGATGACGCCTGGCGGTTCCCCGCGGAGGAGAAGACCATGGCGGCCCTGATGGATGCAATCCGGGAGGTGCGCAACATCCGCACCCAGATGAAGGTCGCCCCGGCACGCAAGATCAGCCTGATCATGGTCAGCGCCGACGAGCAGCTGCGCGGTCACTTCGCCGACGGGCAGGCCTACCTGGAGCGGCTGGCCGGCATCGGCAGCCTGAAGACGCAAGCCGACAAAGCCGGCGTCCCCGTGACGGCCGTCACCGCCTTGTTTGACGGCGGGGAGATCTATCTGCCCCTGGCCGACTTGATCGACCTCGACCAGGAGATCGAGCGGCTTGAAAAAGAAAACGAGAACCTGGCCAAAGAAATCGGACGGGTCAGCGCCAAGCTGAACAACAGCCAGTTTGTCGGCAAGGCCCCGGAAAAGGTCGTCCAGACCGAGCGCGACAAGCTTATCCGCTACCAGGAGATGCAAAAGAGCGCGGCCGAGCGCCTCGACTTGCTGCGCCAGGAACAAGCGAACAGATAAAGGAGCGCACCATGGAACAGGCCCACTTGATATTGCCGCAGATGCTGCCGGACTTTAAAGGCAAGACGGCGGTCATCACCGGAGCGGGGCAGGGGATCGGCCGCTGTGTCGCGCTGTCTTTCGCGGCCGCCGGCGCCCATGTTTTCCTGGCCGACCGGGACGAGGACGGCGGTCGGGAGAGCCTTGACCTGATCCGCGATCGCGGCCTGCGTGCCGATTTCATCCCGACGGATGTCAGCGAGGAACCGTCGGTGCTGGCCCTGATGCAGGCGGCATCTCAAAGCGGCCGGATCGACTTTCTGGTCAACAACGCCGCCATCGCCAACGCCGGCGCGGCCAACGTGTTCAGCGAGGACGTGGCATCTTTCGACCGCGTGATCGCGGTCAACCTGCGAGGCCCCTTTCTTTGCGCCCGTGCGGCGATTCCCCACCTTAGCGTCAACGGTGGTGCGATCGTCAACATCGCCTCGACCCGGGCGGTCATGTCGGAGCCGAAGACAGAAGCGTACGCCGCCTCCAAGGGCGGTGTGGTGGCCCTGACCCACGCGCTGGCCCTGAGCCTGGAGAACAGCCGCATCCGGGTCAACTGCGTCAGCCCGGGCTGGATCGACACGTCCGGATGGCGCAAGAGCGGCGCGCAGGACAGCCATCTCAGCGAGGCTGACCACAAGCAGCACCCGGCGGGTCGTGTCGGCATTCCGGCCGACATCGCGTCGGCCTGCCTGTGGCTGTGTTCGCCGGACAGCGGCTTCGTCACGGGCGCCCACCTGGTCATCGACGGCGGCATGACCCGCAAGATGATTTATGAACCCTGAAAACATTGACGCGAGCTGGAATCAATCATAGAATAACCCTGTATGGGTTTGGCATAAGGCCGGTAACGGCAGCCAGATCCCCTGAATGGGCAGACAAATGAGAAGGAGTTGAACGTTATGCCACTCGTCAACACGAAAGAGATGTTCCAGAAAGCCTATGAAGGCGGTTACGCCATCGGTGCTTTCAATGTCAACAACATGGAGATCGTCCAGGGTATCACCGAGGCGGCCAAGGACCTGAAGGCCCCCCTGATCCTGCAGGTTTCGTCCGGCGCCCGTAAATACGCCAACCACACCTACCTGGTCAAGCTGGTGGAGGCGGCCCTGATCGAGACCGATCTGCCCATCGCCCTGCACCTGGATCACGGCGACACGTTCGAGCTCTGCAAGAGCTGCATCGACGGCGGCTTCACCTCCGTCATGATCGACGGCTCGCATCACAGTTATGAAGAGAACGTCAAGGTGACCAGCCAGGTTGTCGAATATGCCCACGCCCGCGGCGTCGTGGTCGAGGCCGAACTGGGCCGTCTGGCCGGCGTCGAGGACGACGTCAATGTTTCCGAAGCCGACTCGTCCTACACCAACCCGGACCAGGTCTATGACTTTGTCACCCGGACGCACTGCGACTCCCTGGCGATTGCCATCGGGACCAGCCACGGCGCCTACAAGTTCAAGCCCGGCACCAAGCCGCAGCTGCGTTTCGACATCCTTGAGGAAGTCGAAAAGCGCCTGCCCGGGTTCCCGATCGTGCTGCACGGCGCCAGCTCGGTTATCCCGGAATATGTCGAGATGATCAACACCTACGGCGGCAACATGCCGGACGCGATCGGCGTTCCGGAGGACATGCTGCGCCAGGCGGCCCGCATGGCGGTCTGCAAGATCAACATCGACTCTGACCTGCGCTTGGCCATGACCGCGACCATCCGCAAGTATTTTGCCGAGAATCCCGGCCATTTCGACCCCCGCCAGTACCTGGGGCCGGCCCGTACGGCAATCAAGGGCATGGTGGCCCACAAGATCAAGAACGTTCTGGGCTGCGACGGCAAAGCCTGAACCAACCAACTGCCAACCAGGAAACCGGGAGCAACGCGCTCCCGGTTTTTTTATGGCAAGTCCACTCCTTCGCACGAGTTGTCTCAAGCGTTGCATGGCATAATCCTATACATAAAAATATAGAAAATATATAAAGAATAAGAATAATGTTATAATATGTAACAAAATTGTTGATAATAATTGAAAATATGTTATCATTTAAGTTATGAATGAGGTGATCATATGTTTTCATACATTCGGCTGAAGAATTTCAAATCATTAACGGATATCACGATAGATTTCAGATCATCACATAAAAATCCAAAGCATTTTGTGCTTGTCTATGGGGAAAACGGCTCTGGTAAAACAAATCTCGTTGAGGCATTCAGCTTCCTAAAGATCTTACCGCATACGATATCAAATCAAACAAAGCTGGCGCAGATCATGTCGCGATTGAGCCATGATCAGGATAACGAAAATCATCTGTTGATCGATTTAATGAAAAAGCACACGCAAGCTTATGATCTTGACGTATTGTTTGATGACGCTAAGACTTGCGGCGCGACTGGTGAACTTATTCTTGAATTTGGATTCAATCTGGATCAGAAAGAAGGGCAATACCGAATCGTTTATGATCAAGGGCTGAAGGAAGAGTCACTATACTACACGTTGCAAAAGAACGCAGGCTATCATTTCAGACTGCGCAGGAACGGAAACAATCAAATATCCAACATGTGCCTGACAGATCCTGATTATCGGCATGACATGGACGAAAAGATCAGGAAGTACTGGGGCAAACATACCTTTTTGTCGATCGTTGAACACGATTTCGAAGTAATGAATAAAGAATATATGACGCAGGCCGTCGGTGCATCCTTTCAACAAGTGAGATCGTTCTTTAATTCGTTTTCTTTACAGATCAAGAAAGCAATGATTCAAGATGCGGCTTGGTCAACCAACCATGAATCGATGACCGCACTGGAAGCAGGACGCATCTTAAAAGACAAAGTCGGAAAATTGGATATGAAGGCCACTCTGATCCGCACGATTATGACATCACTGTATGCGGATGTAAAAGACGTATTGTATAAAATTGAAGAGACGAGTGATTCAAAATGGGTCCAATACAAGCTCTATCTCAAAAAAATAATAGGCGGAGAACAAAGAGAGATTGATTTTGATCTGGAGTCATCCGGAACAAAGAGTTTGTTACGAATCATACCGCCATTATTTGAAGCGGTCTGCGGTCATGTTGCGGTTGTCGATGAGGCCGATACTGGAATCCATGACTTGCTGTTCAACCATGTTATGATGAAAGCATCTGAGGTTCTAGATGGACAACTGATTATGACGACACACAACACATCACTTCTTCGCGAAGTTGATAGTGATGCTGTGCACTTTCTTGTCAGTGATGCTGAAGGGAATAAGAAATTTCTTGGTGTATCTGATTTTCCCATTCGAACACAAAAGAACCATAATGTCCAGGATCGCTACATGCAAGGGCTGTACGGAGGGGTACCTGACGTCGGATACCTTGACTTCGAAGAAATACGGGATCTGCTGGAGGATTGACATGGCTCCGCGTTATGAACCTCAGTACTTACGACTGATGGCTATATGTCATGGCAAATCGGAACAATACATGTGTGAATACATCAAAAGTAATCTGCGCCTGAGAATGGCGGTTGTCGGAGATAAGAGGGGAGAAAAGAGTATTCAGATAACATCACTGATGCGTTATCTCAATAACACAATCTACGCAAATCCAAACATGTTTTTCTCACGGTATCCGGTGGAAAAAAGTCGAAGAAGGATGATTAGAAATTTTAAGATATTTACGATTATGGACGCAGATGATTGTCCGGCAAGGCAGTTTCAATCTTATAAAGATGCCACGATGTTTAAAGACCACTGGTTACATGATTACATAATACCGATTTATAACATACACAACTTTGAAAATGTTCTAAATAAAGCAAAATGGAATTGTCCTGAAAAAAAGAAAGACTATTGCAAAGTCTTTCCGATTAATCGTGGAGAACGTGACATCACCCAAGTCAAACAGTTTTACGCAGCGTTGTCCAAGGTCAGTGCTTTCAGTAATTTAAGCGTGTTCATCAAAAGCTGCATGGATGAATACAATGTGTTTACGTAATCTGAGCTTATGCTATCTTTCAGCGACAAACCTGAAAAGATCATCAGGCTGACTGATAATCTGCTCCTCGACAGGGGGCCAGCAACACGCCTGTTTTCGGTCCGGTTGTCCCAGTTATAGCCAATGTGTATGATGGTAATAGCGAAATCCCTTGACCTCTCCGGTCGGGACGACCGGCGAAAGGATCCGCCCATGTCAGCAAATGCCGCATTACCAAGATCCGAGCAAGCTTCTGTTGTATCCCATCCTCAGCCTGGCATCGAGTTTTTTGAGCGCGTGCTCAGCTGCGCCTGGACCCCGGACAATCAGATGGTCGCCTGCGCCGCCTATGAAAAGGGTGAAACGGGCGGCGTCGCCGTCTTCTGGGCAGATGCGAGGACAGGCCAGACCGAACGCGTCAACATTCCGGCCGCCTGGTCGGCTGTCGGCCAGCCGGCGATTGCATCTTCCAAGGAGGGGATCGCCCTGGTCTGGATCGAGGCGGATCCCGATCAAGGCTGGCGCCTGATGAACACGATTCTTGCGAACCGCCGTCCGGGTTCTTGCTGCTGCCTGTTGACCAGTCCGTCGCTCCTGATGGCCCCGGCCATCTGTTGGTATCTCGGACAGTGGATGGTCGCCTTCACGGCCATGTCGGAACAGGAATCGCGTCTGTCGGTCTGTTATGGCGCCATCCCGTCCGGCGGCGGCCCAATCGAACCGGTTTGGCTCGCCTCGTCCGGCGAGGACGCCAACCGGGCGGCCATCGCGTCCAACGGAACCTGCCTGATGCTCGCCTGGGACACGATGACGGGGGATCACAGCAGCATCGACTGTCTGGTCATTCATGCTGACGGCCAGCCCGGTGAACGCCGGACGATTGGCCGGGATCACGAACGTTTCCTGTCGCCCTTCCTGGCGGCGGACCGGGATGGCTTCGTCCTGACCTGGGTGATCTCTTCCGACATCGTCGAACCCGAACGAGGCATCGTCGACCACCGCACGATGGCCGGCTGTGCCTGCGTCACGGAAAATTCTTTGACCTTGCTGCCAGCCAATGCCCAAAAAGACCCGTTTGCCGCCGCGGATCTGCGGCCTGGTTTGCTTGGTTACCGCCGCTACAGCGGTTACTACGGCTTGCGCCGTCGTCCGCGGCCGGTTGTTTGCGCGAACGGAATCTGGCTGGCCTGGGAAGCCATGCTCGAACCGGCCGTCTTGCAAGAACCTGGATCCGTCGCGTACTCGGCCTCTTCCGGGCAGCTGATCGCCCAAAAATGGGCCGGCGACGGCTGGTCAAATCCGCGCGTGATCCACCAGGGCGGCAGCCATTACACACTGCCTGGCAGCAGCCCGACAGATGAAATACCCGCCATCTATCTCGATCTGCTAAGCGAGGCAACCGGTCCGGTCTGCCGTTTGGCCCAAGTCAATCCCAATGCAGGGACAGAACTCTCGCTGGTGCCCGAGCCGTGGGCGGCCTGGCAGCCCTACGAACCGGCAGCCGGGGCGCAGTCCCGTTACACGACCACGGTTGACGGGAAGCCATACCAGCTCTTCTGGGCGGACACCCACACGCATTCGGTTTTCAGCCCGGACGCCGAAGGTGAACCGGAGGAGCTGATCCGCTTCGGGCGCGATGTCGCGCACCTGGATGCCATGGCGATCGTCGACAACGATTTCTACCCGTATTTTGGCCTGACACGGCTGAAATGGCGGATCCATCTCGCCCTGGCAGAGCGCTTTACAAAAACGGGCGAATTCGCCTTTTTCCCCGGATACGAATACACGTACCACGACGCCAGCCTCAAGCCGGACTTCAATCACCGCTACGTGATCTACCCCCGGGGCCATGGCGGCCTGTTCCGGCGCACCGACCCGGCCTCGAGCACGCTGGACGGCCTGATGCAGTCGCTGGCGGGTACAGAGGCCTTGCCGGTGACCCACCATACCACCTGGAAGCTCAGTACCAGCGAGCAGGACCGGCAGGTCGAGGTCTGTTCATCCTGGCGCGTCTGCAAGGAGGAGTCCGACTTCATCGACAATCGTTTGGCGGAAGGTGACCGGTTCAGCTTTATCGGATCGAGCGACACGCACCGCAACGTCCCCGGTCTGGGCGGCGCGCTGACCGGCATCTATCGTGACTTTCCTACAATAAGCGAGATAAAAGACAGCATAGAGCCTTGAAATCACTGCAGGACAGTCGTTTCAGGGCTTATTGTTCTGCATGCAATTGTATACTACAATAATAAACACTATAAAATGACTATTGACAAATGATATAATGATATGTATACTACAACTAAGGGGATGATGATATGGCAAGCCTGCAAAAGAGAAACAATAAGGGCCATGATTACTGGTATGTGGTTGAATCCAAGCGCATCAATGGCAAACCCAGACCGATCGTGATTCAATATCTGGGCACCATCGAAAACATCCTCAAACATTTTCGAGAAGGATCCGACGATGGCAAGGCGCAGTACAAATCCTATGAGCATGGTGCTGTTGCCGCGCTGTTCAAGATCGCTCAGAAGACGGATCTGCTGCGGATCATGGCTGAACATCTGCCCAGCCAGACCAGGGATGGGCTCAAGCGTGAAGAAACGTTACTGCTGGCAGCCATGCAACGCGTTATCGCTCCGGGCAGCAAAAAGAAATTCGCTGATTGGGCCAGTACAACATCGCTGCCGGCGCTGATCAAATTCAATCCGGACGAAATCACAAGCCAGCACTTCTGGGATCAGATGGACGGCATAACCGAGCAGCAGCTGCAGGCTTGTGAAGATGCCATGACACGGCATGTTTTCAACATGTATTCATTTCAGCCGGATAAGCTGATTCTGGATTACACCAACTATTACAGCTATATCGCGACAGCCAATGAGAAAAACACACTGGCCAAACGCGGGCACAACAAGCAGAAACGCTACGATTTGCGTCAATATTCCCTGGCTGTTGTCACATCAAAGGATGTGCTCTTCCCGATATGCTCTTATGTTTATGAAGGCAACATCAATGATCAGAGCGTTTTCCCTCTGTATCTGGATCAGATCAGGGCCAGGGTCCCCGACCTTGATGTGGCCAAGACCACGCTGGTCTATGACGGGGGCAGCAATAACAAGGATAATCTGGCCAAAATCGAAAGCACAAAACTGCATTATATCTGCGCTCTATCCCTGAGTGTCTGCAAGGAATTATATGGCATCGACCGTGAATCCTACGAACCGGTCAGGATCAATGATAAAAATGTACTGTGCTACCGGTTGCGCCGGGAGATCTGGGGCAAGGAGCGTGAATGTCTTTTACTTGACAGTCCGGCCTTGCGTGAAGGGCAGGTCAGGGATCTGGATAAGAACCTGGCCCAGAACCAGGAACGGCTGGCCGATCTGCTGGAAACCATTTGCTCTGACAAATCGCGGATCAAGAAGGATCCTGCATCCATCCGGGAACGAATCAAAAACACCATCAAGGGTGCGCATCAACAAAATTTGATCAAGGTCGAGATCGCAGGTGACCCGATTGTAACCGGTCTGTCCTGGAGCATAGATGACGATGCGCGTCAGGATATCATAAATCGGCTGTTTGGGAAAAAACTTCTGATCTCAGATCACGCGGATTGGAGTACCCAGGAAATCCTGTCCACATACAATAACCAATACGTGATTGAAAATGTGTTCAAGGACACGAAAAATCCGCATCACTTTGCCATTCGTCCACAGTACCATTGGACGGATATGAAGACACGGGTACACATTTTCTGCTGTCTGCTCGGTCTGGTGCTGACCTCCTTGCTGCGAAAAGAACTGCTTGATCGCGGGATTGTCATAGAGAATGCGGCTTTGATCGAAGCGCTTGTGAAGATCCGTCAAGTTTGGGTCTTTAAGAAATCCAAAAAGAATAAGTCTGGTCTGAAAATCGAAAAAGAACTCGAAATGATGAACGATCTGCAAGAGCAGATCTGGTCTGCTGTTTCTTCAATATGAATCGTTGTAGTATACGTGTGTGCGTCTCCATACCCTTTTATTACCAGACGTCTTCGGCGTTTGTTGCCATCGAGTCTAGGAAACTACCGCTATGCCGCGGAACTGACACCCGAAGCGATCTTCGAGGCTTACCGCAGCCATCGCGTGATCGCCACCCAGGGCAACCGGACCGCGATCGATCTACGCGTGGCCGGATGCTTCATCGGGCAATCGGGCTGTGCCAGCGGCGATTTGCCGGTGCAGCTGAAGGTTGTTGCGGAGCGCCGGATCGAGTCGGTGGCGCTCTTGCGTGACGGGAAGGCGGTCAGGACCTTTGCTCCCGGCGGGAACCAGTTGGATGCTCGTTTTGTCGATCCGCAACCAGAATCGGGCGAGCACGTTTATTATGTGCGGGTCAAGCTGGCCGGAGATCCGTCCTTTAACGCGCCGGACGGCGTAACAGATCCCGAGCGAGTCTTCTTCAGCGACGACCGTTCCCGTTACCCGCATAACTTCGCCAGGGCCGAGGGCCCCTTCGCATGGAGCACGCCGATCTGGCTGAAGACAGATTAGGGAAGACATCCTGTCGGAATGGTTATCGGGCGTCGCGTGAGGAGGGAGAGAACATGAATGAGTCAAGCTGGCACGAACGGTTGAGCCAGGTCATGCCCTGGGGATCCAGCACCTGTTCCAAGGCGCCTTCTTTGCTGCCGGAGGAACCGGAGGTGATCGTCCGGGGCGACGGCTGCCGTGTCTGGGACGCGAACGGAAAAGGCTACATCGATTACCGCAACGGGCTCGGTCCGGTTGCGCTCGGCTACCGCTACCCGGCGGTCGATGAAGCCATCCGTGACCAGCTCGACCGCGGCATCATCTTCGGCCATCCCAGCCCGCTGGAGTGCGACGTTGCCGAAATGCTCTGCGACCTGATCCCCTGTGCCGAACAGGCCCGTTTTCTCAAAACGGGCGGGGAAGCGCTGGCCGCCAGCATCCGCATCGCGCGTTTTGCGACGGGGCGGGAACACATCGTCCAGATCGGCTACAACGGCTGGCTGAACAGCCTGGCGAGCGGTGCCAACCTGCTGCCGTCCGTAACATCCAGTTCCGGGCCGCCAGGTGTCCCGGTTGGCCTTTCTGCGCTGCACCACGCCTGTGCCTGGAACGACCTGGACGGTCTCAAACGGCTCTTTGCCCGCTTCGATGGCCAGATCGCTGCGGTGCTGGTCGCGGCCGACTACCAAGACATGGAACAGGGTCAAAAATTCTATCCAGAGCTGCGGCGCCTGACCCGGGCGCAGGGCTGCCTGCTGGTCTTCGACGAAGTGGTGACCGGGTTCAGGCTGGCTGTCGGCGGCGCACAGGCCTATTTCGGCGTCACCCCGGACCTGGCGGTGTTCGGCAAGGCGCTGGCCAACGGGATGCCGCTTTCGGCCTACCTGGGTTCGAAAGACGTTATGGACGCCTGCAACCGCAAGGGCGTCGTGATCTCATCGACCTTTGGCGGCGAGACCTTGTCCCTGGCGGCTGCCAAGGCAGTCATCAAGACCTATCGGGAACAGGATGTGATCGGGCACCTGTGGCGCCAGGGGCACGTGCTTTGGTCAGCTCTCGACCGCCTGTTCCAGGATACGGGGCTGCCGCTCAAGCTGCGCGGACTGGCGCCTTGCCCGGTTTTTTGCGAAGAACAGCCCGACCGCCCGGCGCTTGCCTTGTTCATGCGCAAGGCGTTCGCCCATGGCGTGTCGCTCTACCGCGTGCCCTACGTGACCTTCAGCCACCAGGATGCGGATATTGATGAGACGTTGGCGAAGCTTGAGCTGGCCTGCCGGGAGGTTCGTGACGCGCTATGATCATCGACTGCCACGCCCATCTCTGGGACGGGCGATTTGAGGCCAACAAGCAGGAGATCGTGACCGCCTGCCGGCGTTACCCGATCGAGCGGGTGTGTGTCTCCGGCCTGGGCAGCTACGAACCGGACAGCGATGAAATCGAGCGGCTCAACCGGGAAACCGCCCGTTTCATGGCGGAGGAGCCGGACCTGATCCGGGGCTTTTGCACGTTGAACCCACGGCTTGGCGACGCGCTTGCCCAGCTGCGCGCCGGTGTCGAGGATCGGGGCATGATCGGCGTCAAGCTGTGGGTCGCCACTTTGTGCGACGACCCGCTCGTTTTCCCGCTGGTCGAGCAGTGCATCCGCTACGATATCCCGATTCTGCTCCACGCCTGGTACAAATCCATCGGCCAGCTGCCGTACGAAACGAAGGCCCAGAACGTGGCGCACCTGGCCGCGCGTTATCCTGAAGCGCGCCTGATCATGGCCCATCTGGGCGGCAACTGCCAGCACGAGCTTAAAGTCATCGCGCCGTACCGCAACGTCAGTTCGGACTTTTCGGGATCGCTGTTTCGAAGCGGCGACATCGACTGTGCGATCCGGTGGCTGGGCTGTGAGCGCGTCCTTTTCGGCAGCGATATGCCCGGGGCCAGTTTCCTGATATCCTATGGCCAGGTTGAGGACGCCGCCTTGTCCGAAGCCGACAAAGCCCGGATTTACCGCGACAACGCCAGGCGGATCATCTCCGGCGTGTAGGAGGGAAGCGCATGGACCAATCGGAGCGCATCGATGTCAACTGCCTTTGGGGCCACTGGCCGTTCCGGCATATTCCCCGGGCCCGTTTTGCCGACCTGGTCCATGACCACGCAGACTGCGGCATCCGTCAGGGCTACATCGCCTCGCTGAACAGCATTTTTTATGTTGACCCCCTGGAAGGCGAAGCGGAACTATATGAACAGGTTAAAGGCAGCGCTTACCGGCAGGTCCAGACGGTCAACCCGCTGCACCAGGCCTGCCAGGATATCCAGTTCGGAATCGAGCATTACCAGATCGACGGTGTCCGCATCTATCCCGGCTACCATGGCTATCGTCTTCTGGATCCAAAGGTTCGTGTCCTGCTCGATTTCATGGGGGAAAGGAGCCTGCCGCTCTTTTTGCCCCTGCGCATGGAAGATGAACGCCTCGATCACCTGGTCCAGCCCAGACCCGTCGATTTGGCTGAACTGGCAGGTTTCCTTTCGGTCAACCCAACGCGGACCATCGTTCTGCTCAATGTCCGCCTCGCGGAAATCGAGCGGCTTAAGCCGCTGATCCGGACCGGCCGGCGGATATATGTTGATACATCCGGCCTCAAAGATCAGCTGTTCAGTGTCGAAAAAGCGGTAGATGCCATCGGGGCCGGGCACATCCTGTACGGCTCCCTGTCGCCCCTCTATTGTTTGAGGAGTACGGTCCTGTCTGTTGCGTTGTCAGCGCTCAGCCCGGAACAGAAACAGGCCATCTGGTCCGGCAACGCCGCGGTCATGGCTACGCCCGAACAATAAAAACCTAAAATCCCACTGAGAATTTATAACAACACACGATCTTGTAGCGAAATCGCGTCAACGCCTTGATCTGGCGCTGTTTATAGCATTTGGAACTAGCATAATCACTTGACATGAGCCTCAAA
>Ga0172382_10010312_pt1 | contig 12567 bp, 12 predicted proteins | sample Leawel138RmetaG_FD_122245 | JGI IMG/M metagenome (GOLD analysis project Ga0172382, IMG submission 122245) | Leachate microbial communities from a municipal landfill in Southern Ontario, Canada - Leachate well 138R metaG | ecosystem: Engineered > Solid waste > Landfill > Unclassified | place...
CCGCCCCGCGCGCGGGTCACTTTCTTTGTCCCGCCAAAGAAAGTAACCAAAGAAAGTCGGCCCGATTGCCGCGCCCTGCGGGTTCCCTGGCTTCATTCGGCACATCCCTGTGCCTCACCCTTCGGGCAGTCTGCGGCTGTGCAAATCGGCAATCCTGCCGATTTGTCTCGCCCGAATCGGCGCTCGCCTACGCGTCTTCCTGACGCGAAGGCGAGGAGCCGCCATCCCTGGCGGCTCCCCTGCGGGCTTGATCCGATTCGGGCTGCGATGCTCGGCGCGGCAGACGGGGGGAAGGCCGAAAGTCAAAATCAAAGTAAAATTCAAAGTCTGAATCAAAATCTCAAAAACAAACCTGTGTGCGCTTCGCGCACACCTAACAGAGCGATGCCGACAGGCGAGCCTGTGTGACATCCCCTTTGTCTCGCCGAGCAACGCAGCCCGAGGCGGAGTAGCCCGCAGGGGGCGCGCCATGGATGGCGCGCATTTCTCCGTCAGTACAGGGACGTGCTGTCGGAGGAACCCGCCTCGGGTGAGTAGCGCAGGGGACCCGCAGGGCGAGACATCGGGGTCGCCTTTTTTTTCGTTAGTTTCTTTTGGCGAGACAAAAGAAAGTAACCCGGCGTAGGGGGACGGAATCCCCCGTCAAAAACAGCGCGCGCAGCGCACAACAACACCAGACGGCGCCTTGAAAGGCGCCCTACAGTTGCAGCGGATCATTGGCCACCGCCATCCCCCTCAGGTATCCTCCAACGACCAATCAAACCCACCCCAAGGAGTCACGCCATGGTCACGTCCATCATTCTCATCAACGCCGAACGCGACAAGATCAACGAGGTGGCCGAGCATCTGGCGGGGATCGACGGGATTACCGAGGCGTATTCGGTGAGCGGCCAGTACGACATCATCGCCATCGCCCGCGTGCCGGCGGCGGAGGACCTGGCCCTGCTGGTGACACAGCGCCTGCAAAGCATCCATGCCATCACCAAGACCGAGACCTTGCTGGCCTTCAAGGCCTATTCGCGTCACGACCTGGAGTCGATGTTCGACGTGGGGGTGTAGGTTCTGTTCCCCGCCCCTTGTCGTTGGGGCGGTTCCAACAAGCGTTCCGAATGGGTATCCGCCTTTCTTCCTTTATAGGGCGGGCCGTGCCCGCCGCAGCCTGGCGCCCATGGGGCGCCCCATGCCTGGTCACGAATTCGGAACAGCTGTTTAGTCCTTGTGTTCGCTGAGCGGCATGCCCGCGCTGCCGGCGTAGAACACCACGATCACCGCCGGCGTGTCGCCGTCGTTCCTGCCGTAGTGCCAGGTGTTGACCACCTCGATGAGGGCCTCGCCGGCCTTGAGGTGCAGGGTTTCGTTTTTCTCGGTCACCACGGTCAGTTCGCCGCTGAGCAGATAGCCGGCGTTGATCACCGGATGGCGATGCGTCGGCAGTTGCGCGCCGGGGGCGATCTCGATGCGCAGCACGCTGATCTCCGGTGCGCCGTCCGGGTAGGCGGGCAGACGGTTGTAGTCCCAGCTGCGGCTGGCCTGGGCGAGCACCTCGGCCTTGATCGGATTGTCGCGGGCCTGGGCGCTGCCGAGCAGCAGTGCGATGCAGCAGGTGGCGGCAAGCAGTCTCTTCATGATGACTTCCTTTCTCGGGTTGGTGGGGTTGACCGGGCGCGCGCAAGGCGACGGTTGCGCACTGCCGGCCACGTCACAATACACCGGCCAGCCGAACGCGGGTTCACTCCGGAAACTGATAGCCGCCTTCGCGGAACAGGTGCAGACAGGCATCCACCGCGGCGGGGTCGAGTTTGCTGCCGCGCAGTTGTTCGATCTGCGTCAGGGCCGGTTCGGCACCGAGGGCCGGGCGGTAGGGACGGTGCGAGGACATGGCCTCGACGATGTCGGCGACGGCGAGGATCCTGGATTCGAGCAACATCTCGTCGCCGGTGATACCGCGCGGGTAGCCGCTGCCGTCGAGGCATTCGTGGTGTTGCCACACCATGTCGGCGATGGGCCAGGGGAAGGCGATGTCCTTGATGATGTCGTGGCCGGCCTCGGCGTGCAGCTTGATGAGTTCGAATTCCACCGGCGAGAGTTTCGACGGTTTGCTCAACAGTTCGGAGGGGATCTGCACCTTGCCGATGTCGTGGATGTAGCCGGCCAGGCGCAGGCCGTGCAGGCGGTGTTCGTCCAGGCCGAGGTGGCGGCCGATGGCAACGGCGAGATGGGCGACGCGGCGTTCGTGGCCGGCGGTGTAGGGGTCACGTTTTTCCAGGGTGGCGGCGAGGGCGCCGATGGCCTGTTCCAGGGTGGCCTGCAACTGTTCGGCGTGGCGCTCGCGCTCCAGCAGCGACTGTTCGTAGGCGGCGCGGGTGCGGCGGCTGTCGAGGCCGAAGCCAATGTCGTCGGCCAGCTCCTCGAACAGGCGCATCTCCTCGGGGCCGAAGGCGTCGGTGACGTTGGCGTACACGGCAAGCACATCGTTCAGTTCGCCGCGGCTACGCAGCGGCACGGTAATGACCGACGCCAGGTCGTGCCTGCGGGCGCGCTCCGCCCACGGCTTGAAGCCGGGCTCGTGCAGCATGTCGTTGTAGACGATGGTGGTGTTGCCGCGGATCGCGCGTCCCACCGGTCCCTGGCCCAGCGGGTTGTCGCCCCAGGACACCTTGAGGCCGTCCAGGTAGCCGCTGCCGCTACCGGCCTGCGCCACGATTTCGACGCTGCGCTCGGCGTCGTGTTGCGGCATGCCGATCCAGGCCAGGGCGTAGGCATCCTGATCGGTGATGGCGTCGCAGGCGGTGTCGTACAGTTCCTGGATGGTCTCGGCGTGCACCAGGGCGGCGTTGCCACGGCTCAGCGCCGACAGCGCCCAGTTGAGGCGGCGCATCTTCTCCTCGTTTTCCTTGCGCGCGCCGATGTCGCGTACCGAGACCAGAATGCGTTCCTTGTCCTCCACCACGGCGGCGCGCATGTTCACCTCGACCCAGAACAGGTGGCCGTTGCGGTGGCGCGCGCGCCATTCGAAGGTCTGCGGCTCGCCGGCGGCGGCACGCTGCAGATACTGCGCAGCCTCCCGCTGCGTGTGGGGCGGCATGCCGGCGGAGAGCTGTTCGATGTTGATCTGGCAGAGCTGTTCCAGGGTGTAGCCGTACATCTCGGTGACGCGACGGTTGGCATCGATGATCGCGCCGCTGTCGACGTCGTGCACGAAGATGGCGTCGTTGACCGAGTTGAAGATGGTGCGGAAGCGCTGCTGCTGCAACGCCTCGTTCTGGCGGTCGATGACGCGGCGCAGGAAGGCGGCGTAGCGGCTTTCCAGGCCGCGCGTCACGTCGCGCTGGCCGAGCAGGCCGCAGACGCGGCCGTGCTCGTCTACCACCACCAGGCGGCGCAGGCCGTTTTTGTTCATGCGCTCCATGGCGGCGTGCAGCGGGGTGGCGGCGCTGATGGTGACCACCGGCCTGGTCATGACCGCCGCAAGGGTGAGCTGTTGCGGGTCGCGCTGCTCCAGGCCGATGCGCACCACGTCGCGTTCGGTGAGGATGCCGGCGGGACGGTGTTCGGCGTCGGCGACGATGACGCAGCCGTGACCTTCCTGCGCCATGCGCGCCGCTGCCGCGGCGACGCTGGTATCCGCAGCGAGGAGACAGAGGTGGGCCGACATCACGCTGCCGACGTCGCGGAACTGGATGAAGTATTCCGGCCCCAGTTCGCGCACGATGTCGCTCTCGCTCACCATGCCGGCGATGCGGCCCTGGCCGTCGAGCACGACGAGATGACGGATATCGTGCTCCAGCATGCGGTGATAGGCCTCGAGGTAGCCGGCCTCGGGCGGAATGGTGATCACCGGGCCGTGCATGAAGCGGTGGCAGGGGGCATCGAGCTGCTGTTGCAGGGTGGCGAGGGCGGCGAGCACGTCACGTTCGGTGAGGATGCCGACGGCGATGTCGGCGCTGGCCACCAGCATCGAACTGATGCCGCGTTGCCGCATCAGTTCCAGCGCCGCGCGCAGCGGCGTCTGCGGTTCCACCCGGGCCACGTCGCGGTTCATCACCGCGCTGACCGGGCGATTGGAAAAGTCTTGCATGTTGGTCTGGCCGTTTTATTGTTGTACGCCCGTGCAGCACGGACATTTATGGCGCACAACTATAGCAGCACGGATTGTGTGGTTAAAGCGGCGGATTCCTTACACCTGGTGCCCAGGAGCGGAGTGCGCGTTGGAGGATCAACCGTAGCCCGGCAGCCGCGAGATATCGACGGCATCCACCTGTTCCTGGTCGAGATACTGGTCGGCGTACTGCTGGAACACCCGCTCCTTGATGAACACGTCGAGCAGATCGGGGTCGAGATGGCCGTCCTGCTTCATGAAGGCCATGATGCGCAGGGTGTCGGACAGTTTCTTGCCCGGCTTGTAGGGACGGTCGCGGGCGGTGAGGGCCTCGAACACGTCGGCGATGGCCATGATGCGCGCCTGCACCGACATCTGCTCGCGCTTGAGGCCGCGCGGATAGCCCTGGCCGTCGATGCGCTCGTGGTGGCCGCCGGCAAACTCCGGCACGCGCTTCAGGTGTTTGGGGAAGGGCAGCGCCTCCAGCATGTTGATGGTGGCGACGATGTGGTTGTTGATCACCTGGCGCTCGTCGTCGGTGAGGGTGCCCTTGGCGATGTTGAGGTTGCGCACCTCGTCGTCGCTGAGCAGCGGGCGCACCGCGCCGCTGGCGTCTATCCAGGTGCGCCGGGCGATGGCCTCGATGCGCGCCTGATCCTCCGGACGCATGAATTCGCCGCCCTGGTTGGAGCGGTGGATGAAGTCGCGGTCCTCCTCCAGCTGGCACACCGTGTCCTGGTAGTCCTTCAGCAGCAGCTCGGCCTGGGCCGGGTTTTCCGCGCGCTTGCGCAGCATGGCGAGCTCGGCGTCGCGCCTGAGGAGTTCAAAGCGCGTGTCCACCTCGTGAATGCGGTCGTAGATGGTCTCCAGCTTGGTGGATTTGTCCACCACGTATTCCGGCGTCGTGACCTTGCCGCAGTCGTGCAACCACGCCGCCATCTCCAGCTCGTAGCGATCACCCTCGTTCATGGTGAAGTCGCGCAGCGGGCCGTCCTGCACCTTGGCCACCGCGTCGGCCAGCAGCATGGTGATCACCGGCACGCGGCGGCAGTGGCCGCCGGTGTAGGGCGATTTTTCATCGATGGCGTCGGCGATGAGCTTGATGAAGGATTCGAACAGGTGTTTGAGGTCTTCGATCAGGCGCCGGTTGGTCAGCGCCACCGCCGCCTGCGAGGCCAGCGCCTCGGTGAGCCGCTGTGCCTCGGCGCTGAACGGGATCACCTGGCCGGCATCGTCCTGGGCGTTGAGCAGCTGCAGCACGCCGATGATGTCGCCCTCGTGGTTCTTCAGCGGCACGGTGAGGAAGGAGGTGGAGCGGTAGCCGGTCTTGTGGTCGAATTCGCGCGTGCCGGTGAAGTCGAACCCCGCCGCGCTATAGGCGTCGGGGATGTTGATGGTGCAGTCGTTGAGCACCGCATGGGTCACCACATTGTGGTGGTTGGGCTGGCCGTCGGCGTCATGCAGCGGGATGGGGGCGAAGGGGATGGGCGTGCCGGTGGTGCCGCCCATGGCGAAGTTGAGCGAGTCGGTGCGCAGGATCTCCATCTTCACCGCCTGGTTTTCCTGCACCGAGTACAGCGTGCCGCCGTCGGCGTTGGTGATCTCCTTGGCGCCGAGCAGGATCATCTCCAGCAGACGGGCGATGTTGCTCTCCGCCGACAGGGCGATGCCGATGTCGATGAGCTTCTCGTTGCGTTCCAGCAGATGGTCCATGGTGGTTGTCCTGTCGCGGCTAGCGGTGGTTATTCTATCCCCGATTCGGTCATCTTCATGACACGGCGCGCGAGACTGATATAATCGCTGCCGGTTCATGAATTTAAACAAAAGGATAGATGATGCGGCCGAGCCTGAACTGGGTGCTGGGGCTGGTTTTGCTGGCGGGAGGCCCGGTGCACGGGGCCGATGCGCTGAATGCGGCCGCCGCCCAGGTGGCGGCGGGCGACTATGGCGCCGCGCTGGCCAGCCTTGAGCGTCTCGAAAACGCCTCCGCGGCGGGGCCGCTGTTCCTGCGCGCCACGGCCCTGGCCGGCAGCGGCCGGCTGGACGAGGCGGCCCTGCTGTTCGAGCGGCTGATTGCCGAACATCCCGCCATGCCCGAGGCCTACAACAATCTGGCCGCCCTGCGCGCCCGCCAGGGGCAGCTGGCCGAGGCCAAGGAGCTGCTCGAGCGCGGGCTGCGCACCGACGCGCGCTACGCCATGGTGTACGACAATCTGAGCACCATCTATGTGGAAATGGCGCGCAGCTCCTACGCCAAGGCGCTGCGTCTGGAGGCGGGGGCCCAGCCGCCGCGCCTCGCCGTGCTGACCGGCCTGGCCGCCGCGCCGGCGGCGCCGCTGCAGGTGGCGGCCGCCCCGGCGGAGGCCCCGGCCCCGGTCAGTCCGCCCGCGCCGGTGGCGATGGTCAAGCCGGCGCCTGCGCCTGCGCCGGCACCCAAGTCCGAGCCCGTGCCGGCGGCGAAGCCCGAGCCTGTGCCGGCAGTGAAGCCAGAGCCCGTGCCGGCAGCGAAGCCTGAACCTGAGCCTGTAGCGGCAGTCACACCCGCCCCCGAGCCTGTCCCGGCAGCGGAACCCGAACCCGTGCCGCCGGCTGCGGTAGCCACTGCGCCCGAGCCGGTACCGGCCCCGTCCGCGGCGGCAGTGGTGCCGGAGCCCCTGCGCCTGGCCGTGGTCACCGCCCTCAACGGTTGGGCCCGGGCCTGGTCGCAGCAGAATGTGGATGCCTATCTGGCGTACTATGATGCGGACTTCGCCCCGGAGGGCATGGAGCGTCCGGCGTGGGAGGCCGAGCGCCGCAGCCGCATCACCCGCCCGGCCTGGATCAAGGTCGAGCTGGAGGAGGTGCAGATGGAGGCGGCGGCGCCCGATGCGGTGGTGGTCACCCTGCGCCAGCGCTACGCCGCCCCCGGCTACAAGGACACCACCCTCAAGCGCATGCACCTGGCGCTGCACGAAGGAAACTGGATGATCACCTCGGAAGCCAACCTGAAGGTCTTGCGCTAAGCCGTCATGCCGCGTTCACGTTCCGGAAAATTGTTGCTCGCCATCGTGCTGCTGACCCTGTCGGTCGGCCTGTATGGCGCCCACCGTTTTCAGGACGGTGCAAAGGGCGCGCTGGCGCTGCACGACCTGGCGCCGTCCGCCGCGACGGTGGATATGGCGTTGTATCCGCGCGCCCTGGCGCGGCTGGAGGAGCGGCTGGCCTACGATCCGGATGATTACGAGGCCAGCCTGCTCAAGGGGCTGATCCTGTTCCGCTCCGGCCGTCTGGAGGAGGCGCGGCAGGAGCTGGCCGGCCTGACCCGCCGCGCGCCCAAGTTCCATCTCGCCCATCTGGTGCAGGGCGACCTGCTGCTGGCCCAGACCCAGACGGTCACCGATATCGGTGCCACGCCGCTGCTCGCCGGCCTGCAGGCAGAGGAGGAGGCGCTGGCCCAGCTGCGCGCCGAGGCCGAGGTGCGTCTGCGCGCCTACCTCGATGCCCTGCCGCAGGATCGCCTGCCGCGCGCCCTGCTCACCCTGGGCGAAGAGGTGCACACCGCCATCGTTGTCGACAAGGAACATCACCGCCTGTACATCTACGAGCGCCAGGATGACGGCGCACCGCCGCGGCTGGTACGCGACTACTACGTCAGCACCGGGCGCGCCAACGGCAACAAGGTGCTGCGCGGCGACCTGCGCACCCCGGAGGGCGTGTACTTCATCACCAGCCACATCCCCTCCAGTGCCCTGCCCGACAAGTACGGCAGCGGCGCCTTCCCGCTCAACTATCCCAACGAGCTGGACCGCCGTCTCGGCAAGACCGGCGACGGCATCTGGCTGCACGGCACCGAAAACGCCTATTACAGCCGCCCGCCGCTGGACAGCGAGGGCTGCGTGGTGCTGCCCAATATCGACCTGAATCAGGCGGCGGCCTTCATCCGTCCCGGCGTGACGCCGCTGGTGATCACCGCGCGGGTGGACTGGGTGGATGAGGCGACCTGGCGCCGCGAGCGGCAGGAACTGCTCGATGCCCTCGACATGTGGGTGGCGGACTGGGCCAGCGGCGATGTGGAGCGCTACCTGTCGCACTATGCCAGCGACTTCTGGAGCCCCGGTTTCGATCTGCCGAAGTGGCAGGCGCGCAAGCGCGCCGTCGCCGGCGGCAAGACCTTCCAGCAGGTGGCGCTGTCCAACCTGTCGCTGTTCGCCTACCCGCCGTCGGCCAGCGACGGCCGCCAGCTGGTGGTGGCCAGTTTCCGCCAGCACTACCGCTCCAACAACTTCAACGGCGACATGGGCAAGCGGCTGTACCTCGCCCGCGAGGACGGTCGCTGGCGCGTGCTGTATGAGGGCGGTGGCTGACAGTCAGTCGCGATCGCGGCCGGCGGATTTTCAACGGCGATGTAATCGGCGCTGGCATCCAGAACGTTGAGCGCCGGTTCGGTCCAGATTATTTCAGCCATCTGCCCATGCGCTCCTTCACCTCGTCGTAGGTGAGGATGCGGCCCTCTACGGTAGCCATTTCGCCGCGGGCGATGCCTTCTCGGAGCGCCATGCGCTGCTGCAAATGCCCAAGGCTCTCGACATCGACCGGATAGGCGCACGCGCTCCAGTGGAGTTCGGTGCGCATGAAGTGATGCTATAGGGCAACCTCCGGGGAAGGCGGCTACACCCTCACGAAACCTCTTCCCCCCGCGCCTGCCGCTCCGCCTGGTAGGACGAGCGCACCATCGGCCCGCTGGCCACGTTGCTGAATCCCAGCGCGCGGGCAATGTCTCCCAGTTGTTTGAATTCCTCCGGCGGCACGTAGCGCTGCACCGGCAGGTGATGCGGCGACGGCTGCAGATACTGCCCCAGGGTGAGGTGGGTGCAGCCGTGGGCGCGCAGGTCCTTCAGCACCGCGATGATCTCCTCATTGCTTTCACCGAGGCCGAGCATCAGGCCGGACTTGGTGGGCACCTGCGGATGGCGTTGCTGAAAATCCTGCAGCAGTTGCAGTGAGCCGTGATAGTCGGCGCCGGGGCGCGCCTGCCGGTACAGGCGCGGCACCGTCTCCAGGTTGTGGTTGAACACGTCGGGCAGGGCGGCGTCGAAGGCGGCCAGGGCGATGGCCTCGCGGCCGCGGAAATCGGGCACCAGGACCTCGATGCCGGTGGCGGGGCCGGCGGCGCGCACCGCCTGGATGCAGGCGGCGAAATGGGCGGCGCCGCCGTCGCGCAGGTCGTCGCGGTCCACCGAGGTGATCACCACGAAGCGCAGGCCCATGGCGGCGATGGTTTGTGCCAGGTGTTGCGGCTCTTCCGCATCCAACGGCTCGGGCCGGCCGTGGGCCACGTCGCAGAAGGGGCAGCGCCGGGTGCAGATGCCGCCCATGATCATGAAGGTGGCCGTGCCGTGGCCGAAACACTCGCCCAGATTGGGACAGGCGGCCTCCTCGCAAACCGTATGCAGCCTCTGCTCGCGCAGGATGGCCTTGATGCGCAGCACCTCGGGGCTGTTGGGTGAGCGGGCGCGGATCCACGCCGGTTTGCGCAATGGCGTGTCGGTGGCCGCCACCTTGACCGGGATGCGGGAGACCTTGCTGGCGCCCTTGAGCGGGTTGGGCGGGGCGATGGGCAGTTCGTCGTCTTGCATGGGGGATTCCAGAGCGGGGTGTGCCGTCGTTTTTGTGTTCCGGGGTGATTGCAGTATATTCCCCTACTACAACGATAATTTCCGGACCCAGGGGGGGATATGGCGGCACTGATCCAGATTCGCAACAACGTGGAAGGGGTAAAGGTCTTCCTGGCGGGGGACAGTTACACGCTGGGCCGCGGCGACGACAATGACATCGTGGTCAACGACGACCTCGCCAGCCGCGAGCACGCGCTGATCGAGCGGGTGGCGCTGCCCGGCAAGTCGGGCGAGACACGCTATATGATCCGCGACCTCGGCAGCACCAACGGCACCTTCGTCAACCACAAGCAGGTGAGCGAACAGGCCCTCAACGACGGCGACGTGATCCGTGTGGGACAGACCTTTCTGCGCTTCGCCCTGCATGAGACGGGGGATTTGGCGGAGACCAAGGTGATCAAGAAGACCATCATCCCCGGCATCTACATCACCACCGACAAGAAATAGCCCGGCCCGCCGCAGGAGCGCATCGCATGCGCGATATCCGGTTGCGCGCCGGCGCCGCAGCGCGAATACGATGCGCGCCTACCGGTTGAGGCTTTCCACCATCCGCACCAGCAGCCTTTCGCCCACCGTCTCTGCCGCATCGGCCACGCCAAGATCACGCAACTGCGTCACCGCCAGCCCCGGATAGCCGCAGGGGTTGATGCGGCGGAACGGCTCCAGATCCATGTCCACGTTGAGTGCCAGGCCGTGGTAGCTGCAGCCGCGGCGCACACGCAGGCCCAGGGAGGCGAGCTTGGCAGCGTCCACATAGACGCCGGGTGCATCCTGCCGCGCACAGGCGGTGATGCCGTAGTCCGCGAGCAGGGCGATCACCGCCTGCTCCATCAGACTCACCAGCGCCCGCACGCCGAGGCCGCGCCGGCGCAGATCGACGAGCAGATACAGCACCACCTGGCCGGGACCGTGATAGGTCACCTGGCCGCCGCGATCCACCTGTATGACGTCGATGGCACCGGGATTGAGCAGGTGTTCCGCCTTGCCGTTGAGGCCCACGGTAAAGATCGGCGGATGTTCCACCAGCCACAACTCGTCCGGCGTGTCGGCCGTGCGCGCCTCGGTGAAGCGCTGCATCTCGCGCCATACCGGGGCATATGGTTGCAGGCCGAGGCGGCGGATGACGGGGGGCAGTGTCATCTTGGGGGTTGTATCCGTTCTTGAATTCAAGATTCACAATTCAAGGTTCGAGATGAACAAGTGCGCGCAGCGCACGCCTTGACTTGTATCTTGCAACTTGTCACTTGTACCTGTCTTCAAAGGGCCATCAGCACGCGTTCGTGCGCGGTGAGCTCACTGTAGATGGCGTCGAGCTGCTGCTTGCTCTGCGCCTGCACCACCACGGTGACGGAAACGTATTTGCCGTTGCTGCTCGGGCGGCTGCTTACCGCGCCCTCGCGCAGGGGGCCGGCGTGACGGCCGACGATTTCCACCACCAGCAGGTCGAAGTCGCTGTCGGCGAGGCCCATGGCCTTGACGGGAAAGGTGCAGGGAAACTCGAGGTGGGTTTCTTGCGGTTGCATGGCGTGGCTCACTGCACCGTGCCGGCGCGGAAGGCCTGCTTGTAGGCGCTATACAGCGCGCTGATGCGCTGCCACAACGGCCCGGGCCGGCCGTCACCCACCGGCTGGCCGTCGAGCAGCGTCACCGCAACGACTTCGCGCGTCGAGCTGGTCACCCACACCTCGTCGGCGCTGCGCAACGCGGTCGCGCTGATGTCGGCCTCGCGGCAGGGAATGTGGTTGGCGTGGCACAGCTCCACCGTCAGGTCGCGGGTGATGCCGGGCAGCAGCAGGTTGCTCTTGGGCGGCGTGAGCACCGCGCCGTCGCGCACGATGAACACGTTGCTGGCCGAGCCCTCGGTGGCATTGCCGTCGCGCACCAGGATCGCCTCGGCGGCGCCGGCGTCGATAGCCTGTTGGCGCATCAGCACGTTGGGCAGCAGGGTGATCGCCTTGATGTTGCACAGCTGCCAGCGGATATCGGTCACGGTGACGGCGCTGATGCCGTTCTGCACGGCGGGGTCGGGCTGGCTGAGCGGCGTGCTCATGGCGAATACGGTGGGCTGCACGCCGGGCGGAAAGGCATGGTCCCGCCGGGGGGCGACGCCGCGGGTGACCTGCAGGTAGAGGGACTGATCGCCACCGCCGTTATGGCGGATCAGCGCGGTGAGGATGTCGGTCCACTGCGTATGGTCGAGCGGGTTGCCGATGCGGATGCCCTGCAGGCTGAGATCGAGGCGCTGCAGGTGATGTTCCAGGCGGAAGGCGCGGCCGCCGTAGACCGGAATGACCTCGTACACGCCGTCGCCGAACAGGAAGCCGCGGTCCATGACCGAGACATGGGCCTCGTGCACCGGGAGAAAGCTGCCATTGAGATAGACGATGTCCTGTGCCATCACTGCAACATCATGCGCACATTGTCGAACAGGCGCTGCCACAGGCTACCCTCGGCCACGTCTTCCAGCGCCACCAGCGGCCGCTCGGCCAGCACGTCCTCTCCCAGCTTGATGTTGACGGCGCCCAGATTCTGGCCCTTGCGGGTCGGTGCGATGATGGCGTTTTCCACGCTGAGCGAGGCGTTGAGCTTGTTGTACTGACCGCGCGGCACGGTGACGTAGAGCGGCGCATCCAGGCCCAGCTGCACGGTTTCACTGGCGCCCTTCCAGACGCGCATGGCCTTGAGCGGCTGGGCGGCGTCATACAGCTTGTGGGTCTCGAAGAAGCGGAAGCCGTAGTTGAGCAGCTTCTGGCTCTCGTTGGCGCGGGCGCCCTCGCTCTTGGTGCCCATCACCACCGAGATGAGGCGCATGTC
>Ga0172382_10010313_pt1 | contig 12566 bp, 7 predicted proteins | sample Leawel138RmetaG_FD_122245 | JGI IMG/M metagenome (GOLD analysis project Ga0172382, IMG submission 122245) | Leachate microbial communities from a municipal landfill in Southern Ontario, Canada - Leachate well 138R metaG | ecosystem: Engineered > Solid waste > Landfill > Unclassified | place...
GCGCGGGATCAGGTCTTTCAGCCGCTCGCACATATGGCGGCCGCGTTCCTCGGCCACGGAACGGTGGACGATCATGCTGAGGGCGTCCACCGGCTCGTTGTTCACCAGAATGCTCATCTTCACCAGATCGCCTTCGCGCAGGCCGATCTGCTCGTAATCGAAGCTGGCGTAGCCGCGGCTGATGCTCTTGAGCCGGTAATAGAAATCGAACACCACTTCGTTGAGCGGCAGTTCATAGCTGACCTGCGCCCGCCCGCCGACATAGGTGAGGTCGGTCTGTATCCCGCGCCGGTCCTGGCAGAGCTTGAGGATGGAGCCGAGATATTCGTCCGGCGTGTAGATCGTGGCCTTGATCCACGGCTCGTCGATCTGCTCGATCCGCGAGGGATCGGGATAGTCGGCCGGGTTGTGCAGCATGATCTCGCGCGCGTCGTCGGTGCGCGACTTGTTGAGCTGGATGCGATAGACCACGCTGGGCGCGGTGGTGATGAGGTCGAGATCGTATTCGCGGCTGAGCCGTTCCTGGATGATCTCCAGATGCAGCAGGCCGAGGAAGCCGCAGCGGAAGCCGAAGCCCAACGCGGCGCTGCTTTCCATCTCGAAGCTGAAGCTGGCGTCGTTCAGCCGCAGCTTGGCAATGCTTTCGCGCAGCTTCTCGAAATCGGCCGCGTCCACCGGGAAGATGCCGCAGAACACCACCGGCTGCACTTCCTTGAAGCCCGGCAGCGCCTCGGCCGCGCCGCCCTTCACGGTGGTGATGGTGTCGCCGACGCGGGCCTGCGCCACTTCCTTGATCTGGGCGGTGATGAAGCCGATCTCGCCGGGGCCAAGCTCGGCCAGGTCGGCGCGCTTGGGGGTGAAGCAGCCCACCCGGTCGATCAGGTGCTCCGTCCCGCCCTGCATGAACTTGACCTGCAGGCCCTTCTTGATGACGCCGTCGATCACGCGCACGAGGATGACCACGCCGAGGTAGGGATCGTACCAGCTGTCGACCAGCATCGCCTTGAGCGGCGCGTCGCGGCTGCCTTTGGGCGGCGGGATGCGGGTGACGACGGCTTCCAGCACTTCCTCGATGCCGATGCCGGACTTGGCGGAGGTGAGCACCGCGTTGCTGGCGTCCAGCCCGATGATGTCCTCGATCTCGGCCTTGACCTTGTCCGGCTCGGCGGCGGGCAGGTCGATCTTGTTGATGACGGGGACGATCTCGTGGTCGTGCTCGATCGATTGATAGACGTTGGCCAGCGTCTGCGCCTCCACCCCCTGCGCGGCGTCGACCACCAGCAGCGCGCCTTCGCAGGCGGCGAGGGAGCGGGAGACTTCATAGGCGAAGTCGACATGGCCGGGCGTGTCCATGAGGTTCAGCTCATAAGTCTCGCCGTCGCGCGCGGTGAAGGTCAGGCGCACGGTCTGGGCCTTGATGGTGATCCCACGCTCGCGCTCGATGTCCATGTTATCAAGGACTTGCTCGCTCATCTCGCGCTCGGTCAGCCCGCCGGTGAACTGGATCAGCCGGTCGGCCAGCGTGGACTTGCCATGGTCGATATGGGCGATGATCGAAAAATTTCGGATTTTGGCCAGTTCAGTCATTGCGCGCCCTTAGCCGCGCTGTTCGCGCCTGTCAGCGGGTTTTGTCAGGCGGCGCGTTCCGATCGCAGGCTGGCGACTTCGACCTGCATGAACATCGGGCGCGAACCGCCGCCCCCAGGCACCCCGATCACGGTGCCCGCACCCAGCGCCGCAAGCGGCATGCCCGCCGCCGCAAGCGCATAGGGCGAAACGCGATGCCGCGTGCACATCCCGCCGGCGCCATCGCTGATCAACGGCGTTTCGAACTCGACCCCCTGAACCGCATCCTTGGACCGGATGACGGAGGCGACCACCAGCTGACCTTCGCCCAGATCGAGCACCAGTTCGGTGCCGACCGGCACGCCCAGCAGCCCTTCGATGCGCGCGCCGGTCTTGGAAATATCGCGCAATGTCGCTTCATAGCGGTAGTCCGCGTGGATCACGCCGATCCGGCGGAACACCGTGCGCCGGGTCTGGCGATGCTTTTGCGGCCCGGACGGCTCAATCCTGAAGACGCCATCGGAGAAGCGTTCGTTCACCTCTTCCCGGCAAAGGGCCTTGGAATAGATGAAGCCCTGGATATGCGTCCCGCCCTGGCTGCGCACCAGATTCAGCTGGTCGAATGCCTCGACGCCTTCCACCGTCGTCTCCATGCCCAGCGCCTTGGCAAGGCTGATGATGGCGGCAATGATCGCCGAATTGTTGCTGCCGCCCTCGGTGGAGGTTTCCACGAAGCTGCGGTCGATCTTGATCTTGTCGAACGGCGCGGTCCGCAAATAGCCCAGCGACGAGTATCCCGTCCCGAAATCGTCGAGTGCGAGGCGGACCCCCAGCTTCTTGAGGATAGAGAATACCTCGTCGGTAGTCCCATGATCGCCCATGAAGACCGTCTCGGTGATTTCAAGCTCAAGCCGGTCCGGATTGATGCCGGACGTCGCAAGCGCGCTGGCCACGGCTTTCGGAAAGCCCGCAGTCGCAAACTGGACGGGAGAAACGTTGATCGCAATCCGCACATTGCCGGGCCATGTGGCCGCATCTTCGCAAGCCTTCCGCAATGCCCACTCGCCCAGCGAATTGATCAGGTTGGATTCTTCGGCAATCGGAATGAAGACTTCCGGGTTGACCCACCCTCTCTCCGGATGTTCCCACCGCATGAGGCCCTCGAAGCCGACAACTATATTGTCCTCGATGCGGACGACCGGCTGGTAATGCATCTGGATCTGGTCGCGCGCGAGCGCATCGCGCAAATCTTCTTCGATCTGGCGCCTTTCCTCGGCAACATCCTTCAGATCGTTGGAATAGAAGCGATATTGCCCGCGCCCGCCCCCCTTGGCCGCATACAACGCCAGATCGGCGGCGCGCACCAGATCGTCGCTCTCCAGACCATCGTAGGGCGCCACCGCGAGACCCACGGAAGTCCCAATGACGCAGCGGCTCCCTTCGATCGTATAGGGCTGGGAGATCATCTGAATCACGCGATTGGCCAATTCCCCCAACTGGCCGCGATCGTCCACATCCGGCAGGATCACCTGAAATTCGTCACCGCCCAGGCGCCCGATTTCGCCCTGCGTGCCGATGATCCGCGTCAGCCGCTGCGCCACCTGCTTCAGCAGTTCATCGCCGGCCTGATGGCCCAGCGTGTCATTGACCTGCTTGAAGCGGTCGAGATCGAGCATCATCAGCGCGCAGGAGCGCTTGGCAATCCTGTAGGCCTGGAGAATGGAGACGAGCCGCTGCCCCATCCTGTGGCGGTTGGCGAGGCCGGTCAGGGAATCATACATCGCCATCCGCGAGGCATCCTGCCGGCTGCGGCGCAGTTCGGTTATGTCCTTGCCATTGCCGCAATAGCCGATGAAATTGCGGTCGGCGTCATATTGGGGCCGCCCGAAGATCGCCCACCATATTTCCCGTTCGTCCGTCGCGACACGCAATTCCATGTTGGAAATCGTGTTCTTCGCGCGCATGATGAATGGCAGCGTTCGCTGCGTGCCCTGTTCCTCCTCCTGGCTTTCCGGAGCGTCCGATACGAACAGGGAACTCAGCGGCCTGCCTGCAAGAGCGGCCGACGATGCGCCAAGCGCGGTGGCGGCCGAAGGCGAAATATAGGTGATCTGGCCCGACGTATCGGTCGCCCAGAACCATCCCTGCCCCGAGCTTTCAAATTCATCGAGCAATTGCAGCCGGGTGGCGATATCGGCCCCCCTGATGCCCGCACGGCCGGAGGAATCATCCGCATCAGGGCCAGATCGACCCTCGCTTGACCGGATGCCTTTCCAGAATGCCGCCATGATTGCTCCAGGATTTCCCAAACTCGGCTGTTTCAGCAGTCTGCCCTGAGCAATCCTTTATCGCTGAGTTGTTGAAGAAAGTTAAATTCGACCAAATGTTTTCTACAGATTTTCGCCGGATCGCTGGAAAAACCGGCCCGAGCGAACGCAACAGCTTGCCATTTGCCGGGAAAACCCCGGGAAGCGCTCCTCAACCGGCCTGACGCCAGAGCCGCGGCTTGCCCTCTTCCTGCGAGACACCGCGCTTGAGGGAAATACGGCCATCGGCACCGATATCGACGGGTATCTGAAATTCGATGCCCATGCGGTTTTCCTGACTCCAGCGCGCCTTGCCGGCCAGGATCAGATCATCCGACACGGCGATCTTGAAGGTGGTTTCGGGCGGCACGTTCCACAGCCCTTCGATCATTGCCCCATTCGCGGAGATGTTGCGGATCGTGCCGGTGTATATCTCGCCTTCGTGATCCAGCACGACCTTGCGAAGCATGGTCTGACGCGGGCCGCGCGAGGCGCGCGGACCGCTCGCCACCGCCTTCAATCCGCTCTCCAGCCGCCGGGTGGCTTCATCGGCGTCGAACGGCTTGTCGTAGACATATCCCTGCACATGACTGCAACCGAGCAGGCGGACCAGTTCCAGCTCGTCCAGTGTCTCCACGCCTTCGGCGGTGGTATCCATGCCGAGCGACTGGGTCAGGCTGGTGATCGAGGCGATGATCGCGCCGTTGCGGCTACCGGGCATCGTCGCGCCCCGCACGAACCCCTGATCGATCTTGATCTTGTCGAAGGGAGCTTTCTTGAGATAGCTGAGCGAGGAGTAACCCGTGCCGAAATCGTCCAGCGCGAGCCGTACGCCGATCCGCTTCAACGAAGCGAACATCGCATCGGTATTGCTGTCATCGGCGAGGAACACGCTCTCGGTTATCTCGAGTTCCAACCGCTGCGGATCAATGCCCGCCTGCGCGATCGCGCTGGTCACGATCCCGGGAAGCTGCGGATTGGCGAACTGGATGGGCGATACGTTGACCGCGACCCGCACGCTTTCCGGCCATCGCGCCAGATCGTGACAGGCGGTGCGGATCGCCCACTCGCCCATCGCGGCGATCAGGCCCGTGTCTTCCGCCACTTCCACGAACCGGGCCGGCGAAAGCATACCCCTCGTCGGGTGATTCCAGCGCATCAGCGCCTCGAAGCCCGAAATCTCCTCGGTCGCGGTCTCGATCACCGGCTGGTAATGCAGCTCCAGCGCCCCGGCATGGATCGCGTCCCGCAGATCCTGCTCGAGCTGGCGCTTTTCCTCGGCGCGCGAATGCAGGTCGGTCGCATAGAAGCGGTAGCAACCCCGCCCCGCATCCTTGGCCGCATACAGCGCCAGATCCGCATTGCGAACCAACGCATCGCTGGTCGTGCCGTCCTCGGGAGCAAGGGCGATCCCCACCGACGCTCCGATAATCACGCGATGCCCCTCGATCGAATAGGGCTGCGACAGGGATTCGATGATCCGGTGCGCAAGATTGGCCAGATCGTCCCGGACCTGCGCTCCGCCGAGTATCACCTGAAATTCATCGCCGCCCAGGCGCCCCACGCGGCCGCGTTCCGCGACCACCCTGAGCAGGCGCTGCGAAACCTGCGTGAGCAGCGCATCCCCGGCGGGATGGCCCAGCGTGTCGTTGACCTGCTTGAAACGGTCGAGATCGAGCAGGAAAACCGCGCAGGTCCGCTGCGCCTCCCGTGGCGCGTCGAGCAGCCGTTCCAGCGTCTTGGATATTTGGAAACGATTGGCGAGGCCGGTCAGCGAATCATAGCGTGCGAGGCGCGTGGCCTCCTCCTGCGTCCGCCTTTTCTCGGTCAGATCGTGGGCGGACCCGCGAAACCCCACATAATTGCCATAGCTGTCATAGATCGGCTTGCCCGTTACCGACCACCAGCGCTCCTCCCCCCGCAGCGGCGCCCTTACCGCGAGTTCGTGGAAGGCCGAGCGGGCGGACAGATGGAACGCAAGCGTCCGTTCCCCATCATGGCTGTCGCTCCCTGTCTCGAACAGCTTGCTCAGATGGCAGCCGATCATGTCGCCCCGGCTCATGTTGAACAGCCGGGCCGTCGCCGGGGAGAGATAGGCAAGCATCCCCTTGCTGTCGGTTTCCCAGAACCAGCCCTGGCCGGATTCCTCGAAATCATGGAGGATGTCTTCGGCCCGCCGGCTGAGGCGCAGTTCCGCCTCCCGCCTGAGGAGGCTGGCCCTCTGGGCGGCCGCCTGCATCCGGTCGACCAGCACCGCAATCGGCACCAGCACGAGCAGCGTGGCGACAGCGCTGGGGGAATGGAACCAGGCCAGCAAGCCGGACCAGCCCGCGATCTGGACGGTGAACAGCGTGTATCGCTTGCCGCTCTGGATCAATGTGGCGATCACGCTGGCGAGAATGAAGGCCGCCAATGGCCCTTCCAGAAACTCCCCCGCTCTGAAATTCCAGTAGCCCATGCCAAGGCCGAAGACCGCCATGGGCACCGCCACGGCCGGAACCGCGAACATGGCCCGTTGCCATGGCGCATCGGCAACGCGATTGCCGAGGCGGACGAAATATATCCCGGCAAGGACCAGCAAACTTGCCGCCGCAATCAGGAAAATGCTGCGCACAGGCGGAATGCCGGCAAAGATCGCGGCGAACGCCGCGGAGCCGGCGAATACCCCGGCCATGCAGTTCCAGCGCCTTGAAAGCAGCGCATCGGCGGCATGGGTCGCGGCGAATGCCGAGAACAAGCCATCCGCCGGCTCACCCGCGCGCGCCGCAACCGCGCCTGCCTTGCGGACCCGCACCGGCACGGGACGAGCAGCGTCGCCCGTGGCATGACGCCCAGCGTTCGATACAGCGTCGGGTTCGGATTGCGCCATCGAACATTAAATCGCCTGCCGGCTTTTAAAAAAGGTTAAGCCGCGCACAAGGTTTGCCCGGTAACATGCGCGGCGCATTTCCTTATGACCGGGCGAATGCAGCACGGGGCTTGTGCGCGAATGCCGGGCCGTGCATTCTCCCCTGGATGGAAGCGGGAAATGCGAAACCTCGGTCTTTCAGGCCGACCGGCAGGAAGGACAGACAGCGATGATTTCTCCCGCTCCAGTCACGAGCGACCGCGCTTGAACGCCCCACTGATTGAAACGCTGGGTTCGCGCCGCTTGCGCACCGCATGCTGGAACCGGCACCTGATCGGCACGGCCACCCCGCTGCTGATCTTCAACGGCGTCGGCATGAACCTGGAAGTGCTCGAACCGATGGTGCGCGAAATCCGCGACCGGCCCGTGCTCACGCTCGACATGCCCGGCATCGGGGGGTCGCCCGATCCCACGATACCCTACACGCCGCAGATGGCTGCAAGCTGGGGCAGGAAATTGCTGGCCCGGCACAATATGGAACGGGCCGACGTCATGGGGTTCAGCTGGGGCGGCGCGATCGCGCAGCAATTCGCCATCCAGTATCCCCGGCACGTCGGCAGGCTGGTCCTCGCCGCGATCGGGCCGGGGCTGCCGATCCTTCCGGGCCAGGCCACCTATCACTTTCATCTGATGGACCCGATCTGGAACGGGCAGACCGCGGAAAGCAATCTGCTGGGGGCGATTTCCGCATCCGACCGGAAAGTCGTGATGGAAGATCTGCTCGCCCGGCTGACCCCGCCTTCCTCGACCGGCTATTTCTATCAGATCCTTGCCCTTTCCGGTTGGGCAAGCGCGCTTGCCCTGCCGCTTGTCAACAAGGACACCCTGATCGTCATGGGGGATGAGGACCACATCATTCCATTGGTGAACGGACGCTGGCTCTCGGCCCTGATTTCATCGAGCCGCGTGGCGGTCATAAACGGTGGCGGACATCTCTTCATGTTCAGCCACATCGCCGAGGTGATGAGCCACCTGCGCCCGTTTCTCGAAATGGATGGGCAAGTGCATCAAGGCGCGGCATAACGAAAATGGGTGAGAGGAGACTGAAACGACATGCGGCATCTGGCGATTATCGGCTCCGGCCCGGCAGGATATTACACGGCTGAAGCGGCGCAGAAGCAATGGGGCGATGATATCCGGGTCGACATCTTCGACCGCCTGCCCGTGCCCTACGGCCTGATCCGCAGCGGGGTCGCGCCGGATCATCAATCTATCAAGGGCGTATCCCGGCGCTATGAGCAGACCGCGCTGTCGGAAAATGTCCGCTTCGTCGGAAACGTCACCATCAGCAAGGATGTGACGGTCGCCGAATTGCAGGATCTCTATCACGCGGTGATCTTCGCGACCGGCGCCCCGAACGACCGGCCGCTCGAAATTCCGGGCGAGGATCTCGGCAATGTCTTCGGCAGCGCCGCCTTTGTCGGCTGGTATAACGGCCACCCGCAATTCACCGACCTGGACCCGGACCTCTCCGGCAAGAACGCGGTTATCGTGGGAATGGGCAATGTCGCGCTGGATGTCGCGCGCATTCTTTCCAAGACCAGAAGCGAATTCGAAGGCAGCGACATCGTGGCCCATGCGCTCGATGCGCTTGCCGCATCCCGGCTGGAGCAGATCACGATCCTGGGCCGGCGCGGCCCGCACCAGATCGCCATGACTCCCAAGGAACTGGGCGAACTCGCCCGGCTCGAACGCGCCACGCCGAGGGTCGATCCGGCGGACCTTCCCCCGGAAGACGACGACGCGGTGCTGGAACCGGGCCAGCGCAAGTCGGTCGGCCATCTGCGCAGCTTCGCGGCCATTCCCGAAAGCGAGCGCGCCGACGCAAGCATAGAGGTGAACTTCGCATTCTACGGAGTGCCGAAGGCGCTCAAGGGGGAAGGCAAGATTCAGGTCGTGCAGGTTGCCGAAACCGAATTGAGCGGCGGCAAGCTGGTGGAAACGGGCGCGCTCTACGATCTTCCCTGCGATCTGCTGGTCAGTTGCATCGGCTATCGCACCTCACCCATCCCCGGGGTTCCCTTCGACGAACGCATGGGCCGCTTCGCCAATGACGAAGGCCGCATCCTGCCGGGCCTCTATTGCGTGGGCTGGGCGCGGCGCGGCCCCACCGGCACGATCGGCACCAATCGGCCCGACGGCTTCGAAATCATCGAGAAGATAGCCGCCGACATGGAAAGCGGCAGGCTGGACACGGGCGGAAAGGAAGGAAGGGCGGGCTTCGACAGGATCGCGGCGGCGCGCAATCTGGAGATCGTGACCTTCCGAGACTGGAAGAAGATCGAGGAAGCGGAAGAAAAGGCCGCGCGCGAAGGCGCCCCGCGCGAGAAATTCGTCAAGATCGAGGAAATGATCAAGGCGCGGGGATAATAGGCGCCTGCCTCTTTCCCGCAGCATGAGCGAGCCGGGCGAAAACGCCCGGCAGCACCCGAATCAGACCCGCATCGGCATCAGCACGTAAAGGGCCGGGCTCTTGTCGTTCTGCCGGATCAGGGTCGGCGCGCCGGGATCGGCCAGGTGAAGCTCGACCGTGTCGCCTTCGACCTGGCTGAGGATGTCCTTCAGGTAATTGGCGTTGAAGCCGATCTCGAATTCTTCCGACGAATAATCCGCGGGAAGCTCCTCGGCGGCGGTGCCGTTGTCGGGCGAGGTGACGGACAGCGTGACCCGGTCCTTTTCGAGGCCCATCTTGACCGCGCGGGTCTTTTCCGTGGCGATTGTCGCAACGCGATCAACGCCTTCGAAGAAACTCCTCGGATCAAGCTTCAACAGCTTGTCGTTGCCGGTGGGAATGACCCGGCTGTAATCGGGGAAGGTGCCGTCGATCAGCTTGCTGGTCAGCACCACGCCACCCTCGCCGCCCAGGGTGAAACGAATCTTGCTGGCCGAAAGGTCGATCTCGACATTGCTGTCCAGCGCTTCTTCCAGCAGCTTGCGCAGCTCCGCGATCGCCTTGCGCGGAACGATCACGTCCGGCATCCCTTCGGCGCCGTCGGGGCGCGTGATCGTGTAGCGGGCCAGGCGGTGGCCGTCGGTCGCCGCCGCCTTGAGAACCGGGCGATCCTCGTCCGAAACATGCAGGAAAATGCCATTGAGGTAATAGCGGGTTTCCTCGGTGGAAATCGCGAACCGGGTCCGGTCGATCAATTCGGCCAGAACCTTGGCCTGCACTTCGAAGCTGGTGGGAAGATCGCCCTCCACGATCACCGGGAAATCGTCGCGCGGCAGGGTCGGCAGCGAGAAGCGGCTGCGCCCGGCCTTGACCGCCATGCGGTTATCCGCCGTTTCCAGGCTGACCTGGCTGCCATCGGGCAGCTTGCGCGCGATGTCGAACAGCAGATGCGCCGACACGGTGATCGCGCCCGGAGCCTCCACCGATACAGCCGCCATCGTCTCGACCACCTGCAGGTCGAGATCGGTCGCCATCACTCTCACGGCGCCATCCGGATTCGCCTCGATCAGGACGTTCGAGAGAATCGGAATGGTGTTGCGGCGCTCGACGACGGACTGCACGTGAGACAGACAGCGCAGCAGCGTTGCGCGTTCGATCGTGGCCTTCATGCGTTGTCGATCCCCCCTTATCCGCCCAAGCGAGCGGACTCGCTCCAAGCGTCAAGTTCCGAATGATCAATCCTTAGCGCGAGAGTCCGTATCGGCAAGGCAGAAGGTATGAAAACCAGCGCTATCTGGGGATAAACCCCCTCAAATCATCGCCATTCCACCATTTACGTGCAGGGTCTGGCCGGTGAGATAGCCTGCTTCCCGTGAAGCGAGATAGGCGGCGGCGGCCCCGATGTCCTCGCCTTCGCCCATGCGGCCCATCGGGATTTTCGCGTTGAGCGCCTCTTTCTGCGCGTCGGGCAGCCCATCCGTCATGGCCGTGCGGATGAACCCCGGGGCGATGCAGTTCACGGTGATGTTGCGGCTGGCCAGTTCCTGCGCCAGGCTCTTGGACATGGCGGTGATCCCGCCCTTGGCCGCGCAATAGTTCATCTGCCCCGGATTGCCGGTGGTGCCGACGATGCTGGTGATGTTGATGATGCGGCCGAACTTCGCCTTCATCATCGGGCGGGCGGCGGCGCGCATCAGGCGGAAGGTCGCTTCGAGATTGATGCGGATCACCTCGTCCCACTCCTCGTCCTTCATCCGCATGGCGAGATTGTCGCGCGTGACACCGGCATTGTTCACCAGAATGTCCAGCTTGCCCAGCGTATCGACCGCCGCGGGAACGAGATGCTCGACCTGCTCGCTGTTGGAAAGGTTGCAGGTGATCTCGACATGATCGCCGCCGCCCTTCGCGCCGAAGTCCGAATTCAGCTCCTCGCGGAAGGCGCGCAGCTTCCCGGCGTTGGAGCCGGAGACGGCCAGGCGCGCACCCTGCGCGGCCAGCGCGCGGGCGATGGCGGAGCCGATGCCGCCGGAAGCGCCGGTAACCAGTGCGGTCATGCCTGTCAGATCGAACATCTTCGTTTCTCCTGCGCTCACAGCGCCTTTATCAGGGATTCGATGTCTTCCATGGTGACGACGCTGGTCACTTCGACATCCTGCACGCTGCGGCCGATCATAGGGCCAAGCACCTTGCCGCCCAGCTCCACGAAATGCGTCGTCCCGGCAGCCTGCATGGCGATCACGCTCTCGCGCCAGCGCACCCGGCCGCAGACCTGCTCCACCAGCAGGCGCCGTTCCTCCGCCGGATCGCTGACGAGGCTCGCGGTGACATTGGCATAGACCGGCAGGCGCAGCGCCTGCGGCGGCGTCTTTTCCAGCGCTTCCGCCATCGCATCGGCGGCGGGCTGCATCAGCGGGCAATGGAACGGGGCCGAAACCGGCAGCAATATTCCACGCTTGATCCCGTGCTCCTTCACCAGGGCGATGGCGCGCTCGATCGCTTCGCGATGGCCGGAAAGCACCACCTGGGTCGGATCGTTGTCATTGGCGACGGTGCAGACCTGCCCTTCGGCGGCGGCATCGGCCAGCGCCTGCGCCTTTTCCACATCGGCGCCCAGCAACGCGCACATCGCGCCCTGCCCCACCGGCACGGCCGCCTGCATCGCCTGGCCGCGCAGCTTCAGCAGCCTGGCCGTATCGGCCAGCGAGAACGCGCCCACAGCGCACAGCGCGGTATATTCGCCCAGGCTGTGCCCGGCCACGCAATCGCCCTTGTCGGCCAGCGCAATCCCGCCTTCCTTTTCCAGCACCCGCAGGGTGGCAATGGCATTGGCCATGATCGCGGGCTGCGCGTTCTCGGTCAGGGTCAGCACGTCTTCCGGGCCTTCGCGCATGATCGCGCTCAGCTTCTGGCCCAGTGCGTCGTCCACTTCCTCGAACACTTCGCGGGCGACCGCGCTGGCGTCCGCCAGTTCCGCCCCCATGCCGACTTTCTGGCTACCCTGACCCGGAAAAACGAATGCACGCATGAATGTCTCCTTCGGTGGCGCCGGTTAGGAAGCGTTGCGCCGCGAAGCAATACCGAAAGGCACTATCTTGTTGGCAGCATCATGCCCGATATCCGCCGCGCCGAGATAGGGGATGCCGGCCCGGCCGCACCAGTAGCGGGCGATCCCTTCCGGTTCCGCACCGAAAACCCGGTCGTTCTCCGGCACGTCGCTGACCCGCCCCAGCCGCAGGCCCGCGATCCCCGAAAGATGCGCGGTGACATGGAAGAACAGCCGGTCCACCGCATAGAGATATTCCGAAACCTCCTCCACCAGCACCACATGCCCGGAAAGGTCCGGCATCAGATCGGTGCCGCACAGCATCGCCAGCGTCATCAGGTTGAACGCCGC
>Ga0172382_10010316_pt1 | contig 12563 bp, 16 predicted proteins | sample Leawel138RmetaG_FD_122245 | JGI IMG/M metagenome (GOLD analysis project Ga0172382, IMG submission 122245) | Leachate microbial communities from a municipal landfill in Southern Ontario, Canada - Leachate well 138R metaG | ecosystem: Engineered > Solid waste > Landfill > Unclassified | place...
ACGGAGCCAGAAAGGCCCTGCGCGGCCTGGGACCACAGGGCATCGGAAGGGGAGGCGGAGCTGTTCATGACATCGTCCCGGAAGGGGTTGGCGCGAACCGTAAATCGGCGCGCATGTGGTAACACAAAGCGCCCCGGCGCGGTAGAGCGCGTGCCGATTGCAGTGCGGCATGTATTTTTGCTTTTGACAGTGGCCCGATAAAGTGGCAAATGCGCCTTCCTTGTATTCCCACAGTGCTGGAGGAACGGGTGTCTAAACCGGAGTGGGGAACGAAGCGCACCTGCACCACCTGCGGGGCCCGCTTTTACGACATGCTGCGCTCTCCCATCGTGTGCCCGAAGTGCGGCGCCGAGAACGAGAAGGAGACCGTCAAGGTCAAGCGCGGTGGCAAAGGCTCGCGTGCCGACGCCGTGAAGAAGGTTGCCGCCGTCAAGGTGGCGGCTGTTGAGGACGTCGATGACGACCTGCTCGACACCGATGACGATGCCGATGATGACGGCCTGATGGAAGATGCCTCCGATCTCGGTGAGGACGATGAGGACATGGCCGAGGTCATCGAACACATCGAACCCGGCGACGACGAAGAATAAATCCCTCTCCCTCCCCCTGCGGGCGGCCAAAAAAGCCGGTCGCAGGGGGGCGGAAAGCGGGGCCAGAAAATTTTCCGCAGGGTCTGTTTTTTTCTCTTGCACGGCCCGGAGCCAAGCCCTATAAAGCCGCTCCACGCCAGACGGTGCGCCACCCAAAACGCACCGAAGACCAAGTCAAAAGGGGCTGTAGCTCAGTTGGGAGAGCGCTACAATGGCATTGTAGAGGTCGTCGGTTCGATTCCGTCCAGCTCCACCATCGAAACCCCCAGGGAAACCTGGGGGTTTCGTCCGTTTTGGGAGGTGCGTCCGCTGCCCCGTCGGTTGCGCCTCTTGAAGCTCCCCGTGACCGCGCCATATCGAGGCAAAACGGGAGAGCACCATGATCAATCAGGCACGATCCATTCTCGATCAATTCCTCAACGCGGGTAGCCAATCGGGCGGCCGTCCAGGGGGGCAGGCGGGCGGCGGCATGCCCGACATCAGCCAGTTTCTGAGCGGCAAGGGCGGTCTCGCCACCGGCGCCTTGGGCGGCGGGCTGGTGGGCTTGCTGCTTGGCGGCAAGAGCGGCCGCAAGCTGGCCGGCTCGGCGCTCAACATGGGCGGCTTGGCGTTGGTCGGCGGGCTGGCCTATAAGGCCTATCAGGACTGGCAGGCCAACAAGGAACCGGCCCAGCCGTCCCAGCAAGTCGCCTTGCCGCAGCCCGAGGGCACGGCATTTTTGCCCGACGACTCCACCGCCGCCGATGACCTGTCATCGCGGCTGGTCCGCGCCATGGTGGCCGCGGCCAAGGCCGACGGCCATGTAACCGAGGAGGAGCGGTCGCGCATTTCCGCGCAGCTTCAGGCCCTGGGCATGGACGCCGATGCCCGTGACATGATTGAGCAGGAACTGGCCACGCCGCTGGATATCAACGCCGTGGCGTCCTTGGCCCGGACGCCCGAGGAATCAGCCGAGGTCTATGCCGCCTCGCTCCTCGCCGTGGACCCCGAAGGCTCGGCGGAAAAGGGCTACCTTGCCCTTCTGGCCGCCCGCCTGAAGCTCGACGCCCGGCTGGTGCATCACCTGCACGCCAATGCCGAGGCGCTGAGCCGCGCGAATTAGGAGCAGACAGCGGGCGCTGCCCGCACCCACCAGGAGCCGCGGGCTCCTGGACCTCGGGAAGGGCGTTTTTTCTGCCGCGCGCAGCGCACTATCTGAACCGTCAGCGGGTCGGCGTCCGCGTCAAGGAAGTGAAGCGGGGAATTACAGAGGACGCAGAGGAAGGCACAGAGGGCACAGAGAGTGCGGGGCCACGGCGCCGCAGGCGATAAAACCCGAGTGGGTTCTGATACGTTGCGCGCGGCAGTCTGCCTGCGGCGCGCAGCGCAACAAACACTCAGGGGTTCCAAGGGCCATTCGGCCCTTGGCGGGCGCGGGCAGAGCCCGCACCTTTCCCCGATCCCTCGATGCAGCGCCTACTCCGCCGCGTCGAGCAGGTTTTCGCCTTTTTTCATGGCTTCCTCGGCGACGCGCAGGGCCAGCATGGCTTCGTCGTAGGTCGCGCAAGGGCTGGGTTCGCCGCGCAGGAACTGGGCGAAGCCGTTGAGCTGGGCGACCAACGGCTCGGTGCGGACGATGCCGAACTCGATGGTGTCGTGGACCGAGCTGTAGGCGACGAACTGCCCGAAGGTGATCTCGTCGACGGCCGGCAGTTGCGAGGCGGCGGTGATGCCGCCGGTGTGGACGGTGCAGGTCTGGGCAATCAGGTCCACGAAGCAGGTGCCGTTGGTCCCGGTAATGCGGATGCCGCGCATTTTGGTCGGCGTAATCCAGCTACAGTGCACCGACGCGGTCACGCCGCTGGTGCTTTTGAGCAGGATGTCGGCGGTGTGGACGGCCGGGGCGTGGCCTTTTTCCGGCTTGTGGGCGTGGGCGGCGGATCCGACCAGGACCGGCTTGCCGAAGGCCCAGTTGAACAGGTCGATGTCGTGGACCGCGAGATCGACAATCACGCTGCCGCTGTTCTGGATGCTGCGCGGGAAGCCGCCGACGCGGGTGAACGAGACATGCACCACATGCCCCAGGTGCCCGGCGCGCAGGACCTCTTTGAGCTTGACCACCACCGGGTTGAAGCGTTCGACGTGGCCGACGCGCAGGCGGCTGGTGTCGAAAATTTCGCTCAGGGCGATGCCTTCGGCGACCGTCTCGCACACCGGCTTTTCGATCAGGACGTGGCCCTTGAACCGCTCCAGGGAGCGCATGACGGTTAGATGGGTCGCCGTCGGGGCGGCGATCACGATGACGTCCAGGGCATCCAGGTCAAGCTGGCTGATGTCGGACAGCAGCGGCGCGGTGACGGCGGGCGGCAGTTGCTGCACCTGTGGATCGACCACGGCGCACAGTTCGTATTCCGGGTGCTCGTTCAGGACCCGCAGGTGATGGCGGCCCATGTGTCCCAGGCCGATGAGGGCGGCGCGATACATCAGGTGTTCCCTTCGGATTTCAGCACCTCGATGAGGGTGTCGCAGACATGCTGCACGGCGGCCGGTTCAATGCCGTAGTACAGCGGCAGCGAGAACAGGTGGCGGGTCAGCGCCTGGCTGCGGGCGAGCGACCCGAACCGGGTCCACGCCTTGCCGGGCGGCTGGGCGTCCATGGTCTCGGGATAGACCCGGCCGCAGAAGATGTTGCGCTCCTTGAGGCGGGCGACCATTTCGTCGCCGGTCAGGCGTTCGTGGGTCAGCATGGTCAGATACCCGTTGCCGGTTTGCCCGGCGGGCACGTCATAGAAGGTCAGGCCGGGCACGTCCGACAGCCGGGCGCGATAGGCGGCAAACGCCTCGCGGCGGCCGTCCAGGATGGTGTCGGCGTGGTCGAGCAGGCGGGTCAGGTAGGCCGCGTTCAGCTCGGCCATGCGCGAGTTCATGCCGACGTGGGCATAGGAATAATGTTCGGCCCGGCCATGGTTGGCGATGGAGCGCAGGCGCTTGGCCAGCTCGTCATCATTGGTCATCACCGCGCCGCCGTCCATGCAGCCGCCGATCACCTTGGCCGGGTAGAAGCTCAGGGTGGAAATCTGGGCGTCGGCATAGACCGGACGGCCATCGACCTCGACGCCGAACGACTGGGCGCCGTCCTCGATCATGGCGATGCCCTCGGCCGTGCAGAAGGCGCGGATGTCGGCCAGCGCGGTGGAGGCCCAGCCGAACAGGTTGGCGAGCACCACGGCCTTCAGCGGATGCGCCTTGGCGGCGGCCTTGAAGGCCTCGAAATCCAGGTGCAGGTCGGCCCCGACGTCGATCAGGACGATGTTGCAGCCCAGCATCGCCGGAGCCTCGGCCGAGGCCCAGAACGTCAGGTTGGGCACCGCCACCCAGTCGTCCTTGCCGATGCCCGCCGCCATCAGCCCCATGACCAGGGCATCGGTGCCGTTGGCGCAGCAGATGGCATGGCGCACGCCCAGGCGGGCGGCCAGCTTCTGTTCGACCTGCGCGGTGTGTTTGCCGTGGATGAAGCCCTTGCTCGACAGGACCTCCCGCCACGCCTCGTAGGATTGCTCTTCGACCAGGGCCACCGTCTTGGTCAGGTCGATGAACTTCACGCCATCCATGCCTTGTGCCTTTGCTGGGATATCTCTGCCGCGACTCGGCGTTGCGGAGTGTAAGGGATGGGTGGGGGAGCGCACAAGGTCGGCCCTTCGTCAATCGGTCCTCTTGAACGTTTGTCCCTTGCGCCGCGTGAGACAGGATGGAATCCTGTGGGCCAAGGGAGATCAGCCGTGACCAGCAGCCCCGACAACGCACGCCTCAAAGCGCTTGAAAAGGAAAATGCCGAGTTGCGCCGTCGTCTGGAGACTGGCGGTGCGAGTGGCTTGGACCGCAAGGCCCTGCGCGAGATGCTGCATGAACTGCGCCAGCCGGTGCAAGCGGCGCGCCTGTTCCACGGCCTGCTGGCCCGCCGCCTGACCGAAGGCGAGGAAGGTGATCGCCTGGCCCGCCTGGGGCAGGCCATCGATGCCATGGAAGCCCGCATTGTCGAAATCCAGGTCGCCGTCCGCGGCTCGGACTGACGGGACGCCCGGCGGCAACCGCGCGGCGCCGCACCCCGTTGGTGGACAGTCACTGTCCCACGGGAGGTTCCCCCATGTCCAACCCCGCCCCCAAACCTGAGCGTGACGAGAAAAAGCGCGATCAGAAGGCCGAGGATAAAAAGCAGCGCGAACACGTCGAGGACTGCCTTGATGATGCGCTCGACGACACGTTTCCGGCCAGCGACCCGATTTCACCGCAAGACCCCGGTCGGCCGGGCAAGGCCAAGACGTGACCGAATCCTTTCCCCAGCCGTTCGCAGCGTCTATATCAGGGGAGCGTAGCGGACCGGACGAGAAGGATACGGCGGGCCATGGATTCCACGCTGACCCCCATGCTGACCATCGATGAATTGGCGGACAACTTTTCCCTGTTCGACGATTGGGAAGATCGCTACCGCTATATCATTGATCTCGGCAAGAAGATGGACCCGCTGCCCGAGTCCGCCAAGGTGCCCGGCAACAAGGTCGAGGGCTGCATGAGCCAAGTGTGGCTGACCCACGAGGCCCGCCCACCCTTGAACGGCGGCGGTGAGCCGGTCCTGGTGTTCCACGCCGATTCCGATGCCCATATCGTGCGTGGACTGCTGGCCGTGCTGCTGATTTTGTTTTCCGGCAAGACGCCGTCGCAGATTCTTGCCGTCGATGCCGATGCCGAACTGGCCCGCCTCGAACTCGATCAGCACATCAGCCCCAACCGCCGCAACGGCGTCACCTCGGTCGTGCGTATCATCAGGGCCACGGCAGCCACGTGTTCCACCACCTGATCGTGCGGGGCGTTGGCCGTCCGGCTGGCGGGTCCCGGCCGTCGAACCGGCACAGGATGGTGAAGTCATAGGGCGTGTATGTGTCCAGCACGGTCGCCCGCGCGCCCAGTTCGTCGCGGCAGAACGCGAGGTATTCCGCCGGCTCGGCGTAGTACAGGGTGTCGCGGCCGTCCGGCCCGCGCCGGTCGAGCAGGTTGAACGCCATTCCCCGCCGCGACTTGGCGGCCAGCCGCCGCAGGCAATCGCGGACATAGGCTTCCCAGGCCGGATAGCTCTCATTGAGCATCAGCCCGAAGGTGCCCGAGGCGAAGGAATAATCTGCCTCCTCGGTGGCCTCGGCGGCGCAGACGAAGGACGCCCGGCTGTCCCGGCGATGGCGGGTCCGCGCCGCCGCCACCAACTCCGGCGACAGGTCATATCCGACGTACCGGCCTCCCTTGAGGAAGCGTTTGCGGCGGATGTGATCGAACAAGGCACCGTAGCCGCAGCCCAGGTCGTTGATCGTCAGCCCCGGCTGGCGCGCATCATCCCCCAGCACCTTCATCAGCTTGCGGAACCGCAGCGCCTGACTGGATCGGTTCTGCCACAGCACGGCTTCGGGGCGGACGCCCGCCCGCCGGAAGGTTTCGGTGTAGGTGCCGGACAGGCGGGCCAGCGTTTCCCGCACGACCGGACGTTCGTCGGGATAAAGGACATGGCCCAACTCCGCCGCAAAGGACGTCGGCGCGGCATCGGGAGCCGAGGAATTGGCGTGCGGCTTTGGTTCGGGCGTGGTCATGGGCGGGATGGTGCCAGGGTCGGGAACGCGTGTCACCTACACCTCGGCCTTGACGGGCGGGGGTTTCCGCACGAAATTCAAGGTGTCCGCCGTTGCCGGTCGCAATTCGGGGCGGCGGATATTCACCGGGTGCCGACGTGTCGGGCCTCGTCCGCAGCGGATACGCTCTGAAGGAGGTGTTCCTGTGTCCAGAATGTCCATGTTCAACAGCCCGCTCTTGCTGGGCTTCGATCATTTCGAGCGGGTTCTCGACCGCGTCGCCAAGACGTCGGCGGAAGGCTACCCGCCCTATAACATCGAGCAGATCGGCGAGAACAGCCTGCGCATTACCCTGGCCGTGGCCGGGTTCTCGGAAGAAGACCTCACCGTCACCACCGAGGACAACCAGTTGGTCATCCGGGGCCGTCATCGCAATGACGAGGCCGAGCGCGTATTTCTCCATCGGGGCATCGCATCCCGCCAATTCCAACGCAGTTTTGTGCTGGCCGAGGGAATCGAGGTGATGAATGCCCGGCTTGATAACGGTCTGCTCCACATTGACCTTGAGCGCCCCATGCCCGAGCCTGTGGTGCGCGAGATCCAGATCCATACCGGCCGCACCGGCAAAGCCGACGGCGGCCACACCATCGATGTCTCGCCGGATGACCGGCGGGATCGGCGCTAACGGACGCGGGGGGTAAAACCATGAACACCATGCATCGCCGGGACGCCGACAGTCACGCCAGCCAGGAGCTTTCCGTCCTGGGCCTGGAGGAGGTCGCCTATGTGCGGGCCTCTGTTCAGGACGGTCAGGCCCTGTGGTCGATCCACAGCGCCGACGGGCAGGAGATCGGTCAGGCGCCCACCCGCGCCCTGGCCTTCGCCGCCATCGTCCAGCACGACATGGAACCGGCCAGCGTCCACTAAAACTTTGTCCACTGTGATCCCCGTCGCTGTCCGCCTCCCCGTCCGCCTCTAGGATGGGGCGATAGGACACGGCGGGGAGACAGGCAATGCGACGGATCGGCGGACACATGATGGCGGCCCTGATCGCTCTGGGCGTGACGGGGTGCACCGACCTTGTGCGCGAGGATCCGTATGCCCAGCGTCTCACGCCGGGCGACGGGATGCTGGTGCTGCCCGATAGCACCATCAAGGGTCTCGCGCCCCGGCGGGCGGAGACGGCGACCATGCCGACGTGGCTTGAGGAACGCTACCGCTACCCGGCGGGGTTCGTCGAGTACGAGCACCAGAACGGCACGGCATTCTATCCCGAAGACGTCGAAGGCCCGTCCTATCGCGCGTTGTTCCTTGGCGTGAGCGTTACCGGCAGTGCCGTGCCGGCCCATGTGCTGGAGCCGCGCCGGAGCGGGGCGGTCACCTATGCGCCGGTCGTGGTGGCGGGCCAGCCATGCCTGACCTTCCGCCGCGCCTTGGGACTGGAGGTGCCGTTGGGGCGGCGGGCGCTAGCCGTAGGCGTGCTGTGCCGACCGGCCGAAGACCCGATGGCCGGGGAAGCGATGGCCGAGGATGCGTTTTTGGATGCCGCCTTGGCCTATGTTCAGGGACTAGACGTTGCAGGGTCGGCCACGATCCCGCGCACGCAACCGGCCCCGCGCACGCAACCGGCGCTTTAGGGGCTGGATCTATTCGACCTCGACCGTGAAGCGGTATCCGTGGCCATGGCAGGTTTCGATCATGCGCGGGCCATCGCGGGTGTCGCGCAGCTTGCGGCGGACACGGCTTATCAGGGTGTCGATGGAGCGGTCATTGACCTCGCGCCCCGGCTGGCCGGTGGCCTGCAACAGAGCCTCGCGCCCGAGCGGCTCGCCGGCGCGGGCGACCAGAACGGCCAGCAGGTCGAACTCGGTCGATGTCATGGTGATCTGCTCGCCCTCGGGATCGGTCAGGCGGCGCCACACCAGATCCAGCTCCCAGCCGCGGAACCGATAGACCACGCTGCCGTTGACCTGCTTGGTTTCGGCGCGCGACAGAACGTTGCGGACGCGGGCGACCAGTTCGCGCGGGTGAAACGGCTTGGTGACGTAGTCGTCGGCGCCAAGTTCCAGGCCGGTGATGCGGTCACGGGCTTCGGAGCGGGCGCTGACGATGACGATGGGCATGCGTGACTGGCGCCGTAGGGCGTGCGCCAACTGAATGCCGTCGGCGTCGGGCAGATTCAGGTCGAGCATCACCAAATCCACCCGGTTGCGCGCCATTACCGCACGCATGGCCTCGCCACTGGATGCCGTGCTGACCGCAAAACCGGCGTCCTTGAGGTAAGCCGCGACGAGGGCCTGGGTGGCCGGGTCGTCCTCAACCACCAGGATATGCTGCCGCTGCTCGGTCATAGTGCCTGTGTCTCCTGGGACCTAATACCTGAAGCGCGTGCTGCGCGCGCCGCCTACGTCCTTGACGCCGTTCATATTAGTACCATGGTGCTTACGGAAGTTCCCATGCGAATACAATAAAAAGCGGGACCCGGCACGGTGGGCGCCGTGCCGGGTCCGCGTGAGCGTGCGCGTATTGGGGGCTATCAAACCACCGTCAGCATCGATGCAACGAGCGGATGGCGGACGATGTCCTGATCGCGCAGATAAACCACCGCCACGTCCTCCAGGGTATCGAGGCGGGCCGCGATGTCGGCCAGACCCGAGAGGCCGGGCAGCAGGTCGGACTGGTCGGGGTCGCCAGTCAGGACCATGGTGGAGTTCCAGCCCAGGCGGGTGAGCAGCATCTTGATCTGCCCATACGTGCAGTTCTGCACCTCGTCGATGACCACGAACGCGTTGTTCAGCGTGCGCCCGCGCATATAGGCGACGGGGGCGATTTCGATGGTGCCGTCGGCGAGGAGCTGTTTCAGGCGCTTGCCGCCCAGACGGTCGCTGAGGGCGTCATAGAGCGGGCGCAGGTAAGGGGCCAATTTGTCTTCCAGCCCACCGGGCAGGAACCCCAGGTTCTCCCCGGCCTCGACCGCCGGACGGGTCAACAGGATGCGCCCCACGGTTCCGGCGTCCAGGGCTTCGACCGCCTTGGAGATGGCGATGTAGGTCTTGCCGGTTCCGGCCGGTCCGCACGTCACGACGACGTTGTGGGTGTCGATGGCCTCCATCAGCCGTTTTTGATTGTCGCTGTGCGGGCGGATGTTGCGCGTATAGCTCTTGTCGCGCGGCGGCTCGGCCGTGCCGCGCAACGGGTCCCACACGGCGTGTTCGGGATACAGGGCGCGTACCTTGGCGTTTTCAACCGTGCTATGGCGGGAACGCTTGGCCATGTCAGCCTCCTTGTTTGGACGGGGGCAGGCTTGGAGAAGGGAAAGACCGTTGAAACGAAAAACGCCTCCCGAAGGGGAGGCGCGAACGGACGGGCGGAAGCAGGGGATGCACGGCAGGCATCTACCGGGCGTTTGACTAGGCACTGGCGGGAAAGGTCTGTCACCCGATGCGCACTCCGAACCGTTGCAGGTCCTGCACTCAACGTCAGGGTACCTCAAGCAACTCGGCAAGTCGCGTTCTTTAGGGGGTGCCGTTAAAGTTTCACACTACATGCAGGACGGCAGGGCGATGTTATAGAATAGTTTCTGTAATATTAAGTGTTTGTGTACCATGCAAAAATGGATGGGCATTGCGTGCGTAACTATACTAGATGTCCTTAGGCGCAACTGTCCGGCAATCCGATGAATGCCCTGACCCCGACACGCTCACCGGAGCGGCGTTACCGCGCGATCTTCCTGTCCGACATCCATTTGGGCACACGGGGATGCAAGGCGGAATACCTCCTTGATTTCCTGCGGGCCACCGAAAGCGACACTCTTTACCTGGTCGGCGACATCATTGACGGATGGCGCCTGCGCCGCACCTGGCATTGGCCGCAGGCCCACAATGACGTGGTGCAAAAAGTGCTGCGCAAAGCCCGCAAGGGAACCGCCGTGCTGTTCATTCCGGGCAACCACGACGAATTCGCCCGTGGCTACGTCAACCACGACTTCGGCGAGGTCAAGCTGGTCAAGGAGGCCGTGCATGTCACCGCCGATGGCAAGCGCCTGCTGGTCATCCACGGCGACGAGTTCGACGGCGTAGTCCTTTATGCCAAGTGGGTGGCGCTGCTCGGCGACGGGGCCTACACCCTGGCGCTGGTCCTGAACCACTGGTTCAACGTGGCGCGTCGCCGTCTTGGCCTTCCGTACTGGTCGCTGTCGAAGTACCTCAAGCACAAGGTCAAGAACGCGGTCAGCTTCATCGCCAAGTTTGAAACGACGATGATCGAGGAAGCCCGCCGCCGGGGCTTCGACGGGGTGGTGTGCGGCCATATTCACCATGCCGAAATCCGCTCCATCGACGGCATCACCTACTGCAATGACGGGGACTGGGTGGAAAGCTGCACCGCCCTGGTGGAGCACTTCGACGGCCGTCTGGAGATCATTGACTGGACCCGCGAACGCGCCGCCTCCGCCCTTGAGGCCTATCAGCCGGCGTGGGAGGCGGAATGCGCATCCTCGTCGTAAGCGACGCCTGGACCCCGCAGGTGAACGGCGTGGTCCGAACCCTGGTCATGCTCAAGGCACAGCTTGAGGCGCGTGGTCATCAGGTCATGATGCTGACCCCCGACGGCTTTCGCACGGTGCCGTGTCCGACCTATCCCGAGATTCGTCTCGCGGTGCTGCCCGGCCGCCGGATTGCCGAGGCCATGGAGAGCTTCCGCCCCGAGGCCGTCCATATTGCCACCGAAGCCCCCCTCGGTTGGGCGGCGCGGCGGTACTGCGTGCGCCGGGGGGTGCCCTTCACCACGGCGTTCCATACCAAGTTCCCCGAATACGTCCAGGCGCGCTTCGGCGTGCCGGTGGCGTGGTCGTATGCCGTGATGCGCCGGTTCCATGCGCCGTCGCAGGCGGTCATGGTGGCCACGCAAAGCATCGAGGATCAACTCACCACCTGGGGCCTGAGCAACATCCGCCGGTGGACGCGGGGTGTGGACACCACCTTGTTCCGGCCACGCCCAATGACGCGGTTTGCCGATCTGCCGCGCCCGGTGTTCCTGTATGTCGGCCGGGTCGCGGTGGAGAAGAACATCGACGCCTTTCTGGCCCTCGACCTACCGGGGAGCAAGGTTGTGGTGGGCGACGGCCCGCTGGCGGCCGAACTTGCCGAAGCCCATCCCGAAGTGACGTTCTGCGGCGCCCGCCATGGCGAGGATCTGGCGGCGCACTACGCCAGCGCCGATGTGTTCATATTTCCCAGCCTGACCGACACCTTTGGCCTCGTGGTCCTGGAGGCCCTGGCCAGCGGCCTGCCGGTCGCCGCCTTTCCGGTTGCCGGGCCGGTGGATGTGATCGGCGGGGCGGCCGGTCCCGATGGGGTCGGCGTCCTGTCAGACGACCTGCGGGCCGCCGCGTTGGCCGCCCTCGACATTCCGCGCGAGCGCTGCCGGGCCTTCGCCGAGCAGCGGTCGTGGGCTGTCTCGGTGGATCAGTTTCTGGCCAACGTCAGTCCGTTCGACGCGGCCGAACGGTTCAGTCCGGCTTGATAGGCGCTGCCTTTGGGCGCATCACGCGGCGTACAGCGATGAACGCGGCGACCTTGAGGGCCACCAGAAACACCAGTCCGGCGATGACGGCGGCCAGAATGGCGGGATCGTTGAACAGTGCCACGCGACACCTCCTTTGCTACAAAATGGGGTCCACGGCGTCCACGTTGTGGCGCGTGACCATGACCGATGGCACCACCACCTCACGCTCCACGGGCTGGCCGCGCAGCAGGCGCAGGGCGGCGTCGGCCCCTTCAATGCCGCAGTTAGGGTATGTGAAAGATGCTACCTGCTCGCCCCCGCGGATGGCCTCGCGCGCTTCGGAGATGTAGTCGATGCCGACGATGGGAATGGTGGCCGGGTTTATTCCGGCCTTGCGCAGGGCCATCCGGGCGCCGGTCGCCATGCTGTCGCTCTGCGCATAGATGGCGTCGAACGCCAAGCCCCCGGCCAGCGCCGTCTCGATCGCCCGGATGGCGTCGGCCCGCAGATAATTGGCCGGCAGGGTGGCCGCCACCGACAGGCCCGGAAAGTTTTCAAGTTCCTCAAGGAAGCCTGTGGTGCGGGCAAGGGTGGTCGAGGCGCTGGGCACCCCTTGAAGAACCAGGATGCGGCCCTGTCCATTGAGGCTGGCGGCGAGGGCGCGGGCGGCATTGAGGGCGATGGCCGCGTCGTCGGGGCCGATAAAGGTGGCGTAGTCCTCGCCCGTCACGCGGCGGGTCAGAAGCACCACCTTCACCCCGGCCCGGTGGGTGCGGGAGATGGCCGGGGTGACGACGGCGGCGTCGCGCGGACTGGTGATCAGCACGTCTATGCCGGTGGTCAGCAGGCTGTCGATGTCGAGCACCTGCTGGGCCGA
>Ga0172382_10010318_pt1 | contig 12561 bp, 8 predicted proteins | sample Leawel138RmetaG_FD_122245 | JGI IMG/M metagenome (GOLD analysis project Ga0172382, IMG submission 122245) | Leachate microbial communities from a municipal landfill in Southern Ontario, Canada - Leachate well 138R metaG | ecosystem: Engineered > Solid waste > Landfill > Unclassified | place...
AATGAAATTTGGCCACCATGGTGCAAACCATCCTGTCAAAGATTTAACGACCAATGTGGTGATGATTACCTCTCAAAACCACGGTTTTGCGGCTGATGAAGCCACGTTGCCTGACAATGTGCAAGCAACGCATAAATCTTTATTTGATGGGACATTGCAAGGTATTTGTCGTACGGATAAACCGGCGTTTAGTTTCCAAGGTCACCCTGAAGCGAGCCCTGGCCCGAACGATGCCGCCCCGCTGTTCGATCACTTTATCGAGCTAATCGACATATACCGTCAGAACGCCAAGTAGTACGCTAGCTAGGAGAAGAGAGAAGCAATGCCAAAACGTACAGATATAAAGAGTATTCTTATCCTAGGCGCCGGCCCAATCGTGATTGGTCAGGCATGTGAATTTGACTATTCTGGCGCACAAGCGTGTAAAGCGCTGCGTGAAGAAGGCTACCGTGTCATTCTGGTGAACTCTAACCCTGCCACCATTATGACTGATCCAGAAATGGCCGATGCCACTTATATCGAGCCGATTCACTGGGAAGTGGTCCGTAACATTATTGCTAAAGAACGCCCAGATGCGATTCTGCCAACCATGGGCGGCCAAACCGCACTGAACTGCGCATTAGAACTTGAAGCCAAAGGCGTACTGAAAGAATTTAACGTCGAGATGATTGGCGCGACTGCCGATGCTATCGATAAAGCTGAAGACCGTAGCCGCTTTGATAAAGCGATGAAAAGTATTGGTCTTGATTGTCCACGCGCGGGCATTGCCCACAATATGGACGAAGCTTATGGCGTACTTGATCAAGTGGGTTTCCCTTGTATTATCCGCCCATCCTTTACTATGGGTGGCTCGGGTGGCGGTATCGCTTACAACAGGGAAGAGTTCGAAGAGATCTGTTCACAGGGCTTAGAGTTATCGCCAACGAGTGAACTGCTGATCGACGAATCACTGATCGGTTGGAAAGAATACGAGATGGAAGTGGTCCGCGATCGCAACGATAACTGCATTATCGTCTGCGCCATCGAAAACTTCGATCCTATGGGCGTGCACACGGGCGACTCTATTACAGTTGCACCCGCGCAAACCCTGACTGATAAAGAATACCAAATCATGCGTAACGCCTCTATGGCCGTACTGCGTGAGATTGGTGTTGAGACCGGCGGTTCGAACGTACAGTTTGGTATCAACCCGAAAGATGGCCGTATGGTTATCATCGAGATGAACCCACGTGTATCGCGCTCTTCAGCATTAGCATCAAAAGCAACGGGTTTCCCGATTGCGAAAATCGCTGCTAAGTTAGCAGTTGGTTTCACTCTTGATGAGCTGATGAACGACATCACTGGCGGTCGCACGCCAGCGTCATTCGAGCCTGCTATCGATTACGTTGTGACTAAAGTGCCACGCTTTAACTTTGAAAAGTTTGCCGGTGCGAATGATCGCTTAACAACCCAGATGAAGTCTGTGGGTGAAGTGATGGCGATTGGCCGTACTTTCCAAGAGTCACTACAAAAAGCCTTACGTGGTTTAGAGGTTAGCCGTAACGGTCTAGATCCTGTCACAGATATGTCTAAACCTGAGGCGATGTCGCGTATTCGCCACGAGCTGAAAGAGCCTGGTTGCGACCGTATTTGGTACATAGCCGATGCGATGCGTGCGGGGCTGAGCTTAGATGAAATCTTTAAACTGACCAATATCGACCCTTGGTTCCTCGTGCAAATCGAAGAGCTGGTTCAGCTCGAAGGTGTTGTCGCTGAAGCGGGTCTGGCGGGTCTGGATATCGACTTACTGCGTAAGCTGAAACGTAAAGGTTTTGCCGATGCGCGTTTGGCCGATGTATTAGGCGTGAACGAAGCCGAAGTGCGTAAGCTGCGTGATAAGTTCGACCTGCACCCAGTCTATAAGCGTGTGGATACCTGTGCGGCTGAGTTTGCAACAGACACGGCTTACATGTACTCAACGTATGAAGAAGAATGTGAAGCTAACCCATCGACCCGTGACAAAATCATGGTGTTAGGTGGCGGGCCAAACCGTATCGGTCAAGGTATTGAGTTCGATTATTGCTGTGTGCACGCGGCGTTAGCGCTACGTGAAGACGGTTATGAAACCATCATGGTGAACTGTAACCCTGAAACCGTTTCAACCGACTACGACACTTCAGACCGTCTGTACTTCGAACCCGTCACACTGGAAGACGTATTAGAAATCGTCCGTATCGAGAAGCCAAAGGGCGTTATCGTGCAGTACGGTGGTCAAACGCCATTGAAATTGGCCCGTGCCTTAGAAGCCGCTGGCGTACCTGTGATTGGTACTAGCCCAGATGCCATCGACCGCGCCGAAGACCGTGAGCGTTTCCAGCAAGCGATTCAACGCTTAGAGATGAAGCAGCCTGAAAACGATACCGTGACTACGGTTGAAGGTGCTGTGATTGCCGCTGAGCGTATCGGTTATCCGTTAGTTGTGCGTCCATCCTACGTACTGGGCGGCCGCGCGATGGAAATCGTCTACGACAAGCAAGATTTGCTGCGTTACTTCAACGAAGCCGTGAGCGTATCGAATGCATCGCCAGTACTGCTCGATCGCTTCTTAGATGATGCGATTGAAGTGGATATCGATGCAGTATGTGACGGCGAAATCGTGGTGATTGGCGCGATTATGGAGCATATCGAACAAGCGGGTGTTCACTCAGGTGACTCAGGTTGTTCGCTGCCGCCATACACGCTAAGCCAAGAAATCCAAGATCGCATGCGCGTTCAAGTCGGTAAGTTGGCGATGGAACTCGGTGTTGTCGGCCTGATGAACGTACAGTTCGCCGTGAAAGATAACGAAATCTATATGATTGAAGTTAACCCACGTGCTGCCCGTACTGTGCCATTCGTGTCCAAAGCGACTGGTGTGCCTTTAGCTAAGATCGCCGCGCGTGTGATGGCGGGTCAAAGCTTAACGTCGCAAAACTTCACTAAAGAAGTGATCCCACCTTTCTACTCAGTGAAAGAAGTGGTGTTGCCCTTTAATAAGTTCCCAGGTGTTGACCCACTGTTAGGCCCAGAAATGCGCTCTACCGGTGAAGTCATGGGCGTGGGCGATACGTTCGCCGAAGCCTATGCTAAGGCGCAGTTAGGTGCGACTTCTGAGGTGCCTAAGTCGGGTCGTGCATTATTGTCTGTGCGTAACAGCGATAAGAAACGCGTTGCCGATTTAGCGGCTAAGTTAATTGAGCTCGGTTATCAAATCGATGCGACTCATGGTACTGCGGTTATCCTAGGCGAAGCGGGTATCAACCCACGCTTAGTGAACAAGGTACACGAAGGGCGTCCACACATTCTCGATCGCATCAAGAATGGTGAATACACTTATATCGTGAACACTACCGAAGGTCGCCAAGCGATTGAAGATTCTCGTCAATTGCGCCGCGGTGCACTGCGTTACAAAGTTAACTACACGACGACCATGAATGCTGCATTCGCCACTTGTATGGCCCATGCCGCCGATGACCGTACTAACGTGACGTCAGTACAAGAACTGCATCTGCGCGTACTGGCTAAATAAGCCACAGCGTTAATGCCGTTAATTAGAGGGCCGCATAACTTAGGTTATGCGGCCTTATTATTTAGGCCTGTGTCTGTTCTATTGAATTATTGGGTCTATTTTATTTAACCTGTTTTATTGAGTTGTGCCGTTTGATTTGAGTATGACTTAACTCATTTTATTTCCCATTTAGGTAGCCTGAAAAATTATGCCTGCGCCAGCCGATAGCCTTGCCAAAGTCGATACTTTTATTGCGCCGCCTTGCCTCGGGCAAATACGCGTGCTTTATCAAGATAACGATATTCTACTGATTGATAAGCCGAGCGGATTATTGAGTTTGTCGGGGAAGAATCCGCTGAATCTCGACTCAGTGCATTATCGTTTAGTGCAGGATTTTCCGACGGCCACTTTGTTGCACAGACTCGATTTTGGCACTTCGGGCATCATGCTGGTGGCGCTGAATAAAAGCGTGAATGGTTTGCTGACCAAGCAGTTTCAGGCGCGCACGGTTGAAAAGCGTTATACCGCCTTGCTCCACGGGCATTTAGCCGCTGACAGCGGGGTGATTAATCTGCCGATTGCTAAAGATAGTGACTATTTCCCGCTACAAAAGATTTGCCATAGCACAGGCAAAGTTGCGATCAGTGAATATCAGGTGCTGGAACGATTAACCGAACCTTTCGCCACGCGGGTCGAATTTACCCCTGTTTCTGGTCGCACTCATCAACTGCGGATCCACAGTCAGCAATTGGGTCACTCAATACTGGGGTGCGATCTCTACGGCGGCGTGGGTGAGTGCGTGACTGATAAGGCTGATGCAAATGAAGCTGATATCACTAATACGACGAGCAGCAGATTAATGCTGCATGCGACCCGCTTAGCGTTTAATCATCCTATCACGGGTGAGCGTATCGGCTGGGTTTGTGAGTGTCCTTTTTAAGCGCTTTTAAAAGAGCAATAGAGTTTAGCTCTCAGCACTCATCACTTAGCACGTAGAATTTAGAGCAATGGGTTTAGTTGCTAAACCCGATACGTTCGGTTTGCATGGGCGGCGCATCGTTGGGGAGCCAAGTACGGTAAATCGTTGCGAAGGTGCCATCTGCTTTTATCGCTTCTAGGCTGTTTTTCCACTGTTCGATCACATCATTGGGCGTGCCTTGTGAGAAGGCAATGTAAAGATGATTAGCACTAATCGTGAAGAGCGACTCTACATCATCAATGCTCGCGCCTGCATCCGACAGAATACTCGGCGCGGTGAGATTGGCATTACACCAAAGATCGACACGTTGCTTCATCAATTGTTTTGCACTCAATAAGGGTTCGGATGAGGCCGCAACATTCGTAAATCCCAGTTCGAGCAATAGGCGTTCTTCCACCGAGGCACGATAGACACCAATTGCCTTAGCCGTCTTTGCATCATTTATAGTGGTTATTTTTATACCGCTATTTTTTAAGGCATAAAAATTAGTCGTGCCGACAGCAACAGGCCCAATCATAGTAAACATTTGCTCCCTTTCTGCTGTGCGCGTCATAGTAAACAACACAGTGTTAGGTTGCTCGGTCAGCATTTTCCAGCCGCGAGCCCAAGGTACGACCTTGATTGGATCTGGGTTCTTTATGCGCTTTTGAATTTCTTGTACTACCTGTACAGCTAAACCATCGGGTTTGCCATCGACAGAAAAGCTGATTGGTGACCATTCTTCGGTATAGATGTTGAGCGGCTGCGCGCGAAGAGAAACTGCGCTGCTAAGGGTGAGTGATAACAATAAACTTGTGACTAATTTCATTAATAACCCTAAAAATTAGAATGTTATAATTGAGTCTCACTGCTTGCTCTTGAAACGATTAAAGATGAAGGCTGTGTTTAAATCAAGTATAGCTAGGGGTTCATTTTCTAAGATTAAATTTACTATACCGTTTTAACGATAAAAAAGAGCGCGAGTATTGCGCTCTTAGGCAGGCTGATTTATGGGCGATAGCTTATCTTTCTGTGCTTATATATCACGCTCGATATACATCTCGCATAAGGTTATCAATGCAATGCACAACACGCATACTGGCGTCTTCCATTGAGTGCAGTTGTTTGACCATCTCAGGCAAATTACCTTTTTGTCTCGCATTGAGCGCCGCTTTTCCTGCCTCGTGTACCGCTTTATGTGGTGCATCTAATGCTTTGAAATTACTTAAATGCTGATAATTCTCGGCACCAAATCCTTTGAAATACCATTGCCCTAGGCGGCACTCAGTGTGTGAGTTCACATTGTGGTTATGCTGTGGTTTTTCAATTAATTGATAAACGCTACTTTTCCAGACTGCGTGGTCGAGCTTAGTGGTATTCAAGAATGACGCTGTGGCTGCGTTATGGATAACGTGCTGCATTTGTTTTGAGCGTTGCAGGACATCTTCAACGACTTGACCAATTTGGGTTGAGGAGGTGGCTACATCAACGGCACTACTTTGATTATTATGAACAATTTCTTTAATCTCAGCCGCTTGCGCGACGATTTGTTTCACGAGTTTTTCAATATGGCTACTGGCTTCATGGGCTTTGCTTGTAAGCTGGCGCACTTCATCGGCCACCACGGCAAACCCCCGTCCCGCTTCGCCTGCACGGGCGGCTTCAATGGCGGCGTTCAATGCCAGCAAGTTTGTTTGTTCTGAAATTCCTTGAATAGCCGCGACAAATTGATTGATTGAAGAGGTCGTAGCATCGAGTTCTGTGACAGCTTTCATGCTGTTCGATGCTTGATCATTAATATAAGTTGCTCTAGTGCCTAAATTGGCAATGGCCACACGGGTTTGATCAAAAACGTGATTGAGTTCAGACAGTGATTCTTTTTCCGCAGAGAGTAATTCGGCACTGCTGGCTAAGCCTTCGCGCACGGCATTAAGCATATCTCCGCCTAGGTTTTGGCAGGTGATCACTTCAGTGTAGTGGTCTGCATTTTGGCGCGACTGTTGCTGCATAGTCTCATTTTCACGGATCATGCCACGCAGTTCATCTATTTCATTTTGGTGTTGGCGTTCTAGTTGGATGAGTCGCTCTTTTAGCGCCTGGTTTTCAGCTTTGAGCTGGGAATTAAACCACATATAAAACCTCTCAAGTCGCTAGGACTATCACTATTGCTTATCGACTTACTGTGACTGGGCTCAGCGGTAAATACTGCAATGTTAATAAAAAGTAAAACGATTCAGGTATGGAAATATTAACTGATCTTTAAGCTTTATTCTTAATTTTTTTAAGGTTATTGAAGCTTTTATGCTTTGTCATAAATGGGTTAGTACTATCGAATGATAAGTGAACCACGCTAAGGTTAACTTAGCTTGGTTCACTTTGAGGTCTTAGGTCTTAGGCCTATGGCATAGGTAAGTCGAGCACCACTGTGGCTATGCTGAAATACACGAGTACACCTATGATATCGGCGATGGAGGTGATGAGTGGCGCACTCGCGGCTGCAGGGTCCATCTTTAACTTGCTCAGCAAGAAAGGCAGAGACATACCAATCAAGCTGCCAATAATCACCACAATTTGCATTGTGAGTGCCACAACCAGCGCGATTTCAGGTCCGCCGCGCCAAAATCCGAGCAAGGACACTGCCGCTGCCATGCTGGCTCCTAATAATCCGGCGACAAATAACTCGCGCCCTAGCATAGATAACCAATCTTTGAGAACCACTTCCCCTGTGGCTAAGCCGCGTACCATTAAGGTCGCCGATTGTGAGCCCGCATTGCCGCCGCTATCGATCAGTAGCGGCAGGAAGAAGACTAAAGAGACATAACTGGCAATGGTGTCTTCGAAGAAGGCGATCCCCGCTCCCGAGAAAATATTACCAAAAACCAAGATTACCAGCCAAACCACGCGCTTACGGTAAAGTAAGCCTATGCTGGCAGTCTTGAGGTTATGGTCAATATTGCCGATGGCCGCAGTTTTTGTGAACTCAAGATCCGCCTGTGAGCTGGCGATATCCATAGCATCATCATAGGTGACGATACCGACGAGCTGGCCTTTGCCATTGACTACTGGCAGCGCCATTAAGTCGTAATGGGCGATCATCTGCACCGCTTCTTCGCGAAAGGCATTGGCATCGAGCGCGACGGGATCGGGTTTCATAAAGTCGACCACTCGCTCGTGCGGCTGCGCGAGCAATAACTGCCTTAATGATACAGTTCCTATTAAGCGGCCTAACATATCCACCACATAGGTTTGATAAATTGTTTCTTTATCAGCCGCTTCAGTACGCAGAGTATCAATTGCTTCTGCCGCAGTATGGCGGCTATTCAGTAATGTGTAATCCGAGGTCATGACTGCGCCGACTTTAGCTTTATCATAGGCGGCGAGGGTGCGCATATCTTCCCGTTTGGCCAATGCGAGCGCAGGTAAAATCGCCGCTTGCTGGGTTTCATCGAGCAGATTATAGAGGTCGGCACGTTCATCTGCAGCCATGTGAACCAGTAGCGCAGATAGCGTGGTTTTATCTAATTGCTGTACTAAGCTGGCTTGCAATTCATCGGTCAGGTAGCGAAACAAATTGGCGCAAACCTTAGGTGAGGCCAGTTGCAATAATAGGACTTGTTGAGCTTGATTAAAGACGTTAAATACGGCTGCAATATCGGCAGGGTGGCGTTTTTTGGCTAATTCAGCCATGGCGCTGGCACTGCGTTGCTCGATAATCATTTGCAGGTTATGGATGATTTTTTTAGTGTTGTTTGTGCTGTTATTCATGTTCATAGTTCATTCTCTCAACGATCTAGTGACCAAAGTAAAAGGTGATGTCTGCGCCAAGTTGCAGCGCGTTGCCACGAAGGGCATTGCCTAAGCTCAATTCCAGCTGTAGCTGTTGTTGTGATGTGTGTTGATAGGCGAACTGATAGGCAGTCTCGCTCAATTCTTTTTGATAAATCTCGGCTATCACGCGATGGTGACTACTGAGTTCATACGCTGCCGCGATACCCACAAGTAATTGGGTTGATTGATTAAATTCATGGGTAAAACCTAAATTGGCATAGAGACTGACATCAGAATCGCCTAAGGTTTTGCCAAAAATGCCGAAGACTTCGGTGGCTAATTCGTTACTGGCATCGAGGTTTTTCTGCAAGTTGATTACCAGTGCGCTGTGCCAATTATCCTGTTGCTGCTCTGAATCTGAGAGGGAGTTTAAGTTGAGCGGCAGCTTAATGCCGACTTCAGCTTGCTCCCCACGATTATCGTCATTGGCATTGGACGCTAATCCTAAATGCCATTCCCATTGATTGCGGCTGCAAGTCGTGGCCGCGTTTAATTGTGGACGAGCATGATCCGACCTAGGTTGTTGCCAGCCCATTTCTAATTCACAGCGCTCTGCGAGGGCAGGATCATCCACTTCGAGATGGGATGCCGCCGCACTCATGCTGTAGTACAAGCTGATACTTGCGCAGGATAAAGATCGCAAAATTGATGTGTTGTTTATGTAAGCCATATTTAGGCTCCTCAGATGTAAACCCATAGATGTAAATCCATAGGGAAAACGAAGTCCACTGAGGCAAAAAACTTGCTTTGAGATGCAATAAATACACATAACTGAACCCCAGCAAAATGCTGGAATTGCTAAAGCGCAGCCGTAGGCTCAGGCTTATTGTCTGTGATTGATATTTTGGGGGAGGCTGAGTGAAGAATGGTTCACACTACTACCCTGCTTAGCAGGTAGCAGCAAATATTGCGGGCTAGTGCTAGGCGTTAAATCCTGTCTTTTGGACAGGGCATCTACTGTCGCTTATGTGTGTGCCCACAGTGGGTCTCCGCAATGATTAAAGTCGCCACATTCTAAGGGACTGAAATGTAAAGTCAACCGCACATGTTATTACATATGTTTTTGTTTGAATTTACACTTTAAGTAAAAGTTAATTTTATGATCATTCTTGGGCTTGCGTGATTTTGTTGGGAGTGCTGGTGGTTTTGCGTGCTAATCATTGTTGTGTGATTGTTTATTTTCTGGCTGGTAGCGGTTGATTTTTGTTGTCGGATTTAACTGTGATATTGAATTGTGGTTTTTAACGGTATGACTTATCTCAGTAAGCTGTATTTGAGTCGCCAGAGATGAGTTAACACTTTATCCATAATGGGGGATTTGGCATTAGTGCACTTCGGGTATACCCTTGTCGTGCCTGCGGTGAGTCATTGTGCTCACTCAGATTAAGTCAGATTAAGTCAGATTAAGTCAGATTAAGAGAGTTTGCTGTATTCAGATTTGGGGGGATTAAGCTGTGGCACATAATATCGATGAGTTGGAATCAATTACTGCACCTATCGATCTTAAGTGCACCGCGAATATCAAGATCGCCAGTATCAATCTGTTTAACTTTATTGAGCCGCCTTTGGCTTACTATGATTTTGAAAATATCTATAGCCATGGGCAATGGCAGAAAAAGTGTCAGTGGTTGAGTGAGTTTCTCGCACATCGCCAGCCCGATATTGTGGGATTTCAAGAAGTGTTTAGCCCTGAACCGCTCAAACAAATCGCCAGTGAGCAAGGTCTAGGGTATTTTGCGATCGTTGATGAGCCAACTCTTATCAGTGATTACATTTATCGTAGCCCTGTGGTCGCGCTTGCCTCCCGTTATCCCATAGTGGAAATCAGCAGTGTCGAACCTGATGCGCGTTTAGTGGCAGCCATGGGATTATCGAGTGAATTTGCCTTTAGCCGTAAGGTGCTGCGCGCAACCGTTGAAGTGCCACATATCGGCAAGTGTGACTATTATGTGGTGCACTTTAAGTCAAAACGTGCCGGATTAGCGCTCGAGCCTAAGCTATTTGAACATCAGTCCCTTGAACATCAACCTCTCGAACATCAGCCACTTGGGTTAGATAACTTGGCTCCCGCAGCAAGCATGAAACTGCATTCAGAAACCCAATTACTCACAGAGCAAGCCTTAGGCCGCTGGGCATCTACCATGCAGCGCGGCGCGGAAGCTGCATTATTATTCAATGGCATATTGGTACGCAGGCAAGAATCTAAACATCCCGTTATCGTGATGGGAGACTTTAATGACAGTCTGACAATGGGCGCCTTAGATGCGTTAACGATACAGGGCGAGAGTATCCACAGTAATGACATTAAAGCCGCTGGCCTTGGGCATTTATCCGATGCGGCATTAGCGGCGGTGTTTGCTCAGTATCAACTTAAGGATGCCTATGAGTTATTTATTGAAGCGAACTTGAGGGACAGTTTGATTGGCAATACCGCTTACCATAGGGAACACAGAGCGGCGACCCATTACTATGGCCCTAAAGGTTCAGTGCTGGATTATATTTTGCTTTCGAGTGAGTTTGATGCGAGCCATGGCCGCAGTTTAGCGCAAGTCATAGATTATCAGACCTGCGATAGACACTTAGTCAGACCTGAATATGAACGCGACGCCTACAGTACTGACCATGCGCCCGTCATTGTTGAGTTAGCGCTACGTAGCTAAGTTCTCGTGTTTGCTTATTAATTCGTCTTATTTCAAATCATGTCAGTTGTCTTTATCGTGCAGGCATCTTTTCGCTACGGTTTTGTTAGCGTTGTGTCATTAACCATTCCTACATCATTTCGCATGAATATCATTCAGAATTAACCGTTAAAATAAGGTATGATCGGCCACCCGTGGATGATGGAAAATAAGCGCTGCGGCGCGTTCGGTACTCGCACTTAGGTGGCATTGGGTATATCATCCGTTTCCCATTTTTAGACAGCAGCCCTTTTTTAGTGGCGGCCCTATTTTTAAAGGCAACTATGGCTATCAGAATCAAACTTAAACCCGGCCGCGAGAAGTCACTCGAGCGTCGCCATCCTTGGGTATTTTCCAATGCTATTCATAACATTAAGGGAAAACCTGAAGCGGGTGAGACAGTCGATGTGGTCGCGCATGATGGTCATTGGTTAGGTCGTGGTGCTTGGTCGCCTGAGTCGCAAATTCAAGTGCGGATTTGGACTTTCGATCGCGAAGAGGAAATTGATCGCGAGTTTTTTGCCAGACGTTTACAGCGGGCGCAAATCGGCCGTAACGATTTAATCCGCGAGCAAGGCTTAACGGGCTATCGTTTAGTGGCTGCTGAGTCCGATGGTTTACCTGGGATCACCATCGACAGATATGCCAATGTGCTGGTGTGCCAGTTACTGAGCACAGGTGCTGATTTATGGCGCGATACCTTAGTTGAGCTATTGGCTGAGCAATATCCTGATTGCGCTATTTATGAGCGTTCTGATGTGGATTCCCGTAAGAAAGAAGGCCTGTTGCCGGTTACGGGTTTACTGCACGGCACTCTGCCAGAAATGCCAGTGATTATCGAAGAAAACGGCATCAAGATCGCCGTCGATGTGATTAAAGGCCATAAGACAGGTTTCTATCTCGATCAACGTGATAACCGCGCCATTGCCGCCCGTTTTGTCAAAGATAAATCGGTATTGAACTGTTTTTGCTACACAGGGACTTTTGGTCTGTACGCTGCGAAAGCAGGCGCTGCCAGTATTGAAAACGTCGATGTGTCTTCTCTCGCCTTGGCGACAGCGCGCCTCAATATGCAAGTGAACGGTTTGAGTGATGACAATGTGCATTACAACGAAGCCGATGTGTTCAAGTTGTTGCGCCAGTACCGTGATGAAGGCAAAACCTTTGATGTGATTGTGCTCGACCCGCCTAAGTTTGCCGATAACAAGGCACAGTTAAACGGGGCTTGCCGTGGTTATAAAGACATCAATATGATTGCATTGCAGTTGTTGAATCCGGGCGGCGTGTTATTGACCTTCTCTTGCTCAGGATTAATGCCTGCGGATCTGTTCCAAAAAATCGTGGCCGATGCCGCGCTCGATGCGAAACGTGAAATCCAGTTTATTGAACGCTTAAGCCAAGCGAGCGATCACCCTATCGGTAGCGCCTTCCCAGAAGGATTCTACTTAAAAGGTCTAGTCGCCAGAGCTTGGTAAGCCAAGAGCTTGATATAGGCTGTCTGCGATGGGCAGCTGAGTTAGATAACATTGAACCCTAAAAAGAACAATAAAAATGCCAGCCCTTTGAATAAA
>Ga0172382_10010319_pt1 | contig 12561 bp, 13 predicted proteins | sample Leawel138RmetaG_FD_122245 | JGI IMG/M metagenome (GOLD analysis project Ga0172382, IMG submission 122245) | Leachate microbial communities from a municipal landfill in Southern Ontario, Canada - Leachate well 138R metaG | ecosystem: Engineered > Solid waste > Landfill > Unclassified | place...
CCATACCGGCTTCCAGTTCATGCCGGCGGCCAATCACTCCCGTTTGCATCAAATTGAATTTCATATTGTCTTCCCCATCCCGTTCTTTGGTTCTTACAAATTAATCAGGGCCCACCATTAAGTCAACACAAATGTTGATTTAATGGGAAAAAAAAAGCAGCACCCATGTAAACTGCATATAACTTACTGAAAAATAATAATATTTTTAAAAATAGATGCTACTGCAATTACCAGTACCTCTTTTGACCGCATAAACTGGATGCGTAGTCAGTTGCAGTCAACGTACTCAAAAACCTGCAGGTTGAACCCGGAAATACCGTGATATTTTGCCGGCCCGGCCATCAGCCGCATATCCCCCAAACCAAGATCCCTGAGTATCTGAGAGCCTACCCCTATCATGAGCGGATCCCCATCTGCAGGAGCTCTGGACAACTTAGACTTGCCTGTCAGCACATCAACTCTGAGTTTCACGTCGTTGGATGTTTCATGACCTGCAAGGAGCACCAGTGCCCCCTTCCCTTCCGCTGCGATGCGGGCGAGACAACGTTGAATATTCCAACCACTACTGCCGGGGATCTGGATACCCAGCAGATCACGCAGAGCAACTGCTTGCTGCACACGAACCAGGGTTGGCGAACGATCCAGCGTACCTTGCGTGAGCGCCAGATGAAGATCTCCATTGATCCGATCTCGATAGGTGTGCAGGAGAAACTCCCCATGCCCTGTCATGACCTGACTCTGACTTACCCGCTCAACCGTAGTCTCATATACGGCACGGTAGTGGATCAAATCAGCAATCGTCCCAATACGAAGTCCGTGCTCACGGGCAAATTCAAGCAATTCAGGTAGACGAGCCATACTCCCATCGTCATTCATGACTTCACAAATGACACCGGCCTCATTCAGCCCAGCCAACCGGGCAAGATCACATGATGCTTCAGTATGACCAGCACGTACCAATACCCCGCCAGGCTCAGCGATCAATGGAAAGATGTGCCCCGGTTGAACAATATCCTCCGCGCGGGCATCTGGCTTCGCCGCTACTTGCACAGTACGCGCTCGGTCCGCGGCGGAGATACCAGTAGTCACCCCGGTGGATGCTTCAATGGAGGTAGTAAACTTGGTACCGAATCCCGAGTCATTACGTTCCACCATCAAGCGCAAGCCGAGGCGTTCCGCCTGATGCTTGCTCATCGGCATGCAAATCAGCCCTCGAGCAAAGCGGGCCATGAAGTTTACATGCTCAGCCTTGACATGCTGGGCAGCCATGACCAGGTCGCCCTCATTTTCGCGATCCTCGTCATCAATCAATATGACCATTTTCCCGAGGCGGATGTCCTCGATGATGTCTTCTATCGTGTCTAACTGCATAACTGCAACCCTGAATGGTCGATTGAACGGGTCAGCCCTGGCGAGCCGGCAGGTCGGCCGGTTGCGGATCGCTACCGGGCCAGCGCACACGCAACTCGGTGGTCAGCGATGTCACTACCTGCTCCCATGGACCCATATGTATTGTCAGCATTTCCCTTTGTGCGAAATACCATTTTCCATCCAGGCGTACGTATTCATCCTGATAACGCACAGCTCCAAACAGACTCTCACCACCCATGGCAATTTCAAGGTGGGCGCCAACCACGCCAGTCGCACTGCTCTCACCGGTAAATGTGATCAGGCTGTAATGAGGGGTGTGGATAGTGACGCCCATATTGGCCCTAGCGTTGCGAAGAAACGCCATGATCGCTGCACGATCAGTTCCCCCTGTGAATCCGCCCGCACGGAAGACGGCATCAGGTGCAAATAGCATTTCCATCGTCGCGTAGTCGTCATCGTCTGTCGCGACAAAATAGCGGACGGCTAGGTCCTGTAACTCAGCCCGGTCTTCAAGTAACTTGAGTCTGCGTTCCACATCTGACATGGCGCATATCCTTTCTTTTTTGCTTGGAGCAATCCTGCAATCTTTATCAACCCTAGTCAACACAAAGGTTGATTCTCATTGCTATTCGCTTGATGAATGATTGCATTTTGCTGAGTGCGTACCTTTGAATCAATAAATCAACATACAAGTTGACTTGAGCTAGCTCCAACGCCAGTATCCCAGCTGCTCATGCTCTATTTCTCATCGAATAACACTAGCGAGAGGGCTACCATGCGAGCCATCATTTGCGAAGAATACGGCCCGGCCGAGACACTGATATCAGGCTATGTGGACAGTCCGCCCTTAGGGCCTGACGATATCCGAGTCAGAGTCCATGCTGCCGCGGTCAACTTTCCTGACAACCTACTCATCCAGGGTCAGTATCAAGTCAAACCACCACTACCTTTCACTCCAGGGTTTGAAGTCGCTGGTGAAGTCATTGAAGCCGGCACCAATGTCACCCGCCACCGTGTAGGCGACCGGATTATGGCACTGACAAGGGATGGCCATGGCGGCTTTGCCGAAGAAGCCGTGGCCCGTGCCGAACTGGCGGTTCCGGTGCCCGAGGGCATGGACTATGTCACCGCATCCGGGTTCTATTCGTCGTACGGCACCAGCTACTACGCGCTGGTCCGGCGCGGCCGAATACAACAGGGTGAAACGCTGGTGGTGCTGGGCGCCGCAGGCGGAGTGGGCTTGGCCAGCATCGAAATTGCTAGGGCTCTCGGCGCCAGGATAATCGCCGTCGCCAGTTCCGCCGATAAGCTGATGGCTGCCAAGGCACATGGCGCGCATCACTTGATCGATTACAGCCGTGAAGATATGAAGCAACGGGTGCTGGAACTGACCGATGGCCGGGGCGCCGATCTGTGCATGGACACCGTTGGCGGCGAAGCCTTCAACAGCATGTCGCGCTGCATGAACCATGACGGCCGGTTGCTGATCGTCGGCTTTGCCAGCGGCCAGATTCCGCAGATTCCGGCCAACCTGCTGTTGTTGAAGAATTTCCAGGTGGTTGGCATCTTCTGGTGGCCCGCCGTGCAACGCGACCCGGCTCAGCATCAGGCCAGCTTCACCCAACTGTCGGACATGTACAGGGCGGGCAAGCTGGAACCGCTGATCTCGAAGACCTATCCGCTGGAGCAGACGCCGGAAGCGCTCAAGGCCATACTATCGCGCAGCCTGATCGGCAAACTGGTGATCACGCCAACCGGCGACCTCCACTGACGGAACATCATCAGCCTCGCTCAGCGAGGCTTCCCTGTCGCCATGAATCGATGCACCGGATCAGCCGGAAAGCGGGCGCCCCGCGTGAAGCCATCCAGGGGGATCGGCGCGTCCGCTTCGGCCCAGGTTTCAACCTTGTGCCAATCCAGCACCACCGTGCGCTCATCGATTTTCCACTCGCCATTGCGCCGGGAAAAGCGGTCCAGATAACGTGCACCCATCACGTCCGCCAGCCGTGGGCTACCCTTGCGCAACAGTGTCGCCACGACCTGCGACTCGGACAGGGCGCGATCCCCGTCAACCTCGATCAGGACGTTGCTGATCGAGTGCGTGGTCGTCAGATTGGCGGCGGTCAGGCGGGCAGACACGAAGCGGGCAAAGTCGCTTCCGCTTCCCCGCCAGTAACCGTGATCATCATAGGCGTCATCATGGTAGACGGAACGAATCAACTCCTCATCGCAGCGATCCGCACCACGGCAGTAACGAACCAGTACTTCATGGATCGCCTGCTTGTCCAGCAATACCTGCAGTGCCTTGTTCATTTTTATTTCTCTCCTGTTCTTGTGTAACGTCCACAACAACCTATATCAACACAAATGTTGACCACGATAAAGCAGGAATGCTATTGATAGTCGACCACACAACAAAAATCAGGATCAGCCTGCTCTGTTCAGGCAATCCCAGGCGCAGGAGTAGTGCAGTGAACACAACCAACGATTTGCTTGAACGCAACAAAGAGGTGGTGCGCCACTTTCTGTGTGTTTTCTCGACCGGCAATGTGGCCGGTATTCTCGAATGCCTGGACGATGACTGTATCTGGTGGGTATCCGGTAATGTGCCCGGTATCTCGGGCAGCTATGACAAGCAACAGATGGGCGAACTGCTAAGCGGCGTCGTCAATGCGTACAAGCAGGGCGCTCTGCCGATCACCCCCGGCGGGATGACCGCCGAAGGCAAGCGGGTCGCGGTGGAAGCCGAGTCGTGCTCGGAATTGAACAATGGAAGAGTGTTCAGAAACACCTACCACTTCCTGTTCGAAGTGGACGGCAAGCGCATCACCGGCATCAAGGAATACAGTGACACATTGCATCTGTACGAAACCTTTATCGCCGAGTAGTTCACAACGACCAATACAACAAGAGGATGACATCATGGGTAGACTGACAGGCAAAGTGGCGCTGATTACCGGGGCCGCCAGGGGCATGGGCGAATCCCATGCCAGGTGTTTCATTGCCGAAGGCGCCAAGGTGGTATTGACCGATGTATCGGAACAGGCCGGGCAGGCGCTGGCCGATGAACTGGGCGGCAACGCGCTGTTCCTGAAGCACGACGTTACCTGCGCCAGATCCTGGGCCGAGGTGGTCGCCAAGGCCGAGTCCGTGCATGGGCACATCAATGTGCTGGTCAACAATGCCGGCATACTCGGTCCGGTCGCCAACACCCTGGCGCTCAGCGAGGCGGATTACCTGAAGGTTTGCAACGTCAACCAGCATTCCGTTTTTCTCGGTATGCAGGCTGTTCTGCCATCCATGCTCAAAGCCGGCATCGGTTCCATCGTGAACATCTCCTCGATTGCCGGCATGGCCGCCAACTATGGTTTCCCGAACCTGGCCTATGTGGCCAGCAAATTTGCCGTGCGCGGCATGACCAAGGCCACGGCGGTCGAATACGGCAACAGGAATATCCGCGTCAACTCGGTTCACCCAGGCTTTATTCAGACTCCGATGATGGTTGAAGCAACCAATGAAAGTGGAGGTGATGCCCTCAGCTTGATTCCCTTGGGCCGTATTGCTGACCCAAAAGAGGTTTCCAATCTGGTGTTGTTCCTGGCATCTGACGAGGCATCGTACATCACCGGCAGCGAGTATCTGGTAGACGCCGGCATGCTGGCCCAATAGCGAACCAGGCTCAACCCGGCGTGCATTGGAGTGCTCTATATCATCAATGTACTGATTTTTCACGTCCTGCCATCCATTGTCAGGCACGGAGAATAACCATCATGTCTTCAAGATTTTTTTTCCGTAGATCCTTGCTGGCAGCAGGCTTAGCGGCAGTTGTTGCAGCATCGACATCTCTGGCCGAGCCCATAGCAAAGCAACCACATCAGGTACCCGGCTATTATCGAATGAACATCGGCGAACTGGAAGTTACCGCCCTGTATGATGGCTACGTTCATTTTGACCCGGCGTGGCTGAAGGGAATCAGTAAAGACAATTTGCAAAACCTGCTGAATGAAATGTTCATCAATACTGAAGAGGGAATACAAACAGCGGTAAATGGCTATCTCATCAACACCGGCAGCCATTTGATATTGGTAGATGCAGGCGCTGCAGAATGCTTCGGACCTACTATGGGCTCCCTGGCAAACAACCTCCGAGCGTCAGGTTACAAGCCGGAGCAGATCGATACTGTCCTGCTGACTCACCTGCATCCCGACCATTCCTGCGGTGTGGCCAATGCTGATGGCACCCCAGCCTTTCCCAATGCGATCATTTACGTTCCCCAGGCAGAGGCAGAATTCTGGCTGGATACAGCCATGGGGGATATCGCAGAAACCGACCAGGCTTTCTTCGATATGACCCGCACAGCCATGGCGCCCTATACCGAAGAAAAGCTTCAACGTTATCAACCGGATGATACGCTGCTCCCCGGGGTGAAAAGTGTTCCTGCCTACGGGCATACGCCCGGTCATACCGCCTACCTGTTCAGCTCAGGCACCGAGCGCCTGATGGTATGGGGGGATATAGTGCATAACCATGCAGTGCAGTTTGCTCACCCTGACGTTGTAATAGAAGCTGACGTCGATACCGATCAAGCCAGAGCTTCGAGACTGCAATTGCTTTCCAAGAGCTCTGCGCAGAAATTCTGGATTGCCGGTGCGCACCTCCCATTCCCCGGCCTGGGCCATGTTCGGGTCAAGAGTGACGCCTATGCGTGGGTTCCGGCCGAGTTTTCTCCAATAGTGGACAGTCTGGAGTCAGCCGAGTAGCAACCACAGGCGGGCCCACCCGTGCCCGCCTTTTCGTCAAGACTCAAACAACGCACCCAGGGTTATTTCAAGCAACGCCTTTTGCAACACAGGCTCCTCAGAGCCCTCCAATACCAGGCCATCTTTGCTGACTGCGTAGGTCAATGCACCTAAAGCCGACATCCATAACAGTTGTGCGGTGTCCTCGGGGTTGAACTTCAACAGGCCCCGGCGGTGAAATTCATTCAGATCCTCCGCTAGCCCCCGCAATGTCTCACTTACCATACTCGGCGGATTCCCTGCCATTATCTGCTGGATAACAATGCGACACATGTTCGGTTCAGAGTGGGCAAATTCAAGAAATGTCGCCCATCCATCACGAATGCCCTTCAACGGACCTTTTTCCTCCGCACCACCATGATAAGCCTTCGCAACCTCCAGATAGGTTTCATCAATTGCCGACTTATGCAAACCTTCCAAATCGCCATAGTAATGATACAAAGTAGGTGGCGTCACACCCGCGGCCGCACAAATTGCCCGCATGGTTGCACCTTCTCGCCCTTCGCTGCTGAGTAACTGCCTTGCCGCACGCAACAGATCGCGCTTGACATCTACCTGACTGATTTCCATCCGCATCTTTTTCTTTGGTGAGTTCACTGCGGCCAATGGGAGCCCTCCCCTGCTGTTTGCCAATGTTCATAGCCAACACTGTATTTTTCATCACGCGTGTTGACTAAATTCCGAGCCATGGATATGCTCACTATATCACCGATATAGGACCCAACCCAGCATCCTGGGCAACGCAGGTCAGGCTCCCTGACGGAACCAGTAAACATAATAAAAAAGAGGTGCAAGCATGCAATACGCTAGAGCGGCAGTAATGGTGGAACAAAATCGGGTTGAAACCTGGGAAGTGCCTATTTTCGACCCACAACCCGGCGGCGCATTGGTCCGTGTCGTGCTTGGCGGTGTCTGCGGTAGCGATGTGCACATTGTTTCCGGTGAAGCAGGCGCAATGCCCTTTCCCATCATCCTTGGTCATGAGGGTGTTGGTCGGATCGAAAAGCTGGGCGAGGGTGTCAACACCGACTATGCCGGCGTTCCGGTAAAACCGGGCGACTTGGTGTATTGGGCGCCCATCGCGCTATGTCACCGCTGCCACAGTTGCACCGTGTTGGACGAGACACCCTGCGACAATTCAACTTTTTTTGAACATGCCGAGAAGCCCAACTGGGGTAGTTACGCCGATTTTGCCTGCCTGCCAAACGGCATGGCGTTCTATCGTCTGCCAGATCATGCCCAACCTGAGGCGCTGGCCGCCCTGGGTTGTGCCCTCCCTACTGTATTACGTGGCTACGACCGTTGCGGTCCTGTTGGGCTGGGCGACACTGTCGTGGTGCAAGGCGCTGGTCCAGTAGGTTTGGCAGCTGTGCTGGTCGCTGCTGCCTCGGGAGCAAAGGACGTTATTGCCATTGATTACTCCCAGACCCGCCTGGAAATGGCCCGCAGTCTGGGGGCAACCGAGACCATCTCGCTCCAGGACACTACTACAGAGGAGCGCCAGCGAATCGTCAGCGACCGCTTCGGCAAACGTGGAGCCAGTGTTGTTGTCGAAGCAGCCGGCGCGCTACCCGCCTTCCCCGAAGGAGTAGACCTGACCGGCAACCATGGTCGCTACATAGTACTCGGACTATGGGGAGCTATTGGAACTCAACCGATTTCGCCACGTGATCTCACCGTCAAGAATATTCATGTATCCGGCGCGACCTTTGCCAAACCAAAGCATTTTTTCCAGGCAATGCACTTTGCCGCCCAGATGCAGGAGCAATACCCCCTTGCAGGCCTGATCACTCAACGCTTTGCCATCAAGGATGCGAACGCAGCGCTTGAGCAGGTCAAGACTGGCAACCTGATCAAACCCGTGATCGACCCCACTTTATGAATATTGAGTCAGGAGAATAATAATGAGCACTCAAACCATGCACAACGAGAATGGCCTAGCCCCCCTACCGGCTCACGTTCCTCAGCACCTCGTGTTTGACTTTGACATGTACAACCCACCGAATCTGTCACAAGGAGCACAGAGGGCATGGGCTACCCTGCAAGGGCCAAATATTCCGGATATTGTCTGGACTCAGCGCAACGGCGGCCATTGGATAGCCACACGCGCGAAACTCATCCGCGAGGCTTATGAGAACCCACAATTTTTCTCCAGTGAGTGCCCTTTTATTCCGCGCGAAGCTGGCGAGGCCTATGATTTTATCCCAACGTCGATGGACCCACCGGAACAGCGCAAGTACCGCGCCATTCATAACAAAGTGGTGGGCTTGCCAGTAGTCGACAGCATGGAAGAACAGATTCGGGAGCTAGCCTGCTCCCTCATTGATGATCTGCAATTGAAAGGCGAATGCAACTTTACCGATGCTTATGCTGAGCCCTTCCCGATTCGCATTTTCATGCTGTTGGCAGGACTACCCGATGAAGATGTTCCGCACCTGAAATATATATGTGACCAGATGACTCGTCCTGATGGCAGCATGACGTTCGCCGAGGCACGAGACGCGCTGTATGAGTACTTGATACCGATCATCGCAGCCCGCACAGGCAAGCCAGGTACGGACGCCATCAGCATCGTCGCCAACGGCGAGGTCGATGGTCGTCCCATTACCAGTGATGAAGCCAAGAAAATTTGTGGCCTGCTGCTGCTTGCCGGGCTGGATACCGTGGTCAATTTTCTCAGTTTCATCATGGAGTTTCTGGCGAGAAGCCCTGAACATCGCCTTGATCTGACAGAAAACCCTGATCGCATTCCGTTCGCCATAGAAGAACTCCTTCGTCGATTTTCTGTCGTCGCCGATGGCCGAATTCTGACTTCGGACCATGAGTTCCATGGCGTCCAGATGAAGAAGGGCGATCTAATTCTCCTGCCACAACTGTTGTCCGGTCTGGATGAGCGAGAAAACGCCTGCCCGATGCACGTGGACTTCAACCGTGAGAAGGTTTCCCACACCACCTTTGGCCATGGCAGCCACCTGTGCGTGGGCCAACATCTGGCGCGGCGTGAGATTATCATCACCCTGCAGGAATGGCTTGCACGCATCCCCGACTTTTCTATCAAGCCCGGCGCCGAAGTTCAGCATCAGGGTGGCATAGTCAGCGGCGTAAAATCCCTGCCTCTGGTTTGGGACACTGCCTCGACCAAAGCGCTTTAGCCGCGGGAGGCCGCATTGTGAAAGCACACGAAAAGGTAGTCATCATAGGAACCGGGCAAGCAGGAGTCGAAGTTGCCTTCGGCCTACGGGCCAATGGCTGGCAAGGCGAGATCACTCTGATAGGTGAAAGCGCTGATATTCCACACCACCTGCCCCCCCTATCCAAAGCTTATCTGGCTGGTGCAGCAACTGCCGAAAGCCTGTACCTAAGAACACCAGAAGCTTACCAGGCACAGAATATCCACTTGCTGAGCGGCATCAGAGTCGATGCCATTAACCGCGAAGCTGCTCAGGTACAGCTCGCCGACGGACAAACACTGAACTATGACCGATTGGTGCTGGCAACCGGCGGCCGTCCACGCACGATGCCGGCTGACTGCGCCCCCTTGGCGGAGGCGGACAATTTTTGCTATCTGCGCACGCTATCGGACGCGGAACGTATTCGTCTCCAGTTGGTGCCTGGCAACCGGATGGTGGTGATAGGAAGCGGCTACATCGGCCTGGAAGTTGCCGCCTCCGCAATTAAAAAAGGTATGCAGGTCACTCTTCTGACGATCGCAGACAGGGTACTGGATCGCGTAACCGCGCCACTGGTGTCGTCTTTCTATGAACGCCTGCACCGCGCAGCAGGAGTGGATATCCAGGTCAACACCCAGATTGCCGGCTTTGAGATGTCTGCGGATAAGCAGCACGTGCGAGCCGTAGTCTGCACCGACGGTAGACGATTCGATACCGATCTGGTGGTCGCCGGCATCGGGTTGGTTCCAAATTGCGAGCTGGCCAGCGCAGCCGGGCTGCAGGTCGATGATGGAATCATCGTCAACGAACTGATGCAAACATCAGATCCAGCGATCATGGCACTCGGCGACTGCGCCCGCTTTCGCAGCAGCATCTATAACCGCTGGGTTCGTATCGAGTCCGTGCCCAATGCCTTGGAGCAGGCAAGAAAAATTGCCGCGATCCTGTGTGGAAAAGCCTGTCGCAGCGAAGCTGCCCCCTGGTTCTGGTCTGATCAATATGACATAGGATTGAAGATGGTTGGCCTCTCCGATGGTTACGAGCGGATCGTAATTCGCGGCAGTATGGAGCAACCGGATTTCAGCGTCTTCTATCTCAGAAGCAATCGGGCATTAGCTGTAGATACAGTGAACCGTCCAGTGGAGTTCAATCTATCGAAACAGATTGTCACCGATCAACTCCTGATTGATCCAGCTCTATTGGCCGATGAGAGCGTACCGTTGAAAGAGATCATAGCCGCAGCAAGAGCTGAGCCGAATTACGCCTGAATATAACCCGCAATTCTACAGTCAGAAGACTGGTGTTTTTACCCCAATGGGTACAAGGATAAGAACAATGTCTAAAGTCGTATACATATCACATGATGGAACCCGGCATGAACTGGATGTGTCGGATGGAGTCAGTCTGATGCAGGCCGCAGTGTCCAACGGCATCTATGACATCGTGGGTGACTGTGGGGGTAGCGCCAGTTGCGCAACCTGCCACGTTTATGTGGACGAAGCGTTTTGTGACAAGCTTCCTGCACCCACAGAGCGCGAAGCCGGTATGCTGGAATGCGCGGCAGCTGAAGTAAAACCCAACAGCAGACTATGCTGCCAGATTGTCATGTCCCCAGTACTCGATGGCCTCGTGGTAGAAATACCTGATCGGCAGTGGTGATTCTCAGCAATCACACGTCCTACAACCGGATCAGGTAAAACCAAAAGGCCTGGGTTCTGTGCAATACAGAACCCAAGCCTCGAGCCCAACCTGAACTGACCATCCAAGATGATAGACGTCAGTTCAAGCAGAGCGCTTTTTCCCTCGCCACAATCAATTCAACTCAGAAAATCTGACGCTTGATGATGGTCTCGTTACGGTCCGGGCCAGTCGAGATCATGTCGATCGGCGCTCCGACCAATTCCTCGATACGCGCGATGTAGGCTTGCGCATTAGCTGGCAGGTCAGCCAGCAACTGCACACCCAGAGTGGATTCGCTCCAGCCGGGAACCTCCTCGTACACCGGCTCCAGACCGAGATAGCTGTCGGCATCCGTGGGTGCTTCGAGTACTGCGCCGTCTGCGTCACGATAGCCAACGCAGATCTGAATCGCATCCAGCCCGTCGAGTACATCCAGCTTGGTCAGGCAGATGCCGCTGATGCTGTTGATCTCGATGGCACGACGCAGGATGACCGCATCGAACCAGCCGCAGCGACGGGCACGCCCGGTGGTGGAGCCGAACTCGTGACCCCGTTCGGCCAGACGCTCGCCGATATCGTCGAACAGTTCGGTGGGGAATGGACCGGAGCCGACACGGGTGGTGTAGGCCTTGGTGATGCCCAGCACGTAATCCAGGTACAGCGGACCGAAACCGGAACCGGTGGCGGTGCCGCCGGCGGTGGTGTTGGAGCTGGTGACGTAGGGGTAGGTGCCATGGTCGATGTCCAGCAGCGAACCCTGGGCGCCCTCGAACATGATGTTGGCGCCTTCGCGGCGCAGCTCGTGCAGACGCGCGGTGACATCGGTAACCAGCGGGGCCAGCCACTCGGCGAATTCCATCGCCTCTTCCAGGGTCTTCTGGAAGTCGATCGGGTCGACCTTGTAGTAGTTCTGCAGTACGAAGTTGTGGTAATCCAGCACCTCGCCCAGCTTGGCGGCAAAGCGCTCGCGGTGGAACAGGTCGGCGACGCGCAGGCCACGGCGCGATACCTTGTCTTCATAGGCCGGGCCGATACCACGACCGGTGGTGCCGATCTTGGCTTCGCCGCGGGCCTTCTCCCGTGCCTGGTCCAGGGCTACGTGGTAAGGCAGGATCAGCGGGCAAGCCGGGCTGATGCGCAGGCGCTCACGCACCGGCACGCCCTTGGCTTCCAGGCCGGTCACTTCCTTGACCAGCGCCTCGGGGGACAGCACCACACCGTTGCCGATGTAGCACACCACATTGTCGCGCAGGATTCCGGAGGGAATCAGGTGCAGGACGGTTTTCTCGCCGTCGATGACCAGGGTGTGACCAGCGTTGTGCCCGCCCTGATAGCGCACCACGGCCGATACCTGATCGGTCAGCAGATCGACGATCTTGCCCTTGCCCTCATCACCCCATTGGGTGCCCAGGATGACAACATTCTTACCCATGTTCAGCTCTTGCCTCACTCGTTATGGACTGGCCCAGCAGGCCACGGAATCAAACTTGCAGTTCTGTAACCTGCCAGCAATCGTTTTCAAAGCGCAGGATGCGATCACA
>Ga0172382_10010320_pt1 | contig 12561 bp, 8 predicted proteins | sample Leawel138RmetaG_FD_122245 | JGI IMG/M metagenome (GOLD analysis project Ga0172382, IMG submission 122245) | Leachate microbial communities from a municipal landfill in Southern Ontario, Canada - Leachate well 138R metaG | ecosystem: Engineered > Solid waste > Landfill > Unclassified | place...
CAATGCGGTGATGCCGGTGGCAGTAATCGTGATGCGTTTCACATACTGCAGATACTCGTTTATGGGCACACTCGTCGTGAGACGGGGTCGCAAAGCCTCCGGTCTGGGAATGGTGTCAGATAGCGGGGTCGCTGAATCGTCCGTTCCGCTCCTCTCTAACTTAGGGGCAGGTACCTGATCAGGACACCGTTAAGCGGATCACATTCCTCGTTCCGGTAGGAACCGATATCCCAGGAGTCGTGAGGCGGGCTGGGAGATATGGCAGCTAGTAGTCGGATTTGCAAAAAATGACGACGCATTTGTCCCTGCGGGTGTGCTAGGTACGGTGTTTTCGAAGCATCGATTTTTGGCCGTAGAGTACCGACCGGATCCAGACAGGACCGGCTCGCCTTTAGCTGCTGTGGATTGCAACTTTTCGGGGTATTTTTCATGTCTAGTTTAAAACGGCTCTGTCGCTTAATTGGCACCTTGGCGTGTTCAGCGATGTTTGTTACCGCAACCTATGCCGCACCTGTGGTATCCAGCGTGTCTGGAAAGCTAGAGCCAGGTCAGGCCCTGACGATTTCGGGGACTGGGTTCGGAACCAAGAGCACCGCAGCACCTTTGTTGTTCGATACCTTCGAGTCCGGGAGCAATGGTGCCTCGGTTGGGCAATCGAGTGCGGTCGTAGGGAAATGGGATTCAGGATCGGGATCCGAGTTGGTCAAATACAGTACGGCAAGCCCGCGAAGCGGCAAGGTGAGCACGCTGCACGACTTCAAGCAGTCCTACAACATCTCTCTTGCCAAGAACGGCTCCTTCCCTACGCTGTACATGAGCTTCTGGTTTAAGGTGGACCTCGCGGATAGGCGGTCACGGAATTTCAAACTGTGGCGACTATACGGAGATAATGACCGCTTGCAGATGGCCTGGGTATATATGTGCGACTCCATCGTGCTCAGTCGGCAGGATGATAATGCGGGATTCGCCCAGAATTTTTGGAATGGCCAGCAATATACGCCTGGACAGTGGCATCATGTGCAACTGGTGATGAAGGAGTCCGACCCGAGCGTTGCTAATGGCACGATCCAGCACTTTATCGACTCCAAGAGCCAGGGTAGTAACTCCACTGCGGTTCAGACGCGCTACAGTCAGGCCCGGTTTAGCCAGTTACGTATTGGTCATTACTGGGCTACGGATGCAATAGATAGCTGCTCTAGTAGCACGGGTGCAAAGGTATACATTGATGATGTATATGTGGACACATCATGGGCGCGCGTTGAGCTGGGCAATGCCTCGACTTATGCTCAGTCGACGCAACGTGAGGTTCTGGTCCCGACGTCCTGGGGCGGCTCCAAGGTTGAGGTGACTGTGCCGGTGAATGGTTTCACGGCGGGTCAGACCGCCTATCTATACGTGACTGACCAAAATAATGTTACTCAGTCTGCGGGCTTTCCGGTGGTGGTCGGTGCGGGGGCTGGGCAGAAGGTTCCTCAGCCGCCTTCCGCTGTTCAGGTCCAATGAGCGGAGGGAACTGAACAGCGGATTGCTGGAGTCGAGTTCTTGACTACGAAGCCGGGTGTAGGCACTAAAGCTTCACCCGGCTTTCGGTGTGTGGAACGGTCTGGTCGGTAGGACAATGGGTTCAGAGCGGGACCTTTGCGGTTGACCGCAGATGTTTTCATTGAATTGACGCTAACACAGCTTTCTAGAAACCTAGTATGTCCAGTCGCGATAAATCGTTTGGTCAGGCGTTGCTGGCTAAATTTCCATTGTCTTTTCAAAGGGAACTCCGACGCCTCAGATATGCTCGCCAGGTACGGCGAAACCACTTGATCAGCCCGGAGCCAGAGTTCAAGGGCATATTCAAGTTGGTGGGCAAAGGAGAAACCGTTGTTGATGTGGGCGCAAACGTCGGGCAGTACACACTGCGACTTGCGGAATGTGTGCAGACTTACGGACGGGTTCTAGCATTCGAGCCCGTTCCTGAGACGTTCGGATATCTTGCCAACAACGTTGTGAGTTCGGGTTATCGAAATATCACCTTGTTCAATGCTGCCTGCTCTAGTGATGCTGGAGTTTTCTCGATGGTCGTGCCCAGTTTCGAGTCAGGCCTTTCGAATCACTACCAGTCCCATATCTCCAGGTCTTCGGACGGCGACTTTTGTGTGCTCGGCCTACGACTAGACGCTCTGGGGATCAAGGAACGTATCAGTCTTATAAAGATCGATGCAGAGGGGCATGATTACCAGGTTCTGCTAGGTGCCCGGGAAGTTCTTGTCCGAGACCACCCCATAGTGATTTTCGAATCTGGATCTGCTAACTCGGATAGCCTGATGGGATCGATTGGGTACCGGTCGTGCCAGCTGAACGGGTCACCTAATAAGCTGTACTGGTGCGCCTGGGCAGATGCACGGGTAAAGGACTTGGTTGATAATCAATAAGCTAGAGGAATCGGCCGATTCGTATGCCCCGGAGAAATCTGTGAGGAAGTCTGCGATGCTGGATAGAGCGTCCGTGTTTTGATTGTTGCGGTATTGCCGAGTTGTTGTAAAGCGACGGTGAGCCCGGCAGCAAACCACCAATAGATTTCATAGAGATCATGTCCGAAGAGTCCAAGCAACAGCCTAATTACGATAAAGGCGCCTAGGGCGCGGCAAGACGCCGATAACAAGCGCAGGTCCACCAAGTGAGCTGCTATCGAATTGTGGATTTCAGCAGCCGCAGGAAGGTGGGAGATATGGTTGGACAATAGCTTGATGTCTTGATCCAGGCTGTCTCTGCTACGGCTCAACGATCTGAGCATCGCAATGATCAGGCCGGCGAATACCAATAGTCCAAGGAATCCAAGATTCGTGGTGATTTCAAGGTATAGGTTATGCGTATCTTGAATACGACCGAATGCTTCCATCCTGGCGATCGGAAAGGCACCTGCGCCGATACCTAATGGATGACGCAACGTAAGTTCCCATGCATCCCGGAGGATCTCCTTGCGGGTGTCGATCGAAGCGCCTTCTTTGTCGGTTTGAGTAATAGCGCTCTCGAAACGGCCAATGTATTCTTCAGGAATGAAGTTGATAGCGATGACACCTGCGACGAGCAGAACTGTTACTCCCTTAAGCTTCTTTCTGGACTGAAGCGATCTCATGACGATCCAAATGACACCAGCAACATAAGCGGTTCTAGATCCGCAAAAGACAATGACGGTTGCTGCCATCAGTATTTGAACGGCCAGTAAATATCGAAGACGCCATTGAGAAATGATGAATAACTCAACGGCGAACGGCAGCGTTGCAAGCTGCGTTCCCGAGAATGAGTTGGGATGGAAGTAGTTGGGCGTTGACCCATGTAGCCGAGGAACGCCTTGATTCTCCCAGATCATAGAGCCGGTGATTGAGCCAACGACACCTTCCTCAGCCATCTTCAAAAAGGCCAGGAGGAATATGAGCAGAAACCAGCGAAGCGCCCGGGGGCTGGTTACGAAGGCAGCAATAAAGACCCCGACTAGCGCAAACTTGAATCCGCGGTCAACAAAAACATTCCATGAAAATGCCGGGTCGATGGAGAAGGGTACCGACAGCACCATCATCAACAGCAGGCCTATTGCCCACGGAATGACGCTGCTTGGTTGTCGTTGCTTGATCGAGAGGTAAGCAGGAATTGCAAATACCGTGAGAAGTGCGCCGACGATCAATTCAAAGCGGATCTCGCCCAACCACGGAACACGGTACCCCCCCTGGAGATACTTGAAGATCACGAAGATAAGAAAGACTCCAAGAAGCGCCGGATGAACTTCGGGGTACTGCGTGATCGAGGTGTTTTTTGGCTTCTGTATGGATCCGGCCATGGGGTTCGATATGCGGTTAGAAGGCGTGTCGTAAGATGAGTTCAGAAGGTGGCGGCAGGATGGCCGGCCGGATCAATTTCTGGCTATCGAAAATAACGTAACCGTCTACTCCGGTTGAATATAACCGATTTTCGGAACCTAGTGCTGCGAAGCGAAGTGCCATGCGCAAGGCACGATATGGGTGTGCCATCGTGACCCTACGCATATATCCATGCAACCACGTAGGCTTGTCCCGCTGATCGCATGCACGACGAGCGTTGCGCGATGCGGCGAGATAAATGGTACCCAGATGGGTCACTTTTACTTCGGCGGCACAGAGGAGAGGAAAACTGCCTTATGGAGGCGACATTGTGTCGCTAGGCGGCCTCGCGCGGTTTCTATGATGCTAGGGCGTCGCCTTGCAACTGCTGTGGGAGGAAAATACTGAGACGGCGCATGGTGGAGAAAGCCGCCGGAGCCAGTGCTATGCGCGATACAATGTGCAGAGGGACACGCTGGCGTGCTTGATATACCAAGTGTCCCGTGAGTGTGCTTAGACGTCACATAATTAACTCCCATGCCTTAGAGCCAAGGTCGTCGAAAAGTTTAGACGTTTTCTATTATGTGCGTCTTATCTATTTGTTTCTGGTGCTGGTTCGATGGTTGTACAGCAGAAAAATCGTAAAGGCATAGAGTTAAATCATTGAATCACAATCCGATCCCCATTGCTGTTAAAAGCGTGGCTATTGTAAAAGCGGTCCCAAGAGAGTTGTTCATCGAGGCAAAGCGAGACGTGCCGGCCGACGGTGAAATTAGGCTCTGTATGATTTCAGGGCATGTGATTATTATAAAATTGCGATCAATTGACGATGCTTTTCTGGTACAGAGCAATTTCTCTTCAGGATGTCTTCGGCTGCTCGTCGGAGATGAATCTGAGCTCGATAGGTTTGATCTGAACTCCGTCTTCGCAAATCTAGTACAAATGGAGATTCATAGTCGGACGGGAAGCATCGGGATGCGCGCGTCGATTGTGGGCTTGCCTCCGGTTTTCATTACTCAGTGGTCGGAGGGATATGCCATTACCACGCCACTTATGCCGCCGAGAGAGCTTGGATTATTCCTTGGAGGGTTAGATCTGGAGGGAAGTGCGGACGTCATACGCTGGGGATACCCGATTGACGGTAGGACCTTAGCGAGAAATGTAAGTCTAGTAGATGCTAGCGCATCAATCTGCATTGATGAACAAGGGGTACTCGGCATTATAGGACCTGTTCCATTCAGCATTTCTCCGGAATTCTCAAGCTATTCTCTCCACAAAATCATAATCAGTCTATGTGAAAGTTTTTCACATAGCGCTGCGCGAATGAATTGCGATCGATCAGTGATAAGTCTCAGTGGCGGCATTGATTCCAGAGCCGCGAGCGTGGCATTGATGAAGAATAACAGTCCTGGAAGATTCGTGACATTGGCGGCAAACGAGAATTCGCTAGAGGCGAAGTTGGCAAGGGCGTTCTGTGAGCGGTACGGAGCCGAGCACAGTGTTGTCCAGTTAGGGAAGGGGTTTGTTGATGGGATCGCCGATAGATTGATAAAGACAGCAAGAATGACCTATGGCGTATCCATTCTTAGCCAGAGCATCGATGTCTATTTGTATGAGCAGATCGGATCAGGAATTGTTCGAAGAATAACAGGAAATCTAGGGAATCAAATTGGGCGTGGTGGTGTGGAAGCTCTATCAACATCTGATCCAGAGCGTTCAATATGGTCAGATGATCTGGGTGCACTTCTTGATAGGCGTGCCTGCGTACCCTGGTTTATCGAACGCATGAATCATAACGGATTCGCCCGCGTGTTGTTTCAACAGGAAATCAGCTACTCGTCGACGCCAAATTTTGTAGTTGGCTCACACTTTGCTGTTCAACAAAGTCCCTATGCGTGCAGGCGACAAATAGAATTAGCGTCAGCCATGTTTGCTCGCAGCAAGAATCTGAGGTGGTTTTCCAGACGTTACTTAAAATTTCGTGATTTAAGGCACCGGATATGTGGTACGCCTATATCGCGATCTTTTCAGCGACAGTATTTGACTTGGGCAGACGAGCTGGCGGCAGATGTGCCACTGAACTGGGGATGGAAAGCGCGCGGAGGCTGGGCAAAGGAATGGATTGGAGATTCACTTCTTACTGCCGTTGATGCAGCATCGGAGAGTGGAGGTTCTCTGGGAAAGATAATGACGGCCATTAGACGGCCGACTACAATGAAGTGGCGAGATCGCCCGTTCCACTTGGTCAATTGGCCGCGGCTGATACGCTACGAACTTAAGGATTTTGTGCATGATGTGTTGGGATCGCAGGTCGTCCGCCATAGCGGCGCTTTTGATATAGCTAAGCTCAACAAAATTCTTTCTATGCACTACACTGGAGAACGAAATTTTCATAGTTCAATTGTGCGCGCGCTTGAGATTGGCAGTGCTTGTCTGGCTCTTAGCGACGCAAATAGGCATTGTTGAAAGATAGTCCGCTATTTAGTAATCCAATTCCCCAGTAGCTATGTCGGGTGCATGAGCTGATGCTCAGGTTGCTCTTTCGGCCTGATTGTACGGCCTCGTCGGCGGAATGAGTCGTCACGAATCGCGCGAAAGAATGTAGACTCTAATGCTATTCGGTACTCCGATATGTTGCTCGATCTAGAAATTCAATCCGTTCCGAGCGACAGTGCATTAAATAACTGCCATTGCCCCTAGGGCAGGAATCCGAAAGCCGCCCTGAAGATAGAGAAAAATAACAAACGCGAGGAACAGGCCGAGAACGGCATTAGGAATGGCGGCGTATTCGGGTGGTTTAGTGGGCGCGCCGGATCTTTGTCCAGATATGTTGCTGATGTGACTCACGTCACAATATTCCTGGGCGCTACACCGGTTGCCGGGGTGGTCCGGTCCTGGAATTCCGATACGAAGTAAATGCCACGATGCTGCATATGCGCACTATGTCATATGTCAAAGACACTGAAAATGGCATACTTATTAGAGTTTCAATGTGAAGCTGCTATCAGTACTTCAAGCTAAATGAGCCCGGTTGAGATCATAAGCCGCACGCTGGCCTATCCTTTATGGGATCTGAAGGACGGCAGTCGTCGCTTGAAGGAATATGGAACTCTTGCGAATTCCCAATGGTACTCCGAAGATCGTTTGGCAGGAATCCAGCAGCATCGCCTGGCGAGTATCGTCCGGTACGCGTATGAGCATACCGATTTTTATCCGCGCCACTGGGGATGTGCACCAATTATCGAGAATCTGAGTGATCTTGCGTCCCTTCCCTTGGTGAGGAAAACGGATATTCGAGGAGGGGGCGACTCCCTACTGACGAGGGAATTTCCGAAAGAACAGCTTATCGCGGCAACGACGGGTGGTTCGACTGGAGTCTCTCTGAGTGTGTATTTTGACTCTCAGTGCCAGGAATATAGAAACGCCGCTGCGATGAGAAGTGACAGCTGGTCGGGTTGGAGGCCAGGCATGCTCGTGGCTGCGTTATGGGGTACTCCTCCCATACCCCGAACTCTGAAAGAGAGAGTTCGCAACGCGCTGCATGACCGCCTTTTCTTCCTGGATACTATGAATCTCAACGAGATTACGATGCATGGTTTTCTGGAGGAAATGTGGCGGCGTAAGCCGGGTGGCCTTTTCGGTCATGCGCATTCTTTGTTTGTATTTTCCCGATTCATCGATGAATCTGGCTTGTCGGCGCCTCCCATGAAATCGGTTGTGGCGACGTCGATGATGCTCCTGGAGCCGGAGAGGATAGTCATAGAGAAGGTGTTCAACTGTGCGGTAACCAATCGATACGGCTGCGAGGAAGTCGGTTTGATTGCCTGCGAGTGTGAGCGGCATGGAGGTCTTCACGTCAATTCGGAGCATGTGATTGTCGAGTTGTTACGGCCGGATGGAACGCCAGCAGCACAAGGTGAGGAAGGTGAGGTCGTCGTTACAGATCTCATTAATCGAGGGATGCCGCTGATTCGCTACGCTATCGAGGATGTCGCCGTATGGTCCACAGAACCATGCCCCTGCGGGCGAGGTCTGCCGTCGTTGGAGCGAGTTGTCGGACGACTGGCCGATTTTCTGTTCAGGCGCGATGGTAGTCTGGTTGCTGGGGTTTCGCTGGTCGAGAAAACATTGACGGTGATTGAAGGCATCGAGCAACTGCAGATCATCCAGGAGGAGATGGATCGTTTTTCGCTGAACGTAGTGCCCACCTCATCATTCTCGGATGACTCGCGCACGGAGCTTGAGAATGCCATTCATGATGTTTTCGGCTGCGATATTCGACTGGAGATCCATGTCATGGACAGATTGCCCCAGGAGAGGAACAGTAAGTATCGTTTCGCAATCTGTAAGGTCGATCGGGCGGGGCATATATGAGTCCTGGTGCTTCGAAGGTCAGTGTGATCATTGCGACCTACAACATGGGACAGTATCTGCTGAACGCAGTCGATTCCGTACTTTCGCAGACATATAAGAATCTTGATGTACACGTGATCGACGATGGTTCTATGGATGGCACTCGGGATCTAATGGAGCAATGGAAGGATGATCCGCGTGTTCATTACTACTGGCAGGAAAATGCTGGGCAAACGAAAGCGAAGAACTGCGGAATCCGCCGATCGGATGGGGATTTTGTAGCCTTCTGCGACGCAGACGATCTATGGGTATCAACCAAACTCGAGCAGCAGATGCCGTTGTTCGACGCGGAGGGTATGGTCGGCGTGGTGTATGGCCGGAATCGGCAGATCCAGGCGTCGGGCGAAGCAGTAACGGACGTGCGCCGTGAGGCTTATTACAGCGGCCATGTAACGGAGGCCTTGTTTCAGTACAACTTCATCTCGTTTGGCACTACGGTGGTTCGCCGAAGTTGCCTGAATGAGTTTGGGGGGTTTGACGAGGCTTACCGGATGGGTATCGACTGGGACCTCTGGCTGCGTATCTCGACCAAGTACCAGATCCGATTTTTGGATGATGTAGTGTATCTATATCGGGTATGGCCAGGCCAAATGTCGAATAACTGGCGTGGCCGTTACGATAGCGCATTTCGAATTATGCGAAATTTCCTTGAGAAGTACCCTGGAACCGTGTCAGACGAAGTGATCCGCAGAGCATATGCGCACAGCTATACAGAACGAGCTCGAATTCGTGCGCTTCAGGATGGCGAGTATGCCGCTGCGCTTGCAGATGCATGGACCGCCCTTCGGCATCTTCCGACCTATCTGCCAGCTGCCAAGGTGGTGGGCAGGGTGGCTTTGACGGCCGTTGGCCTTAAGACTGTCAGCCGATCCGTATCATGACAGTGTCCGTCAGGAAGTCGATCCTGGAGGTGCTCCGGCCTTTGGCGCGGATCATAACTGCCGGATCAGCCCGCGTTTTGATGTATCACAGATTTGGCCCGGCCGGTTCACATCGCCGCATGCCTGTAGATGTATTCGAACGGCAGATTCACTATCTATGTGAGCGCTATAACGTAATCGCTTTGCATGATCTCATCGAAAAGCTAACTCGAGGTGAGCGCCTGCTGTCTCGTTGCGTTGCCATCACGATAGATGATGGTTATGGGGATTTTCATGAGTACGCTTATCCCGTTCTGAAGAAATACCGCGTTCCGGCTACCGTGTATCTGGTGTCAGGATTCGTCGACCAAACATTGTGGTTGTGGTTTGATGCCATTCACTATATGACCTCCCAGGCGGCAGCCGGAGAGTACGAGCTATCGTTGGTTGGTCGGTTGTACAGAACAAGAGTGGATGACTCGGCGACCAGGAATACGCTGTGGGAGACGGTAGCCGATATTGGCGTTGGCCTTACTCCACCCGAACGATCAGACCTTATCGCATCCCTGTCGAAACAGCTGTCTGTGCAGCTCCCGGTCACCCCCACTCCCGAATACCGGGCGATGCCTTGGGATGTGATCCGCTCCATGGACGAGGAACTCATTGAGTGGGGAGGGCATACCTTCAGTCATCCGATTCTTGCCAGATGCACCCCCGAGGAGCAGTTTAACGAGATCAGTCAAGGGAAGCTTCGTATCGAGGAGATGATTCAGCGTCCCGTCGAGTCATTCTGTTACCCGAACGGCCAGGTTGGCGACTACGACCAATACACCATCGCTGCTGTAAAACGCGCCGGATTCCGCAATGCGGTGGTGGCTCATGGAGGGATGATCGAGTCCCGTTTCGACCGGTACCTGATTGAACGTCTTGGTGCTCCGGAAAGCGAGACTGATTTCAAAAAATGCGTGGATGGAGTATGGGAGACGCGTCGTCGGGCGCGCACCGGACTGGCTCAGCTTACTAGGCGGTCAATGCCTTCCAGCGCGGACGCAGGAGGCCAGCAGAGGTACTGATGGGGACGCTTATGCGTATTTCATGAGTCTTATGTTTTGACCTGCATGGAAATTAGCGAGCGCAGCCACATTGGCGATATTTCTCCCCAGGAATGGAGAGAATTAGTTGAGAAGTCGCCGGATGCGACGGTCTTTCAGACGCATGAATGGCTGAGCACCTGGTGGGCGATGTTCGGTGAGGGGCGGTCACGATCCAGAATTCTGGTAGCCAAAAAAGGAGATCGATTAGTCGGTGCGCTGCCCCTATATGAAGCCGACAGAAGGTCGGGTTCGGCCGGCCATCCAATTCTCAAATGGGTGGGTAGTGAGCATACGGATTATCACTGCGCATTATCGGAGAATAGCGACGCGGGCATTGTAGAGGCACTTCTTGAAGCAGCGATAGAGCTCACCGGGCGGCACGGAGAGATTTTGCTCGAAGAGCTGCCGCAGTTCTCTACGGCGGACCTTGTTCTGAGTATGAGAGGAAGCTCCTCCAGAGAGATGATCATTAAGAGTGCGGTGACCCCTTGCCCTAGACTGAAGCTGCTGAAGAATGAGCAAGGAGTGGAGGCGGTTCTTCGTAAGCAAAGCATGCGGCGTAATGTCAGACGACTGGCAACGCATGGAAATATTGATGTCCGTCACATGACTGACCCGCAGCAAATCCGTCAGTACCTCCCAGAATTCTTTGAACAACATGTGGATCGCTGGAGATCGACGAAATATCCAAGCCTGTTTGAGACTCAGGTCAATCGACGGTTCTACGAGCACTTAACGGAGACGCTCGGCAGCCAACGGAAGGTTGTATTCTCATCTTTGAGCCTACGCGGCATTCCTATTGCCTTTCACTTTGGACTATGTTCGGGCAACGACTTGCTCTGGTACAAACCCAGCTTCGATATGCGGTTGGCTTACCTGTCGCCTGGAGAGGTGTTACTTAGATATTTGATTACATATGCTGCGGAGAAGGGATTCTCGGCGCTGGACTTCACCCGAGGGGACGAAGATTTCAAGAGTCGCTTTTCTTCCGAGGTGCGCTATAACTCTAGCTATCACATCACTCGTAGAGGCTATCGCGGAAGGCGCATGCAGCTAGAGTCGAGATTTCGGCATATAGTAGGGCGGAGCGTCGGTACCGCCAAGGCTAAGCGAGTGACTCTCGGTGGCACGATTGCGTCTTGAAAAGCCGGTTCTGGTATTGGATGGGCACAGCCGGGCTGCAGTCGAAGTGATCCAGTCGCTCGGTGGCCGCGGCATCAAGATCGACGTTGCAGCTGAGCGTTCTGATGCCGCTGGATTTGGATCAAGATACGCGTATCGGCGCCTCGTTCAACCTTCAGAGACGTCATTGCTTGCCGAGTGGCTGACTGAAGCAGACAGACGGTCGAGATACTCCCTGATCGTACCATCGACCGAGAATGCTCTGCAGGCATTCAGGCTTATGGGGGAAGCCAACACACTTTGGCGGAAGGCTTTGTTGCCTTCGCAGGATTCTCTGGAGTTAGCTCTGAGCAAACAGAGGACCTGGTCCCTTGCTGCGGATATTGGTGTTCCCGTTCCGGCGTCCACGCTGTTTGACCAGGGTGGATCGGTATCGCCGTGTAGCGCATTTCCGGTGGTGCTGAAGCCTGTTCACAGCGTGGTTAGCCAGGGTGATCGTACCATTCGTTTCGAGCCTGTCATCGCTCGGGATGAGGAGGCACGAAGACGCCATTTGTCGCGTCTTCTGCCAAATACCAGTGTGCAGGAACAGCAGTACGTCGAAGGTCGAGGCGTAGGCGTGGAATGTCTCTATGCTCACGGTCACATGGTGTGGAACTTCGTGCATGAACGTGTGCATGAAGTGCCCTTGACGGGCGGCGGCAGCACGTATCGAAAATCTGTTCCGCCCGATGCGGTTATCGTTTCGGCGGCCAAGCGTTTGTTGGACGCGCTGAAATGGCATGGTGTCGCAATGGTGGAGTTCAAGCGCGACGACAACGGCACCTTCTACCTCATGGAGATCAATCCGCGGTTGTGGGGGTCACTCGCGCTGGCCATCGATGCCGGAGTGGATTTTCCCTGGGGCTTATGGTTGATCGCGAATCGCCACCCTGTGGGTCCTCAGCCCGTATACCGCGTACCGTACTATTCGCGTTATCTGCCAGGCGATGTGGAATGGATGAAGGAAAATCTCAAAGCGAATCATGCCGATCCGCTTTTGATGACGCGACCGGTAGTGCGCTCCATGGTGGAGTACCTACGTCCTTTCATAGGTAGAGAGAGCTGGGATCATTTCAGGTGGTCCGATCCGGTCATCTGCCTCCGTCAGGTCCGAGAGGTGGTGAGCGACAATTTCAGGAATCTGAAGCGGCGGTTTGAACGACTGATCGCGGCAAGAAAGTTGAG
>Ga0172382_10010322_pt1 | contig 12559 bp, 12 predicted proteins | sample Leawel138RmetaG_FD_122245 | JGI IMG/M metagenome (GOLD analysis project Ga0172382, IMG submission 122245) | Leachate microbial communities from a municipal landfill in Southern Ontario, Canada - Leachate well 138R metaG | ecosystem: Engineered > Solid waste > Landfill > Unclassified | place...
CAGACCATCGAATATCGGCGCTTGCAGCACCGCAAGCTCGCCGCCTAACATCAACCCCCAGACGAGGCCCGCACTCCGCTAATCTACGCCGCGAGTTGTGCCGAATGTTCTGACGACGAACAGGGCAAGGCATCCATCGAAAAATGGATTGATGACAACATGTACGGCAAGAGCTGTGTGGTGGTGCTTGTCGGTTCTGAAACAGCGAGCCGGCCTTGGGTAATCCGCGAGATCGTTAAAGGCTGGGATGCTGGCAAAGGAGTGGTCGGTATTCGGATAAACAAACTTCTCGGCCATGACGGGAATTCGTGCGCGGCGGGTAGCAATCCGTTTGACGAAGTAGGCTATGGAAATACCGGGAAAAAACTATCGTCCATAGCGAAGCTGGTCACCCCTTCCGGCACAGATAGCAAGGCAGTCTATGATTCGATCAAAAACGGGATCGAGAGCTGGATTGAGGACGCGATAGCGATCCGCTCGAAGAACTGAGGGAACTTCGTGCGTTCGTGCTACATTCGATGATTGAGTTTCGATGATGATCGAATACATTACAAAATCCGAGCTTCGCAATTTTGCCAATAATTTAAATATTAGCGAGCAGGCAAGCCTCAGAAAATCTGCTGCTTCTCGTGGCCTTTCAGGCGCCACATTTCTTTCCCACTCAAGCAAAGATGATGATCTGGTCGTTGGCGCTATTCGTGTGTTGGAAGGGCACGGAGCCAGGGTCTATGTCGATGAAATCGACCCGGAAATGCCCCCATACACGACGGAGGAGACGGCGGGGCTGTTAAAGAGCCGTATTCGCCAGACCAAGCGCTTTATCCTTCTTGCAAGCAAGAACAGCAAGGACAGCCGTTGGGTGCCCTGGGAGTTGGGCGTGGCCGATGGGTATAAGGGGCTGACGAAGATCGCACTGTTCCCGGCATCCGACAACTCGCATGAGCGGGCATGGGCGTCGTGGGAGTATCTGGGACTATATCGCCGCATTGTCTGGGGGGATCTACAGGGGCATCAAAAGCGTGTCTGGATGGTTCTCGACGAGAAAAGGAACACAGCTACGGAGCTTAGTGAATGGCTGGCTGGTGAATGATGAGTTCCCACCCCGTTTAAGCAGTGGCAGGGGGCTGCCAAAATCGCTCCTCAACGACAGCGGGTTGGAGGGCCGGACTCTCGAAGCGCTCCTCTCGGACTGAAACATCAAGGTGGCGGTGAAATAGCGCAACATAGTCGCGATCTTCCGTTAGGTCGGGCGCTAGAGACCCAACCTGCGCTCCAACTTCAAGCGTCGCGCCACCCGTTGAGATTACTGGTATCACTGCAGCTTCTGGCTGCAGGCGCCGAAACATTTCATATTCGTGCACAATCCCGCCCATACCCCCAATGAAAACCGCTGCTTTGAATTTGTGCTCGGAAAACATGCGTTCACGCATCGCAAGCAAGCTCTTCTCCCGATCCTTTTCAACGTCTTCGGTGTAGACCACGTTGTTAAATCGTTCGTTATCCTCGGGGAATTCATCCTTGAAATGACGGGACTGGTAGAGCCGCACCCAGTGCCCGTAATTTACCCCTATGTCCTGAGAGACAACCCAGATCATCGGCGTGATGGCTGGTTGTCCGCCCCAGACCAGAAGCCTGCGACCCAGCGTGACGTGCACCAGCGCAGAAACCGCTGCTGTAATTGCGACCGTGTCGGCGGTTGCCGCATATTGTGGCCCCCGCTTCGGATCGGGCACGCCTGCGGAAAGGAAAATGGCCTCAGTCATGGTCAATTCTCCCATGCCGCAAGCGTCCATCCAGCTTCGGAAACCTTAATTGCGCGGACCGCGCGGATGTGCTCGCCGAGCCACTGAAGATGAGCATTCCATGCATCACGGATACCGATGTGATCGTAGACCAGCACCGGTATCTCTTGCTGCTCCGCTCGTCGTGCCTTATCGGCTACATCGTTCAGAATTTCCGCCGTGGGGATTCCAACGATCGGATATGCCCAAATCTTCTCGCCATCCAGCAATCGCACCGCGACGGCCCGATGTGCACCGACGCCCTCCACCGATGCACCAATTTTTTCGACGTCGGCGCGAAGCTTGCCGGTAATCGACATATATCGAGATGCGATGCTTCGACTTCGTAGCCGCTCCACCTCAAGGACAATTGCATCGGCCGTTTGTGCTACTATCGGTCCATCCGGCCCTTCGAGTTCCTCTGGGTCAAGATATATAGTTTCCGCAAGATCGGTCAGCTTGTTTGGTGTATGCTCAGGCCAAATTACCCGAAGGACCTGTATCTCCTTCGCGCGTGCCCTTCCTATTTCTTGTCGGGTCCAGCGGCTATCGAAATAGGTAGGCGTGTCGAGCATAACCATAACATCAGAATCGACCAGTCTATGCCAAAGCACATCCTGGAACGGATCGCCGGGCCTAATGTCGTGCGTGTCCAGGAATACGTCGAATCCGCGGGATGCGAGGAGATCGTGAAGTTGTAACGCAGCTGCTCGGGATTCCACTCGTCGATAGCTCACAAATACCCGCCGCTGTCGGCGAAGCAGGCCAACGCATTCCAGCATCGCCGATGCAAGTTCGGTCATCGCTGGATCGTCAGCGCGCCGCGTTAGGCCGTTGATGGGCTGGAGAACCTGAGGGACGTGAGCATTGAAATCTGCGCCGGCAGCGATCGTCGGAATGATGGGGGCGCTCGCTCGGATAAGCTCGTGGGCCGCCTCCAGATCCTGTTGGGCGTTTCCTCCAAAATACGCGCATGCGAAGGCTGCCGGTTTGTGTCGTCCAGCCAGCGTTTCCGCATTATGCACAACTACATCGTCGCCCAATGTCAATCCGAAGTCGGAAACGATATCGGCGAGCGTCGCCGTTAGTGTTGCGCGTTCCTCAGGCGTTGCGGCGCCAAGTATGGCCAGTTCATAAATGCTCATTGATGTCAGCGACCGGCCGCCTTTGCCGCAGTTTCGATCCAAGCCGGCATGTTGACATAGCCGTTATCCCGAACCCAATCGTACGCTCCGTATAGGCTAGAAAGCGGAATATCCCGGCCATTCTGCTTGGTGGTAAAATAGCTGAGAGGGTTGGTTCCTTGTCGATCAGTTCCAAGTTGCGGATCTTTTACGCTATGGATGTCGATCGCCAATAGGCCTTTCCCAAGCTCGTAGCTTCTCTTGATCTCGTGCCGGACCCATTCACGGTCGTACGTCTCTGCACCAAACAGCACCACGGTCACGGACGTGCCCTTGAGTTGCTCCTCGATCCATTTTTCTATGCCGCCCGCGCGTCTCTTCGCCTCTTCGAACTCTGCCTTGTCATAGAAAGGCTGGGCTTCGCCACCGGGCCGAACAACCCAGGAATTGCGGACTTGCACGACCCGTCGAACGTCACGGTCGTAGTGAAAGCTAAAGAATACTCGACGCGCCACTGCTTCCCCCCTCGATCACCGTTCACTCATATCAAGACGGGAGCCAGGTGTCAGCAGGCACGGTGAGTGCTTGGGGCAGCTTGGTCGGAATGACAGAGAAAGCGCCCGTTCCATCGAAATGCTTCGGTCAAACCGGTTGTATTGCGCTATTTGCGAAATCGCACCTGTGCGGGCGCGGGAGATGGCCCGTGGTATCAATGATTCGGGCAGTCTCCGGTGTGCCCAATGTCCCCCTCGGCTTCCCGATCCTGTTTGACGCCGACATGGCAATCATCGAGCCGGCTTTTGTCTGGCTCATGGAGCATGCAGAACTCAAAGGGCGCGCGCAGGCATCGGAAACCGTGCGGACCTATGGCGAGCATCTCCACGACTGGTTCGACTCGCTCGAACAATCGGGGATCGAATGGCGTGAGGCCGACGAGCATGTCATCGCCGCTTATCGTAACCGGATGCTCGAGAATGCCAGCGCGCACACGGATCGGCCCTATGCAAGGGCCACCATTAACGCCCGCGTCTCCACTGTCTGCCGGTTCTATCGCTGGGCGCTCGATCGCGGGCTGATCGATCACTGTCCATTCCCGTTGACCCAAAAGATGACGCTGATTCTCGACAGCAGCTACCGGCCCGGTTTGCAGGAGCGCGAAGTCAACGAACTCATCGTCTCTCGCCACGAGAAGCTGCCGCGGCCGTTGCGCGCTGATGAACTGGCCCGCCTGTTTGCTTATCTGCGACCAACGGCCCACCTCGCCGCCCAGTGGGCGCTTGGTGCCGGCTTGCGCCGCAAGGAGCTTTGCGCCCTTGCATCTGATCAAATCCCCGATAGCTGGCCGCTCGATCTCGAAAGCGACCCACTGGTCGGCGTGCCGCTCCACATTACCAAAGGCGACCGGCCCCGGACGGTCTATCCGCCGCTGCGGCTGCTCGATCGCACGCACTGGTATATCGGCGAGGAACGCGCCCGTATTGTCCGCCGGCTGCGTCGCTCCGACCGGCGCTATCACGCGCCGCCCAATCTCCTGCTCAACGAGCATGGCCGCGCCATGACGCATAAGCTCCTCACCACGCAGTTCGCGCAAGCCTTCGCCGCGGCCAAGCTGGAAGGGACCCTCCATTGGCTCCGCCACACCTTTGCGATGGCGATGCTGGTGCGCCTCCAGATCCAGACACGCACCAATCCCAACCTCAATCCGCTCAAGGTGGTGCAAGTGCTGCTCGGCCACGCCTCGATCACCACGACCGCGATCTATCTGCGCTGCGTCGAACTGCACGAGCGCGATGTCAGCGAAAGCCTCGCCTATCTTTATGGCGAGCTGATCCCCGCCGATGGCTAGGGGCCGCCTCGACCGGACCCTGACGCTGGAACCGGCGCTGGTGGATTACGCGGCTGACCACGCCAAAATCGAGTTCCGTGACCCCTGGGGCAAGGTGGTCCAACGCTTCGATCCGACCCTGTTCGCCATGCCGGACGACCTCGCCGCGGCTCTCGCCAAAGCCTTCCGCGACTATGACGTGCCATCGAGCATCGCAACCCGTACCTCGCGCTGGTTCGCGCTCCGCAAGTTCGGCAGGTTCCTGTGTGAGGATGGGCGAGTCACGTGTGCCGCCGACCTCGACACCGCGACGATCCGCCGGTTCATCACCTGGCTGGCGACCGATGGACGCGGGCGTAGCGTTCACTCGCAATCCGGTCAGCTCGCCGTAATCCGCCCGATCCTCCATCGCGCGATCAAGGACAATCCTGACCTGTTCGCCCCCGGCCTCCAGGTGCCGAACAATGCGATCCCGCTTGCGGGAATACAGCGGCTACCACAGGACCGCCTGACACCAGCCCAGATGCGGTCGGTGCTTGCGGCCTGCTACGCGGAGATCGATCTCGCGTGGGAGAAATTCCAGTCCGGCCAGTCCATCGTTGCCCTCTCCCATATGCCGTCTGGGCGGGGGCATGTCGCCCAGCGCGATCGCTGGATATGGAAGCTGCATCGGCTCGGCAAAGGCATCATGCCGCCTGCTCGCGAACCGCGGCTGCGGAAGCCGGATAGGCAGCAGATCGCCGACGTTGGCGGGTTCCGCGAGTTGGAAGGCTATCTTCACCTCACGACCGACACGCTGGTTGCCTTCTATATCGTGCTCCTGATCCAGACGGCAGCAAATGCCGGTCCGCTCCGGCAGATCAAGCGCAACTGCCTGGTGCCGCATCCACTCGAGCGCGACCGGATCATGGTCGAGTGGGTGAAACCCCGTGCGGGCGGCAAGGTTAAGCGCATGCAGCGGCGATCGTTCGACAATCGCCGACCCTATGCGGCGCCTCGACTGATAGAGAAGCTCCTAGCGATGACGGCGCCTCTGCTGCCGCATGTGGAACCGTCCAAGCGTGACCGCCTGTTCCTACACCGTTTTCTCATGACCAAAGGACGTCTCGAACGCGAGCATCACGCCGGCCATATCGCGCAGGCCACCTTGCGATCTGCCATGGGTCGCTTCCATGAGCGCCACGATGCGGCGATCGGCAAATGGAACGAGACGCATCCCGACAAACCGCGTCCGCTACTACCAGACTTTTCGCCCAAGCTGTTCCGCAGTAGCATGGCGAGCGCCCACTATACCGCCTCGCAAGGGGACATCCTGGCGGCCAAAGCTGTCCTCAATCACGCCGACGTGGCTACGACCAACATCTATATCGACGGAGAGGCCGTTCGCCGCCTCGAACGTGAGACGATCACCAGGCTCCAGTCGCTGATGGTCGCATGGGTCGTGGGTGAGCCGTCATTGCCTTGCGCGGCAGGCGGCCACTCCGAAGCGGAACCGCCAGTCACGGCGTTGTTCGGTCACGACTGCCTTCATCCCACTGACCACACGGGCGCGCGGCCTGGCCGCACTTGCCCCAAGCTTGGCGGCTGCCTTGTCTGTCCAGGGCTTATCGTTCCGATCGATCCGAACCATCTGGCCCGCATTATCCAGGCCATGCGACATCTCGAAAGCGCGCGCGAACGGATCGACCCGATCCGGTTCAACCGCTTCTATGCGCCAAGCCTTCGCGTGCTGACCCAGGATCTGCTCCCTGCGTTCCCACCAGGCATGTGGCCAGATGCCGAGCAGCGCGTGCTCGATCTGCCATCCCTTCCAGACCTGGAATAACGCATGGCGTCCGTCCCCAAATCCTATGTTGTTCCCGCCATGCCAGCGTCCACCGACGATGATGTGCGCACCACCGTAGGGTTCAACTGGGGCTTCGAAATGCCCGATGGGAGCCGGTTCAGCGATCCCGGCTGGACAGGCCTTCGACATGCGGCCGAAGCGTTCCTGCTCTCGCTCATCACGGACCCGCCGGAGGGACGAGCGCCGCTCAGGCAGGCAACCTTGCACGACCGATTTAGCCACATCCGCTTCCTTGTCCGATGGATGGCGGCTGAAAACGTACGGTCCTTCAGGGATCTCGACGAGGACGCCGTGCATCGGTTCGTGGCGATGTTGCGTGAACGTCCGGGCAGGAACGGCGAGATGCTCTCGCTTAGCACTGCGGAGGGTTATCTCGGCGCGATCCGCACTTTTCATATGCAGCGGGCCAAACTTGCCGACGCGCCACCGACGGCGCCGCAGCGTCTATCTTCCATGGGGAAGCGCAACTGGACCCCCTATGGACACCATCCTTATACGCCTGATGAGGTCGCTCTCCCGTTGATCGGCGGCGCCATCGAGTTGATTGGGGCGCCGGCGGACCGCCTTCTGGAACTCCGTAATCGGGTTCAGGCTCTCAATGCGGAGGCACGACGGCGTTATCGCGGCCGAATGATCAACTGGTATGTGAACCGCGCGATGAAGGCGGAATCCTATCCATATGCGGATCGCTATCATCGACCCGACTGGCCTCAGCGTTGTCTGGCCTTCCTGCTCGATCGTCTCGCTGACGCTTGCTTCGTCGTCATCGCATACCTTGTGGGCGCGAGAATCTCCGAGATCCTTCGCCTCGAAGCTGGCTGTATCGAGCGACATCCAAACGACACCGGCGACGAGGAGTATGTCTATCTGGTCGGCACCATCACGAAAACGTCCGCCACGGAACAGGGCTTCGTCCATCGCTGGCTCGCGCCCGAGCCGGCCCAGCGAGCCATTGAAATCCTCGAGCAAATATCCGCTCCGCTGCGTGAACTCGGCGGCGACCAGAATCTCTGGCTTCATCAAATGGGCTGGGGACGATCTCCGCTCCCGACGACCATGCCGATCATGAGGCTGGGGGCGACCGCCATGAATGAACGCCTGAACGCGCGGTTCGTGCCGTTCCTGAGCCTGCCGGATCATCAAGGGACTCCCTGGCGCCTCACGTCCGCCCAGGGTCGCAAGACCTTCTCGCGCTTCGTCGGATGCCGCGATCGCACCGCGCTGACCGCGCTTCAGCGCCACCTTGGCCATATCGAGCGGGCGATAACCGATCGCTCATATGTGGGCACCGACTTCGAGCTCTCCGAGCTGATCGACGACCAAGCCGCAGGCGAAACCCGCAAGGCCCTGGAGGATCTGCTACTTGCTCCGCACGTCGCCGGCAAGGCGGGCACCATGCTCTCCGAACGATCGCCATTCCGCGGCCGCACCCACTCGCGCGACGTCGATGCCTATATCGCGGAGATCCTCGCCGAAACGGATATGCGTCTCGGCGTCTGCGACTGGGGCTACTGCCTCTATCGCCGCGAAACCTCGGCCTGTCTCGGCTCAGATCGTGATCCTAACCCGGCGCTCCGCACACAAAGCACCTGCTCGACATGCGCCAACTTCGCCGTGACCGAGAAACACAAGCCAGTCTGGAAAGCGCGCCTTGAGCGCAACACCGCGTTGCTCCAGCGCGATGATCTCGACTTCGAGAGCCGTGCGCTTGCCGAAGCCCGCACCCAGGAATCTCGCCGTATCCTGGATCAGCTCGACGAAAGGAATGGCGATGGCGTCCGACATTGACCTATCCACACCGCAAGCCCGCCGTCGGGCAAATACCGATGCACGCCTGCGCGAAGCCTTGGGCGGCCTTGCCAACAACCCAACCGCCGCGCCCACGGTGGCTGCCCTGGCGCGTGCCGCCGGAGTCGGCCGCAATATCATCTATACCCATCATGCCGGCGTTCTCGACGCCCTGCGCGAGCTTCAGTCTCAACGTGTAGGCGCGACCAAAACGGCGGCCGGAGAGGCGGATCGCACACGCACGGCTCTTCGGGGTGCCGAAGCCAGGAACATCGCCCTCGCGACACATAATGCCAGCCTGCTGAAACGCGCCGTCGACGCCGAGCAACGTGCTGAGCGCCTTGAACGGCGCAATGCCCAGCTCGTGCGGGAACTCGATCGGATATGCAGGCCGGTCCCGATCCGCCCCAGCGCTGAAGCGCACGATCCGTCCGGTGTCTGACCTCACCACGCCCTAATCGGGCGTCTCGAAAGGGGAGAGGGAGGAGGAATGGTGGAAATACGGGCTTTGCGAGGCAAAGGAGACAGATCGATCCAGACCTAATGCAGTCTCAAATGGAAGGTGGCGCCCCAGGATGCCTTTCTGAAGCAATGGGAGCCGGCTCGGGCCGCCTGGGCGCGCGGTCAGAAAGTCATCCGTCTGATCGGCTACGATGCCTCGCCGGCGGACACGCGGCGATATGAGCACGCCGCGACGATCGCCAACGATCTCTTCGACTGCCGTTATCCTCTGCGCGAATGGGGCTGGGACCGCGCTGCCTGCATCGCCTGCATCGAGGCTGCCGGTCTACCGGTGCCGCCCAAATCGAGTTGCTTTATCTGCGGGGCGATGAAACCTGACGAAGTGCGCGCGCTTCCGGCATGGTGCCTGAGGCTCATCGTGCTCGTCGAGGCTCGCGCGGCTCCGCGCCTCCGCACGGTCGAGGGTCTATGGCGCCGGTCGACTTCGAAGCGGCCCGGTCGGATGACCGACTTCATTCGCGCCGAAGAGCTGCTGCCCCCCGCCGAGATCGACGCCATCATGCGCGACGCCCCGGCCGACCTGATCCGCTTCCAGGACATTGCGGCGGGAGTGCCGCTTCCCGAGCGTCCCGCGATGACCGAATGGCTCCGGACGTTTAATGCTGGACTGCTCGATGCGGCCTAGTGAAATGTTCGGCGCGGCCGCATCCGTCGGAATGTCCAATATTTCGCCGAAAACTGAGCTTCATCATTGTGGCGCAGCACGGCCGCTCGGAAATTGACGACGGCTTGGAGCCCGAGGCCGCGAACCGCATTTCCCTTTAGCGCCTAGCCATGGAAGGTCTATTTTCAAGGTTACGTGTATGGGTAAGGAAACCGGATTTCTCGAACTCGACCGTCATGATCGAAGCGCCGCGGATCCCAAGGACCGGGTGAAGCACTACAACGAATTCATCGTTCCGCTGCCCGAGCCCGAGCTGCGGGCGCAGGCCTCGCGGTGCATGAATTGTGGCATTCCGTTTTGTCACGCCAGCTGCCCGGTCAACAACATGATCCCGGACTGGAACGATCTTGCCTACGAAGCCGACTGGAAGACGGCCCTCGACAACCTGCACTCGACCAACAACTTCCCCGAGATCACCGGCCGCGTCTGCCCGGCTCCCTGCGAGGCCGCTTGCACTCTCGACATCATCGACCAGCCGGTCACGATCAAGACCATAGAATGCGCGATCGCTGACAAGGGCTGGGAAGAAGGCTGGATAGTGCCGCAAATCCCTGCTCGGCGCACCGGCAGGGCGGTGGCCGTGGTCGGTTCGGGACCGGCGGGCCTCGCCTGCGCGCAGCAACTCGCGCGCGCCGGTCACAGCGTCACCGTGTTCGAGAAGAACGATCGCATCGGGGGGCTGCTTCGCTATGGCATCCCCGACTTCAAGTTGGAAAAGCACCTGATAAACCGCCGGATGACCCAGATGGTGGCGGAAGGGGTCGAGTTCCGCACGTCAACGGAGGTCGGGCTCAACCTCTCGGTCCAATCGCTCAAGGAAAATTTTGACGCGATCGTGCTCGCGGGCGGCGCCGAAGAACCGCGTAGGCTCGCGATCCCCGGCGCGGAGCTGCCCAGCGTCCGGTTCGCCATGGAGTTCCTGGTCCAGCAGAACAGGCGCAATGCCGGCGACGACGAGGTGCGCGCGGCGCCCAACGGCTCGGTATTGGCAACCGGCAAGCATGTCATTGTCATCGGCGGCGGCGACACCGGCTCGGACTGCGTTGGCACATCGAACCGTCAAGGCGCAGCCTCGGTCACGCAGATCGAGATCATGCCTAAACCCCCGGATAAGGAGAACAAGGCGCTGAGCTGGCCCAACTGGCCCCTTAAGCTGCGCAACTCCACCAGCCATGAGGAAGGCGTGACGCGCGAATGGGCGGTGCTGGCAAAGCGCGTCCTCGGCGACAAGGACGTGACCGGTCTGGAATGCGTTCGGCTCGAATGGGCGGAAGGCCGGATGAGCGAAGTGCCCGGCAGCGAATTCACGCTGAAAGCCGACCTCATTCTGCTCGCGATGGGCTTTGTTGGCCCGCACAGACAGGGTCTGCTCGATCGGGCGGGTCTCGCTTTCGACGGCCGCGGCAATGTCGCCGCGAGCGCGGTCGACTATCGCACGAGCGATCCCCGGATCTTCGCATGCGGCGACATGCGGCGGGGGCAGTCGCTGGTCGTATGGGCGATCCGCGAAGGGCGCCAGGCCGCTCATGCCGTGGATGCTGCACTGATGGGAGTAAGCGATCTGCCGCGCTGACCCCCGCCGCGAGCCCGGCGGCTGCGCGTTCGCGCGAGGATCGCCACACGCCTTGAGCATATTCAGCATGGAAGCGACCCCAAAGGTTCGAACCAGATCGCCCAGGCCGACGTCGGGAGGGGCGTCGGAGGTAGCCGACGCCCGAAGCCGACGGCGCGCGAGGGCGGCACCGGGCGGCTTCCACGACCGGCTGGTTTCTTTTCTGAACGGGGCGCTGCCGGCGGCTATCGGCCTGGTTCTCGCCATCATGATCCTTCTACCGCTTGGGCAACGCGGCGAGATCAGCTTCCTCGTCGATCGCAACAAAGTGCCTGTGGCCCACGAGCGCCTGCGGGTCGAAGCGGCTTCGTATCGCGGACAGGATCGGCAAGGCCGCCCATTTGGCATTACGGCTGGGCGGGCGGTGCAGGCTTCCGCCGAGCGTGCGGTCGTGGAACTGACGAACCTGGCGGCGTGGATCGAGATGGCGGGCGGCCCGGCTCGCATCTGGGCGCCGGGGGGCTCGTACAATTTCGAAACCGACAAGATAGCCGTCGGAGGACCGGTCCGGTTCGAAGCCGCCAATGGCTATCGCATGCGTACCGACTCCGTCGTGATCGACCTGACTGCGCGTCGCGCCGTCGGCAGCGGCGGTGTCGAGGGGCGATCTCCGGCAGGCGCCTTCAGTGCCGAGCGCATGGTCGCGCTTCTCGACGAGCAGGTGATCACCCTTGAGGGAAATGCCCAGCTGCACATGCTGCCCGGCGCGCTCGATGCATCTCGTCTGCCGCAGACGAATGCTCCCCGGAGCAGGCAGCCGCCGGTCCACTTGGCCGCCGAGCGGATCGAAGTGCGGAACCGAAACAAGCGCGTGGATCTTTGCGGCAAGGTGAAGGTCACACAGGCGGCGGTGGCACTGCGAGCTAGATGTGCGACGGTCGCTTACAGTGATCGGCCATCGCTGGACGTCCAGCGGATCACAGCCACTGGTGATGTGATCGTGACGCGCGGGAATGAAAGCGCGCGCGGCAACCAAGCCGTCTATGACCTGAATCGCCGGATCATCACCATGAAAGGCGACGTGGCGCTACGGCGCGGTGCCGATACGCTCAACAGCGGCAGTCTTTCGATCGACCTGGCAAGGGACACAGCCAGAGTCGAGGGAAGTGGCGGCCGGGGAGGGCGGGTTTCGGGCACCTTCGCCGTTCCGAGCAGATAGGCGATGGTGCGGTGCGCAGGCGGAACGCTCGTCACCAAGGGCATGCACCAGATCAGCTGCTCCGCGGGGTTCGCAAGAGCTTTGTCGACTCTCGCGAAGCTTGTTGTCGAATTCATTCCGAGGCCGCGGTGGCGTGCCTCGGATGGGGCGCTTTCGCGCCTGCTCGGCCGAACGGCCGAGGAGAAGAGCGGGAGAGGGGGAAGGTGGCTCGGACAAGGTGTTCGAGACCCATCGTCCA
>Ga0172382_10010323_pt1 | contig 12559 bp, 12 predicted proteins | sample Leawel138RmetaG_FD_122245 | JGI IMG/M metagenome (GOLD analysis project Ga0172382, IMG submission 122245) | Leachate microbial communities from a municipal landfill in Southern Ontario, Canada - Leachate well 138R metaG | ecosystem: Engineered > Solid waste > Landfill > Unclassified | place...
CGCTACCGTGGATTGCGGCTTGGTGAAGGCGCAATCGGGCTGGCTCTCTGGAAATGGCAAAAAACAAAAACACAGGAAATTTACTAACCGTATTTGAAAAACACACCGTTCTCATTGATCAGTTGGAACGCTTCGGCTTCCAACTGGCCGGGCATAACCCAAACGACGAGCGCGTATACATAAAGAGCCGTGTCACCGTGGATTACTGCGATCCCTACAAGGCATTCCCGTTTATTAATCATGCTTTCCAAAATGCGGGGTACCTCATCGTTGATGATGTATACCACGACACGTTATTTCCCTATTCAGAGTTAAAAAACACCTTACAGGAGATGGTTGCGCTTTCAGTTGCGAACGGACTGACAAAGATTTATATCGGTTCGCCGACAAGCATACCACCTTACCGTATCGGCGAGCCAATCCTTGTATATCGTAGATATACGGGCACAACTGGTTCTAAGGGATACAAGTCGTGCATCACTTCTTACTGCGTGGTTACGAATGTAATCGTTGCCAAAAAAAATAACAGGTACAAAATGTCTGTGAAGGATTTGCTTAAACGGATAAGCAATAAATCAGTATTCGACGAGAATGAGATACGGACGAAATATAATAAAGAGCGCACTCTGGTTGTCATAGAGATGCTGTACTACGGCTTTTTCGGAGCCGGAAACAACGTCAACTGGGTGTGGCTGAAAAATAACGGGTACTGGCCGGATGGTTATCCCACGACAGCCCGGCTGACCCCGGAACAGTTCAAAGCGATACTCAGGGAGGGCAATGTCGATGTGCCAGATGTTATTATCAATTAATCCTGAACACGTAGAAAACATTCTCAGCGGCAAAAAGCTGTTCGAATTCAGGAAGGTTCGGTGCAGAGCTGATGTGGATAAAATCGTCATTTATTCAACCGCACCCATTATGCGCGTGGTTGCGGAAGCTATGGTTGAGGAGATTATCGAGGACGATGTCCTGACGGTTTGGAATCGGACAAAAGAGTATGCCGGTATCTCATATAACTTCTACCGAAAATACTATAAAGGCAAGAAAAAAGCCGTCGCGTATCGGCTGGGTGATGTGGAAGCCTATGAAGAACCCCGAAGCCTGTCATACTACGGAATAGAATATCCGCCACAGTCATTCGTCTACTTATAATTTTCTTACCCATTTAAATATTTTTTTTATAACGGCAAAGGCAGACGGCGTATATGCTGTCTGCCTACCAGTTTGCTCACGGTTCATAAAATGCCTCTATGTGAATGCGCTTAAAGTTCATTTGGTAACCCACAAGGGGACCCCTACTTGTTCAAATTATGTTCCTATGCGAAATGCGCTTAAAGCCCTGGTGTTCGTTAGCATATAAAAACGGTCAGCACATGCTTCTAAATCAAGTTGGGGCCGTTTCTTCATACCACACAACATTATATAAGTGCAAAATTATATAGACTGTTTATTTAATAGCAATTGATAGTGCCCAGCATATTTTACAAATAGAACAATATTATTTAAACAACTATTGCTGGGCGGTGTTATAAATAGATAGCGTAATTAAAAAAAAATACTTTCCGGAAGTTATTTAGTTTTATTAGGGCAGATAGCCAACATTATCCTGGGTCTGGCCAAAAATGTTTTACTGGCCCGTCTACTTGGCCCGGCTAACTTTGGTACTTACACCATTCTTTTAAAAACATGTAGTGTGGCCGAAATATTTTCGCAGTTGGGCACCAATATAATCATCGTTAAGTTAGTGGGCATAACCGCTGGGGCCGGGGAATGGGGTAAGCTGAAGGGTATTCTGCAGAGCACTTGCCGGATTATAACGGTTAGTTCTATCGTCATGGTATTAATGCTTCTGTTAATTAAAAAGCCCCTGGCTTTACAGATTTTTAACTCTGCACAACTGTACCAAGTTTTAATCTTCGGAGCGGCAATTATCCCGCTAAATAATGGCTTATTGCTTGTAAAAGAAACGTTCAGAGGGCTGCAGGACCTGCGGACAGCTTCCTTTCTACCTGTTTTTCAACAACTGGTCCTTTTAATTGCGTTACTTTTGCTGAGCTATAAATTGGTTTTTACCTTAGCAAACGTATTCGTGGTTTTAATTATCAGCTTGTTCCTTTCATTGCTGGTGGGGTCGTTTATTTTACAGCGTAGAAGCGCGAAATGGAAGACTGAGCCCGTACAAACCAAAAACATATTAAAAGAATCATTACCCATGATGGTTACCAAAGGTTTTTCCTTGGTTTGGGGCAGCACGGATATATTCATACTCGGGATATATACCAATTCAACTGAGGTTGGTATTTACGGCGTTGTCACTGCGTTAGCCGCGACGACGTTGTTTTCATTAGGGATAATAAACCAGGTCATCCCAGCCATGATAGCTCACTATAACGCCCAGAAGGATTTTCATACACTATCCTATGTAATACGGTTCGCCTCAACCATCGGGGCTATTTTTTCCATTCCTTTTGTGCTGCTGTTGTTTTTATGCGGCAAATATATACTTAATACAATCTTTGGTTCTGATTATGCCGCCGGAGCAACGGCCCTTAACCTTTTAGCTTTTGGTCAACTGATTAATTCCATTGCCGGGTCCGGTGGGTACGTGCTGCAAATGATTGGACATCATATTCCGTATATGAAAATTAACATATCTTGCGGGCTGCTTAATATAGTTTTAAACATACTTCTAGCCCGGCATTTTGGGAAGGAAGGCGTTGCTGCAGCCACCGCTATATCCTTAATAATACAGAACATTTTAGTAGTAACTACAGTTTATAGAAAAACCGGCATCTGGACTATGGCTTCTCCGGCAATGTTTATGGAAATTGTTAATCAATCAAAAAGTTACCTGCGTAAAATATTAAATAAACCTGACCAATAAAGCAAACATCAATATAACTCATTTCTTCACGCCAGGGGAGCAGTCCCTAGAAACTGGGGCTTTTTGCCCTGCCGAGAGGTATGCCAATATTTATGATTGCGAGGAACGGTGCTCTATGCAGGAATCTGCAGCATCTAAGAAGCTCTGTAATACTAAAAAAGCTTTAGTCCTTGGCTATCACACCCCTTCTTTTTTAAGTGTCATCCGCTCGTTGGGCCGAGGTAACGTCCAGGTTCATGTTGCCTGGCATCTGCCGGATAGCATTGCCATTCATTCGCGATACGTGCATCAAGCGCATGTTCTTCCTAATTACGAACCAGACAAAAGCGACTGGAAACATGCTTTAATCAGGCTGATGCAAGCCGAAAATTTTGACTTGGTAATTCCCTGCCATGATTCAACAATTTACCCATTGCAAATGCACAAGAATGAACTTGGAAAGAACGGGCCGCTTTACGTGCTTAGCGATGAGGCTTTTAATGTATTTTTCGATAAAATTAAGACCAATCAACTGGCTAGGTCCGTGGACTTGCCCCTACCAAGGGAATTGATTATTAAAGGGCCGGAAGATGGTAAGATTGTTCTTGCCAACTTCAACTTTCCCATAGTTCTTAAGCCCTGCCGTTCTTATAACGAAATGAAGCCTTTAATTCGCAACACTGTGAGGAAGGCTTATAACGAGATGGAGTTTTATACCTATCTGAACGAGATGTTGGTATGCGGTCCCATTGCAGCCCAAGAGTTTTTTCCCGGCCAGGGGGCTGGCGTTTATTTACTATTGAACGCCGGGGAAACGTTGTTGGCCTTTCAGCAAGTTCGAGTGCACGAGCCGCTGCACGGGGGAGGTGGAACCTACCGTAAAAGCGTTGCGCTGTCACCAGAGTTACTAGCAGCCTCGTTAAAATTGTTTCGTCCCCTTAAGTATACCGGCGTAGCCATGGTTGAGTTTAAGGTCAACCCCCAAACAGGGGAGTGGGTCTTTATGGAAGTAAACGCCCGCTTTTGGGGCTCTTTGCCTCTGGCCCTGGCTTCGGGAGCAGACTTTCCCCTGGCCCTGTTTCAATTAATGACTGCAGGTAAAACCAATTTTAATCAATCTTACCGCAGGGGGGTTTACTGCCGCAACCTAACGGCCGACCTTAAGTGGCAGTGGGCAAATTTGTGCGCGGACCGCTCCGACCGGACTCTTATAACCCGCCCGGTTAACAAGGTCATATTTGAATTTATAATAAATGTCTTAACTATGAGAGAACGGATTGATACATTTACCTGCGATGACCCGCGCCCGGGTTTTATTGAACTTGGCAGGTTAATTACCCGAACTTGGGACCTTCTTAGCAGCAAAATAAAAAGCAAGCTGTCCAGCTTGCTTAATAAATTTAAATAAATACATAATTATTCGCACTTTGTTTAGATTAAGCTTGTCATCCTGAGCGTAGCGAAGGATCTGATCTTTAGATTCTTCACTGCGTTCAGAATGACAGGATTCGTGTATTCATAGCAATGACACGACGCTGTACACTTACTGAGTTAACGGTATAACCATGAATAAATATTATAAGTTTGTTGCTTTACTTTATTCTAAGCCCGGCCTTTTTCCTTGGCTATGCGCATAAACTGCTCCCGCTTATTCTCCGGAGGCACATGCAGTACCGAGCGGCGCTCCATCTTCAGCGCATCGCTGGGGCAGGCTGCGGCGCATACTCCACAGCCAATACATTTTTCCATGTCGATAACCGGAATTGCATCTCCGTTGGCACCTGTTGGCATGATAATGGCGTTGATGTGACAGGCTTCGGCACAGGTGCCGCAGCCTACGCAGTTTTCCAACTCCACGGCGGGCATGAAGTTACTTGGGTGCACCGCTTTGCCCCCGGTAGCGTTAATAGTGCGCAGCACCTGGCAGCAGCATCCGCAGCAGTGGCAGATGTAACTGGGGGTTTTCATTACGTTGTCACCCAGATGCACCAGACCCAGTTTTTCTGTGCGGTCCAACACCCGCAGCAAGTCATCTACCGAGGCAGGCTTGGCCAGTCCCCGATGGACCAGCCACTTGGCGGCATTACCCAGGGATGTGCAAACGTCCTCCACCGGCGCGTTACAGGCCTTGCCCAGATGCTGGGCCTTATGCCGGCAGGAGCACATGCCCAGTGAACCGCCGCCGGATTGCCTGATAATTTCAGAAGCTTTTTCGTAATCCAGGACCTCGGTTTCCACCACTGCAGGGATAAGGCTTTCATAAACCAGGGTCTGGAACATCTTGGTGTCGGCCCCGAAAAACTCTTTCCGCACTTCATCATGGGCAAAATAACGGTCAAAAAGTTCAGCCATTTCTCGCATGTTAATGTCTTCCCGCACCCGCATGAAGGTGTACTCAAAGAATCCCACCACCATTGGCGATAGCATATACAAGGTGCCGTTCCGCCGGGGAATGTCTATCACCAACCCCTTCCGGCACATGACCTCCAGGATACCTTGCAACTCGTTTTCCCCAATGCCGGTGGCGTCGGAGATTTTACTCAGTGGCATCGGCAGCAAGGGAAACTTGCTGCCCACCTCAGCTTCGGCAACGGAGTACAGGCGATGCAGGATTTCCATCAGCGACTCGTTTATCGGAGCTCCCACCGGGTTTTTGTTCAGGCGCTCCGCCAATGCGCGATAAACTTCTTCCTTGGCGTTAATTATATGTCCCAATAATGCAGCCTCCTAGCCCCGGCACAACAGGATTCGTTGTATTCACAATTTATGGCTTTCATCCCTTGATTGCATATTGATAACTTGTATACCAATATAATCCAAGCCATAGACCCTGTCAATAAATTTACATAATATTCACTCGCGTTTAGCCAAGTTAACATCGACATTTACGCCCTCCGCAGGCAGGATTTGCCGTTTCCGGCAGAGAAGACTTCCCATAGTTCGACAAAAGAAAACAACTTCTAATTGGGAGGACATCATGAAACGACTGCTGCTAACGGTAATAATGGCTACCATCATGCTTACGGGCATTTTAAATCCGGCCCTGGCTCAACAACAAAACAGTTCCATCCCCGTTCTGATTGACGGGATACCTATAACCATGGACACCCCACCGGTAATCCGGGATGGGCGCACCATGGTGCCTTTCCGAGCCCTGGCCGAAGCGCTGGGCGTAAATGTTACCTGGGACGGCACCGCCCAAACAGTGCGTGCCACTGACGGCAATAGATCTATCAAGCTGCAAATCGGCAGCGGTACCGCTTACCGCAACGAGGCCCCGGTTACCCTGGACGCGCCGCCGCTGGTTACCGGGGGTAGGACGCTGATTCCACTCCGGTTCTTTAGCGAGGCCTTTGACTGCCAGGTTGTCTGGGACGGCTCGGTAAAGATAACCTCACCGAGCCGAGAGATGTTCGTAACTGGTTTTTACGCCCTGGGCGACCCGGGCACCAGCAGTTGGACCAACCTGTTCGGCGTGCAGTACCCGGCCACCGGCCAGGGCAAAACCAGCCTGGTCAGCGAGCTGGCCCTGGGCTGGTATAGCCTGGACGAAACGGGCAATCTGCTCACCAAAAGCAAGCAAAACTGGCAGCGGCCCGACGGTTGGGAGGATGTGCTAAAAGCCGCCGGACAATATAATTTGCAAACCGAAATGGTGGTGCAATTGGCTGACGGGGACGGCACTCTGACCGAACTGCTGGCCAGCGACACTGCCGTGCAAAACAGCATCAGCGCTATAGTGGCGGAAGCAAGGCTGTACGGAAGCGTAAACCTGGACTTCGAGGGACTGGGTTATTCCCAAACCGGGGCCGAACTGGAGGCGGTACGACAAAGTTTCAACTCATACGTCAGTCAATTGGCTAAACAGCTGCATACCGCGGGTAATAGCTTATCCCTATCCCTGCATCCACCCAACAGTTCCTTTAAAGGGTACGATTACCAGGCTCTGGGTCAACACGCCGATCAGATTATCATCATGGCCTATGACTATGGCACCAAACCCGAACCGGCCCACCTGGTCACCCAAGCGGTGGAAATGGCCGCAGCGGTTGTCCCGCCGGCCAAACTGAGCCTGGGTGTTTCCATCCCCAGTGAGACAGCGGAAAGCCTGCCTGCCAAGATAGGCATCGCCAAACGCTACAACCTGGGCGGCATGTCTCTGTGGCGTCTGGGCTTGCTTTCGGAACAGATGTGGGATACATTAGAAATTAATGTGCAGGCAAAGTAAAATTACTAAAACCCGGACATAAAGAAAGCATATAAAGAAAGTATACCATTATACCTTGCTGCATGGCAGGGTATTTTCTTTACTTTAACAGCTTTGCCAAAAGGAGTTGTTTTACAATATGGAATACAGATTACCACCCACTGCCACCAAGACCCGTACGCATACATCCCCCCAGGTAAACCGAAAAATTGACTTTAAAACCAAATCCAATATCAGCCGCTACATCAACGCCGAAGAGGATCAAATTGCCAAGCGAATAGACAGCCTGGATCGGGAATGGGATACGGAAAGAGTCTTAGAGACCAACTTTGCAGCCCTTATAACACTTAGCACGATACTGGGATTTGCCGTAAATAAAAAATGGTTCGCCTTGGGGGGAATAGCTGGACTCTTTATGCTGCAGCATTCCCTCCAGGGCTGGTGCCCCCCACTAGCGGTAATAAGACGCCTGGGAGTACGCACCATGGATGAAATCAATTATGAAAAAACCGTCCTGGGGGCCAGACCTTCAGATTATTAGTAGCAGCGAAGGCATCAAAGGAAGACCGCAGGCTGCGCCGCGGTCTTCCTTTGATGCCTTCGCTGCTAAATAAATTTATGCCAATCGGGCGTTTAAAGCTTCGCCTTCCAGGCGCCGTGCAGATTGCAGTATTCCCGGGCCTGGATTTCGTTGCCGTCGGGGACGCAGAACTCGGCCACCGGGAATTCGCCGGGGTTCAGGAACTTGCGGTAGGACTTACCATCCACAATCAGCTCAATCCACTCGATGTAATGTTTTTCCTCCATGGGATGCGATACGCTGCCCACAGTTACTTTGACGCTGTCGCCGTTCTTTTCAATCACCGGTACGTGTTTTTCCTTGGCGGCGTCCACGGTATTTTCAACCACCAGGTTCATGGGCTTACCACAGCAGACCAACTCACCTTGGCCGGTGTGGATTACCTCCACGATATTACCGCAAATGCCACACTTGTAAACCTGCATTAACTGGGTCATTATTCAACCTCCATATTCCTTTTAGTTAATATTAACCATTTTTGATTAAAAAGTCACCAAATACTATTACTAAGCCAGGATGGCAGCACCCAGTTTTCGACCGGCTTCCCGGACACCGTCTAATTCCTGGTCGTCGGGCAGATACTGCAGGTTAATGAAGTCCACCGGCATCTCCCAGCCCATGCCGTTTAGAATGGCCGCCACTTCCTTGGCCCCCTGGCCGCCCCAACCGTAGGAACCGAAGGCCAGGCCGATGCGTTTCTTGGGCCGCAGGCCCTTGATATAGGTAAGGAAGCCGCTGACACTGGGCAGCATGCCATTGTTCAGGGTAGGCGATCCGACCAGTACCGCCCGGGATGTCAGCAGGTCAGTCATGATTTCGGACATGTGGTTGGTCTGCAGAAACCGCACGGTTACCGGCACACCGGCCTCTTCCAGCCCTTCCTGCAGCGCCAGGGCAATGCGCGTGGTGGAATCCCACATGGTATCGTACACAATCACTGCTTTGGGCTCGGTTTCGTTACCGGCCCACTTGCGGTATACCGGCACTATCTTATCCAGGTAGGAGCGCCAGATGACACCATGGCTGGGCCCGACCATGTCGATGTCCAACTGGGAAACCACGTCCAGAGCTTTAAGCACATTATCTCCATAGGGCAGCACAATGTTGGCATAGTATTTGGCGGCCTCTTCGTGGATGATGTCCCAGCCCACCTGGTCGTCGAAACGGGCCGCGCTGCCGATATGCTGACCGAAGGCATCGTTGGGCAGCAGCAGCTTATCCTCGGGGATATATGTAACCATTGAATCCGGCCAGTGGACCATGGGTACATGCACAAAGTTAAGTGTCCTGGCACCGATGTTCAGCTGCTCGCCGGAATTGACCACCATAAAGTCCCATTCCCTTTTGAAGTAGCGCAACAAACCCTTTTTACCTTGAGGCGAGGTGACCACTTTGGCCTTGGGCAGCAGTTCCATGATTTTAGGCACGCAGCCGGAGTGGTCCATCTCTACATGATTGACAATCAGGTAGTCGATTTGGGCCGGATCAACCACTTCCTTGATTCTGCTTAGCATCTCATCATATAGGTAATGCTTGACCGTATCCACCAGCGTTATTTTATCGTCGATGATTAGGTAAGCATTATAGGTGGTACCGCGGGGGGTCAGGTAACCGTGAAAATACCTCAGGTTCCAGTCAATAGCCCCCACCCAGTAAACACCAGGTTTAATCTCTACCGGTTTCAAACTATTCCCTCCTTAAAGCTGTTCCTGGCATGCTGTAATTATGTAGATTAGTTTATGCCTCGCCTGCTATTATATTGTTTTGATTTTTAGTATAGTCGCATTATAAGCTGGAGTTCTTAAAATACCTTTGCCAAAAGTTTAAGGTTTTCTTAAAATACTGCCCGCTCAGGCTTACTTATTTTAAGTATGATTATTCTCTTTATGGTTATACCGTTAACTCAGTAAGTGGTACAGCGTCGTGTCATTGCTATGAATGTAAGAACTTAAGACCTTTTAAGCCTGTCATTGCTATGAATACAAGAATTGAAGAACCTTTTAAGCTTGTCATTGCTATGAATACAACGAAGTGAAGAACCTTGTCATTAAGCCTGTCATTCTGAGCGCAGCGAAGAATCTTAAAGCCCAGATCCTTCGCTGCGCTCAGGATGACAAGCTTAATCTGCAAAGTAAATAATTTTGTCAATTATAAAAAACAACCGGTAATTTGTATTCATTTACCGTGGTGCGGGTACGCGTGGTAATTCTGAACGAAGTGAAGAATCTAGATCCTTCGCTAACGCTCTTAGATGACAGCTTCCCTCCCGCGGTGCACAATTGTTTCTTAAAAATGTTTCCCTCATCAAGGGGATTCTAAAACCAAAAAGGGGACAAGCAAAAAAAGCAGCCTATCCCTTTTTGATATACTTTCCATGACGATGAAAAACCCGTGAGCAAATTGCCTCACGGGTATCCTAATTCCCTGTTACATTAACTCGACGTTGGATGCCTGCTGACCTCTGGGGCCTTCGGTGATTTCGAACTGGACCCTTTGGCCTTCGTTAAGGGATTTGAAACCGGGGTTCTGGATGGCTGAGAAATGCACAAAGACATCGGAACCGGCTTCGCTTTCGATAAACCCATAGCCCTTATTGTTGTTAAACCACTTTACTGTACCTTGCAAAATTATTTTCCTCCTGTACTAATATTTCTTATCAGTGTCCAAATGTGCGCGCGATACACGAAGTTTACCTTTGTATCTACCGAGCTTTGTTTTGAACACCTAATTAGAGTATTACCTTTTTTGCGTCTTTAATTACATCAATTACTGCTGTTTACGGGAGGAAAGGGAAAATTTATTTTGGCCAATTAAAAATAATCGGCTCTCGGCGTTCAATGCGAGGCCACTGACCTCTGGGGTAACCCAAGACCAGAGGCGCCACCAAACGGTAGCTATCCGGCACCCCAAGCCTATGCTTCATTTCCGGTGTGTCACCGATATGCACGGCAAAGCCGATCCAGCAACTGCCCAAACCCTGATCAAAAGCAGCCAACATAATGTTCTGGGCTGCCAGGGAGCAATCGACTACGAACGCTGGAGATATGGGATCTCCGTAAATCAACAGCAAGCAAGGAGCTTTGTGGAAAATATTAAATTTTTTATTTTCCATCATCGCCTGGTACGGTTTTAGATAAGCGTTATCATCCATTTGACTTAATAAAAGCTCTTTAGTCCGGTCGGACCATTCCCGCATTAATTTCTTATCTTCTACGACCACAAACGACCATGGTTGCATCCGGGAAGCGGATGGCGCCTGAATGCCAAGGTCAATCAGCTCTTTGATAACCTCTTCAGGCACGGAGCGGTCCTCATAGGCACGTACGCTGCGCCGGCCTCTGATAATCTCATTAAGATTCAAAATTTGGCACCTCTTTTTTTAAATTATAAGCTCTGGGGGTCAGGCCTTGCAAAGTTAAGAATTGCAACTTTGCAAGGCCTGACCCCGCTTAACCAAGCCGGGTTTGGGCTTCAGCCAGCATGGCCCTAATGGGCAGACTGTAGGGACATTTTTCCTCACATTCGCCGCACTCCACGCACTCTTGCGCCGTTACTTTCAGGCCCCGGTAACGCTCTCTGGCCCAGTCCTGCAGTTCATACCTGGTAAAATATCCGTCCAGCAGAAACACCGTGGGTATATCCACTCCCTGGGGGCAGGGCTGGCAATACTCGCAGCGCCGGCAGAAAGTTGAGCCCAGCTGGGCAGCCAGTTTTTCCAGCGTTTCCCTTTCCGAGCCGGTCAGGGGGCGTAAATCAGCCCCGACGGCAGCATTTTGGTCCACTTGTTCCAGTGCATCCATACCGGGAATAACTGTGCTTACAGGGTGCTCCAGAATAAACCGTAACGCCAGCCCGGTATCTCTAATGGAACCACCGGCCAGCGGTTTCATGACGATAACCCCGGTCTGAGTATTGGCGGCCAGGTCAAGCAGTTCTTCGGCCCCGGCGGCTTCCACTGCGTTAAAGGGAAACTGTACAGTCTCCATCGCGCCGGTTTTTAGTGCCTCCACCAGAAAACTCCTGATGTGCCCGGTGATACCAATATGCCTGACCAAGCCGTCCTTTTGGGCCTGTTTTAGCGCTTCCAGGGCGCCACCGGGGCCAAAGGCCTGCTCAAATGCCTGCCTGTCCTTTACATTATGCAGTTGATACAGGTCGATATAATCCAAACCCATTGTTTCCAGACTTTTTTGGATATCCGCAGCCATGCCCGCCGCCGTTCTGGAGATGGCCTTAGTAGCAATAATCACCTGATCTCTTCTCTTGCCCAGCACGGATCCAAGTTTGGCCTCACTGTCAGTATACCCCCGGGCGGTGTCAAAAAAATTAATGCCCAGTTCCAGCGCCCGGTTAATTATTGCGACAGACTCGGCTTCCGAAACCCGCTGAATGGGGATGCCGCCAAATCCCACCACTGAAACTTTAAGGCCGGTGCGGCCTAATATCCGATATTGCATTTAAAATCCTCCTGAAATAAGTATCGCAGAACGTACCGAACGCGCCAAACAGGCGGAAACCAAAAAAAACAACATCTTGGGCCTAAATACGTTTATTTAGATATTATACATTTATTTACCGTTTTCCTTTTTATATGCTATCTGGTTAAACATACTCAAATAAGCCTTTCACTAATAGAGCCACAGAACCTATGTAAAAAATCAGACATAAAAAAACCCGTTGACATATAAAAGTGTGTTCCTTAAAATTTGGTTAGTTAGTTTGTGTCAAGGGGACGGTTCCTTTGACACACTTGCAAAATAGATTTAACGAAAGAGGTGTATTTGGTATGCCGGTGAAGGTTGAAATAATCGGCGGAACTCCACCCAATCGGTTTGGTAAACCGGGCTGATCGCCGAAGGGCTGCACTTCGGGACGAAGTCAATTACCCCACGATTACAATTTTCTC
>Ga0172382_10010324_pt1 | contig 12559 bp, 10 predicted proteins | sample Leawel138RmetaG_FD_122245 | JGI IMG/M metagenome (GOLD analysis project Ga0172382, IMG submission 122245) | Leachate microbial communities from a municipal landfill in Southern Ontario, Canada - Leachate well 138R metaG | ecosystem: Engineered > Solid waste > Landfill > Unclassified | place...
GAGTAGTCCTTTTGCCTTGAGGGAAAGCGCAACATTTCGCAAGTGATGATTTGCCATCACGGTATAATCCTTTGTCTTTTCTACTCTGAAAACTGCCAATCGTATCACCTCCTTTGTGTAACGGATTTTTTATCGTTCCTGATCTTGCGTACGTTTTTTGTGCCACCCTTCAAGGAGCTTGATGATAGTAGCTTCCATTTGCTGCGGGGTGTAGTTTTTAGGGAAATACTTCTTGATTTTATCACCTGTCAGTGTGACTTTATCCGGTTCACCTTTCTTTTCCTCGCTCATAATGGCGCACATGGCTTCAAGGGTACAGTTGCCTTCGGCACTGAATTTTTTAAGCCGTTGAGCCTGTGAAAGAGAGGGTGTAGCCTGTTCTGTATCCATTGCATCAATCAAAAGAAGTTGTTCCTCAGATTTCAGATAGGACAGCTCTACGGCGGGATTAAATGCTATTTTCTTTTCATCGACCATTGAAAGCAATTCGGGAATCAGCTCGGTCAGACGGATATAACGACGCACTTGGTCTTTGCTTATCCCTGCGCTTTCACCAACCTTTTCAGCAGACAACTTCTGTGCAACTTGCGTAGAAGTTAAATCTGTCCTTGAACCTTGCCTCTTGATAGCCTCTAATTTCAACTTAAAAGCAAAGGCTCGTTCACTGGGCAGGATATTTTCACGCTGCAAATTGCTGTCAACCATAATGATTGTGGCAGCATCATCGTCAAGGTTACGGATAATAACAGGCATGGTTTCAAGCCCTGCCAGCTCGCAAGCTCTTTTACGGCGGTGTCCTGATACAAGCTCATAGCCGCCATCTTCACGGGGTCTTGCAATGGCAGGAACAAGCACACCATACTGTTTGATGCTTTCAGCAGTATCGAACATCGCTTCATTATCAATCACCTTAAAGGGATGATCTTTGAAGGGATGGAGTTCGGATAGGGGTATCTCTGCAATTTTTTCTCGTTGCTCATCGACACGGCTTTCTTCCGTAGAAAACAAATCATCTACCGATGTCAGACTTATTTTTTTGGCGGAGCTTTTCAATTTTTAACACCTCCTTCGTCAATTCCTTGTAACTTTCAGCAACTTTGCCTTTTGGGTCATGGGCAAAGATACTCTTGCCCTCGGCACTGGTTTCAGCAGCTCGCACAGAATGGGGGATTTCTGCCGAAAAAACCTTCATGCTGCCTCCGTAGGTTTCACGGAGCAAGGAGCCGATGTCCTTAGCAAAATTGGTGCGGTTGTCTACCATTGTCAGTAGAACACCATCTATCTTTAATTTGGGATTAATTTGTTTGCGAACCTTATGAATGGTCTGCAAGAGCTGTTCCAATCCCTTAACAGGCAAGTATTGAGCCTGCACAGGAATAATGACACTGTCAGCAGCTGCAAGTGCATTGACTGTCAGCATTCCAAGGGAAGGCATACAGTCTAAAAGCACATAGTCATATTGCTTTCTTAAAGTGTCGATATATTGCTTTAAGACAGTTTCACGGCTCATGGCATTGACGAGAGATACCTCCATGCCTGAAAGTTCTATGTTGGCAGGGAGTAAATCTACGCCTTCGGCATGAGTTAAAATACCTTCTTTGCTATCAGCAGGTTTGTCCGTCAGTAAATTGCTCATGACAGTAGCGAGGGTGACAGGGAGCTTGTCTGGTTGCGGATATCCTAAGCTAATAGATAAGCTGCCTTGCGGATCGGTGTCTATCAGCAGAACTTTTTGGCCATCAAGTGCCAGTCCTATGCCTAAGTTGACACAGGTGGTTGTTTTTCCAACACCGCCTTTTTGGTTGGCGATGGCGATTACTTTTGCGTTCAATTCTGTACCTCCTTTCGAGTTTTGCGATAAAAAGACTGATATTAACTGATTTGCACAAACAGAAATAGCCCTTTGCAAAAAGCAAAAGGCAATTTCTGTTCTAAATCACTTCAAAATGTACGAGAGCTTCCTTAATGGCGTTCACTTGAATAGGAGTAGGTTGTTTTCTCGGATTTTTTAATGTCTCAACTGCATTAGGCGCATTGAACATTGGCAGACCTAAACTGCGTTTGACTTCAGCGATGTATGCCGTATGGACGTTGAAGCTATGTTTTTCAACGATATATTCTTGTATCATTTTGTAAGTGGTTCGTGGTTTTGGCTTGTAAGCTTCCGCTTTTAAGGCTATATTATTAAGTGGAAGTTTATTGCGAAAAGCACCAAGGTTATCCAACGGGATCATTCCATCACCATTACCGAAGGCTACGGTTATATTGATGTAGCTGTCCGGAGCCCTGTGGTACTTTGGAATACATGTTGAGACGGTAGTATTGATAACAAGGGTAGATAAGTAAGCGTGTAATAAGATAAGTAAATAAAGGCTTTCCGTGATTTGAGGTCTGGTTCTAAGCCGGAAGGATAATCACGGATTTTTGCTTTGAGGGAAGTTATCCAAGAATGGTGAATATGAAAATCATTAGAAATTATCACGGATGACTTGGTGAGTTGATAAGATAGTTAGGAAAATAATAGTGAGTTGACAAGATGGTTGTAAATTTAAGAAAGTACTATAAGTAAAAGAGCCATTAAAAATTGGTATAAGTATTGCAAGTTTAAGCGCTCTGCGCTATAATTAAAGAAAACTTACATGAGGTGACTACTGTGATAGATATTATAGTTTCAAACCTAAAGATCCCACTGCCGATGCTGTGCAGATTATGACCGTGCATAAATCCAAAGGCTTGGAGTTCCATGCGGTATTTTTGCCGGAACTTATGAAACGAGAGTTCCCTGTTTCAAATATGGGTGGCAAGCAATACTGGCACGTTTTGGGCGGCGTTTTTGAAGCGAATAAGGACAAGCATAAGAGCGATCTGGAAGACGAGCGCAAACTGTTTTATGTGGCTGTCACAAGAGCCAAGCAGAATCTATACATGACTTACGAACTGTCAGCACAGCCGATCTCCTGCTTTGTGAAAGAGTCAGCGACCTCTCACTATTTGAAGATTGAACGAAGTGATTTGACCTATAATCCTAAGGCGGACATGGATGATTTTGTGCCACATTTCAAGTCGTCTTGTGAAAGCAAAAACTTTGAGCCTAATCCGGAATGGGAAGAAGAACGTCGACAGAGACAAGAGTATTGGGCTATGGTCAAATACGCCAAAAGTCAGCTATATGACTACTATGGTACGGGTGCCCGTTTCTGCCCTGCGATGTATACGATGCTTGGTGAAATCAAAAAGTGGAGTCCAGATCAGATTCTGCAAGAAGCAAGTAGAAATGGGTTGATATGATATGGAAGCAAAAAAAGAGATGCTAACGCTTATCAATGGCTGTATAGAGGCAGCTCTTGATGACCTATATGATAAGGACTCGCATCTTCTCTTATATAGAGTGCATGAACGTACAATTGTATTTCGATTCGGGCTCTACCTCCAAAACAAATTGGATGCATACGAGGTGTTCAATCAATATAATTTGGATTTTGAATACAATCGAAACGGCAGACAGCCAAAACGTATTCCTGCTCGTTCGAGAAACGGAGCGTATCCCGACTTGATTATCCATCGCAGAGGCTCAAACACGCACAATCTGTTAGTCATGGAGTTTAAGCCATATTGGGAGAGAAATGTCTATGATGATTGTGACAAGATTCTACAGTTTATAGATGAGAACGGTGAATATAAATATCAGTTTGGGATGTCGATAATACTTGGCGAAAATCGCCAGAGTGTTATAGTAAAAACGTTCACGCAACAACAAGCAGAAGAAGGCGGTGGTGATTATGTTTGAGCCTTGGCAGCTCGGAATGATTGATGAGGCTGGGTACAATGGTATTAGAGATGAGCATATTGAAAAGGTAGCAGCTTCACTTTTATCTACCGGACTTACTGAAATTGACAGGTACGCATTTGAATCTCATTGCCTCAAATGTAGCATTAACCCTAAGAACTTTACTCAATATGATCTGGACAGACTACAAGAAGCATTAAATAAATACAAGCTACTCAACATACTTTGCAATCATTAAGGAGGAATGATCCGTGATTATTAAAAAATACACCTTTACAGATTGGATGAAGGGCAAAAACTTTGTCTTGACTGGTTTAGGAATGAATTTCGAAAAGGATGACAGCTATGTATCGGAGCTTATTGAAAAAGGCGGTGGTGTCATTAGAAGTAGTACCGTGTTGGATACTGATTATTTGATTTATGATCCAGACCACGGAACTGAAACAACGAAGTACAAGCGAGCAAAAGAATTGAATCAGACAAAAGGCAAAAATATTCAATTCTTAACTGTAGAGCAGTTTGATGCTCTGGTTAATGATAAGGAAAAAGGCAAAGAAGAAACAATTACTGTTGGCTCTGTTTTTTGCTTACTTGAAGGTGATCAAACAAAGTGCTGGGTTCAAAACCTTAAAATGGTGTACAGCTCTATGTCTTTAGAAGAAGCAAAACTAATTTTCGAGATTCATAATATTGCCAGCGGTGAATATGCAAGAGCTGCCCAGGATGATTTCGACACCTCATATTCCGGTTTGTTTGGCTTGGATGATGAAATTATTGCAGCTCGTCAGGAAATGAAAAACCATAAAGGCATCAACAAAAAGTTTTTGAAGTCTTCTGATGAAGATGATGAAAGACTTTCTTATGAAGAAATTATCGCATCTAACCCTGATAGATATGCACCAGTAAAGAAGTACTTTGCTGACCTCGATGAGTATGATCATTTTGATTTTGAAGTTCTTCCGGTTCAGACTAAACAATACTATTGGATTGATCTTTGCCGAGTATCGAGAGATGAGTACGAAAGGTACACAAGCGAACTGCATCACGTATATAATGTTGTCGAATTGTTTGATCCGGATGATATTCCATTTGATTTGAATGACCCTGCAACTGTTTCAATTTTTGGAACAAATAAGTTCAAAGCATTTGCAGACCTTTCGTATGGTTGTTAAAGGAGGTAGAACAGAATGAAAACATTAACAGAGCAACTTTATGAATACCTTCTCAAAGAAGGTATTCCCGTGACGGTTATAGACGTTATCAAAAACGAAAGTTTTACCAACGTTCCTCCCATGGTTGTCGGCAAAGGGCTGCTCACCATCTGTGGTGAAGGTTTGGCAAACTATTTTATGAAAGACGGAAAAATGTACTTTACTACTGATTTGTCCGTCGGACATGGTCCTATTGGTTCTCAGAGCAATATGGGTAATTTAACCGGTGCTTTGTCTGCACTTTTCGGCGGGGCAAGCGGTGATATGTCCAGCTTTCTTGGAAATATGACAAAGGCGTTCCCCGATGTGGGCGATAGGGAAACGGATGCCTTGATTGAAGCTATATCCTTTACAGCAAAAGCAAAAGGCGATGATTTCGAAATCGAATTCCCGGCTGATCCTTCAGAAGATCTTGAATCTGATGGTGAACACGAATTTGTTGCCGTGTATGAAAACCTTCCGATTGCATCTATGACAACCAAGGTAAATGTTGTCGATGGTGACTTTAGCGAAAAGGCTATGAAGGCAACAATTAGAGGGCTTTGTATGGATTATATTAAAAAGCTCTACAAATGTTTAGAAGCACCAGAAGAATATTCGAACGACAATGCTACCGCATTCTATCTCCCGGCTTCTCCCAACTGCTTTGCTTTTGTAGCAAGACCAGATGGCATACATATTCTTAGAATTGACTGGAATTTTGAAAATGGACTTCCCTCTAAGAAGGTGGTTTTCAAGTTCTTTGAACGTTGGTTGAATACATACAAGTACTTCGGTGAAAAGCAGTATACACAGTTGCTTCCTTTTGATCGTGAGGAATTGCTTAAAGCTTCGATCACAAGTGATACGGAAGAAAAGATCCTTGGAGAATTTGAAAATTGGCTGAACGAAGCTAATCGCCAAGCTAATGTGATTAAAGCCTCCGCTGGTTCTGAGGACGGAATTGATAAACCAACGATTTTCTTCTACAGAGCACGAAAATCGCTTGAAGAAGCAGCCGAAATCATCGATGCTGTTTTGGTGCAGGCAACCAATGTGATTAAACATTATAGTACTGTAAAGGCAAACGAGGAATTCCTTAATAAGCTGTATAACTTTGCCCAGATCACCTTGGACATTGCATCTGACATTAGCGCAAGCATCAAGGTTAATGTTAGCAATATCCCTTACAATTCCGCCACTGATATTGCCTTAGGTGCAAGTTCGACTGAAGATAGAACCGTTCAGGTGTTCCCAGCTCATTATCTTGAGTTCCTCGACTTAATTACTACGCAGAGAATGGCTATTCAAGCCACAGATGCAGAGCTTCAGGCAAATATCAAGGCATTTGCTAAAGAAATGAAAGCTCGATATGATATTGCTAATAAAGCTCCTGTCTATTATCCCGACTTTAAGATGGAAGGTAAAATGGTTGCAGCTTATTTAGGTCATGCCGAGGAGGTTGAGGTTCCTGAGTTTGCAACTCGTATTGGTGATTATTCTTTCAAAAACGCCAAGGAAATGGTTTCTATCGTTCTTGGAGAAAACGTTACCAGCTTTGGTTTCTGTCCGTTTGATGGTTGTAGCAACCTAAAGATTGTTAAAGTTTTGGGAGATATTGCTGCCATCAATGGTCCTTTGACCGGCTTTGGCGGCAACCCAAAATTTATAATTCAGAGTTATAAGGGCAGTTATATCGAAAAATACTGCAAGGAAAACGAAGTGGCTTTTGAGGCAATTAAGGAAGATAATCTTGATTGTGTTATCGATCTGAACAAAACAGAATACGATGTTTATCAAGGGTTTGCGTTCCCCAAAATTGTCGGATTTAAGACTACCCAGGAACTGAGTAGCGCTGACAAGAAGAAGCTCAGTGCAGACGAAAATACTGAACACATCCAATACGGAATGGTGCCGACTGATAAATCCTTTGCAGAATATAAGGATGTTAATTTCTCTGTGACAGTTGTGCAAGATCCGTTGGATGTTCCTCAAGGCGGTATTCAAATTGCAGAAGAAATTGAACAAGAATTTAATCAGCCTACTCTGCACGGTGTTTACAGAACGGTAAAGGCAGATAAGGGCAAGGTTCTTGTTAGATACGACACCACAAGAGAAGGCAATGACGAAGGTGTTCAGTGGGCAACTTATGTAGTCGTAGTTGCACGAGAGAACAAGCTTTTGATTATGCAGATTTTCTTTAACGGCGATTATTCTCACAGACAGCAGCAGTTTGCTATTGATAAGTGGGCTGGTCAGATTCTTACTGAAAAGTCTTACAAAGATAAGCAAAAGAAGTTGCAGGAGGAGTTGAGAAAAGCGGAAGAAGCAAGAAAAGCCGAGGAGAAAAAGCGTCTTGAGGCAGAAGCAAAGAAAAAAGCAGAAGAAGAACTGCGTGCTTGGGAAGCAGAAGTTGCTCCGATAAAAGCTCAACGTGAAGCTGATTGGAAACAGTTTGTTGCTGAAATAGACAAAGCCACAGAGGAAAAGAAAAAAGTGACGGCTTCAAATAAAGAAAAAAGCATCGCAGACAAAAAGGAAGAAATCGCAAAAACCTCCTGTGAATTAAAATCTGCACAGAATGAGCTTCAGGGACTTGGAATATTCAAGGTGAGCAGAAAGAAAGAGCTCAAGGAATTAATAGCAACACTTGAGGGAAAGCTTTCTAAGTTAAACGAGGATTTGCCCAAAATCGAAGAAAGATATAAAGGTGATATTCAGGCAATCACAAATGAGGCTACTGCGCAAAAGAATGCCTACACAAAAGAATTGGAAAAAAAATATAAGCTTCCTCCTAATCCTGCCAACAAAAAATGATGGGTGTTTTTAGGCTCTTGAAAGCTTAGCCAAGATCGCTGAGAGGGAGATGTATTCGTGCATCTCCCTCTTTGTGAAGACGCATGTGTTCCAGGTGGAACACAGAGAGGAGTGTTCGCAAATGAAAATAATGCACTTGTCAGATCTTCATTTAGGAAAACGTGTGAATGAGTTTTCCATGCTTGAAGATCAGGAATATATCCTAACAAAAATAATCAATATTATTGATGAGCAGAAACCGCAGGTTGTTATTATTGCAGGTGATGTTTACGATAAATCTGTTCCATCTGCTGAAGCTGTTGAACTGTTTGACGATTTTTTGGTACGGTTGTCTGCTCGAAACCTTAAAGTTTTTGTTATAAGCGGAAACCACGATTCTGCCGAACGTATTGCTTTCGGTGGAAGACTTATGGACAAAAGTGGCATTTATATGTCCCCCGTGTTTAACGGGAAAGTTGATCCAATCACTCTCAAAGATGAATTTGGTGACGTGAACTTCTATATGCTTCCTTTTGTGAAGCCTTCCAATGTCCGAAGATTTTATCCGGACAATGAAATTGAATCTTACACCGATGCGTTAAAGGTGTCGGTTGACAATATGAATATTGACGTTAGCAAACGAAATGTTTTAATTACCCATCAATTTGTGACTGGTGCGCTGCGTTCAGAATCCGAAGAGATTTCTGTCGGTGGTGCGGATAATGTCGATGTAAGTGTGTTTGAAAATTTTGACTATGTTGCCCTGGGGCACATTCATCGTGCGCAAAAGTGTGGTAGTGAAAACATTCGATACAGCGGAACGCCGCTGAAGTATTCCTTCTCTGAAGCAAACAACAACAAGACGGTGACATTAGTAGATGTAAACGAAAAAGGTAATATTGAGCTGTCATTCTGTCCTCTTGTCCCCAAACGAGATTTGATTGAGATAAAGGGCACATACAACGAGCTTACGCTCAAAAGTTTTTATGAAGGGACTTCTTATACGGAAGACTATATGCATATAACCTTAACCGACGAGGATGACATTCCAGATGTGTTGACCAAGCTTCGTGTAATCTACAAGAACATAATGAAGTTGGACTATGACAATTTGCGAACACGCCATTCGGTTGAAATTAGCGGTGCATCTGATGTTAAGTCGAAAACGCCCCTTGAGCATTTTGGTGAGTTTTATGAAATGCAGAATGGTCAATGTATGAGTGACGACCAAGTTTCGTTTATGGCGCATATTATTGAAGAGATTTGGGAGGGACGTTAAGTGAGACCTATAAAATTAAAAATATCGGCGTTTGGTCCCTATGCAGGCGTCACGGAATTCGATTTTGAAAAACTTGGAACTGGTGGCTTATATCTGATTACCGGCGATACTGGAGCTGGCAAAACAACAATATTTGATGCCATAACTTATGCCCTATATGGAGATCCGAGCGGAAATAATCGTGAGGTTTCCATGTTGCGTTCCAAGTATGCGGATGACTCAACGCCAACAGAAGTCGATCTCAAATTTAGCTATTATGGCAAGGAATACATTGTAAAGCGTAATCCTGAATACGAGAGGGCAAACAAGCGTGGTTCTGGTACAACAAAGCAGATTGCCAATGCAGAGTTTATTTATCCCGATGGTAAGGTCGTTTCTAAAATAAAGGACGTAGACAACGCAGTAAAAGCTGTAATTGGCATAGACAGAAACCAATTTTGTCAGATTGCCATGATCGCCCAAGGCGACTTTTTGAAGTTGTTGTTGGCACCAACAAAAGAAAGAATGGAGATATTCCGACACATCTTCAAAACAGAGCTTTTCTCAAACTTGCAGGATCGACTCAAGCGAGAGTCTGGTTCCCTATCAGATGAATGCACTACCATAAAGAGAAGCATTGCTCAATATATTGGTGGCATTGTATGTGATGAAGATTCTGTTGCTTCGATTGAAGTGGAAAAAGCGAAAAAAGGTAATTTGACAACAGAAGATACAATTGTGTTGATCGAAACCTTGATTTCGGATGACGAGGAAATGGAATCCAAGTTGTCAGAGAATAAGGCGAGCGTGCAAAAGGAACTTGATGAAATCAAAGCGCTTATCACAAAGGCAAAAGACATTGCAACCGCAAAAACAGACTTAGCCAAAAACGAAGCTGACTATGCTCAATTGACAGCAGACAGGGTTTCAATCAGCGAAATATATGAGAGTGCAAAGACTAAAGAACCGCAGATTGAAGAGCATGGCGAAGCTATTGCAAGAATCAAAGCTACACTTCCTGAGTATGACGAGCTTGCCGCAAAACAAACTGCAGTAAGTAACAACTGCTCGTTCATCAAAACCGCAACACAAAAGGTAGAGAAATTAGATGGACGTATTTCTTCACTCACAGATGAAATAAAGGCATTGACTAACGAAGAAAAGAATCTTCAAAAAGCCGGTGAAGAAAAGCTCAAACTGGAAGCAGATAAAAAAGCGCTTAAAGAACGATCTGAAAAACTGGCTACGTTGAAAATAAGCATTGGTTCGCTTGAAACAGCAAGAAAGAAATACTTGGCTGCAGTTCGAGCTTACGAAGAAAAGGCCAACGTTGCTTCTGCTGCTGATGCAGAGTTCAAAGCAGGTAACAAAGCATATCTTGACGCACAGGCTGGTATTCTTGCTGACACTTTGATAAATGGTGTAGCATGCCCGGTATGCGGATCAACAGTACATCCGTCGATTGCTGCAAAACCTGAAAATGCACCTACAAAGACCGAATTAGATGAATTGCAGGATAAAGCAATCAAGGCAAATAACGACTCCAATACTGCGAGAGAAGCTGCCGGTAGTCTTAAGGGGGCTTTCGACGAAAAGGAAAAGATCGTTGTTGAAGACATTGAGGCGTTGTTGGGAGAAGTCAGCCTTGACGATGCATCCTCTTTAATAGATGACAAAATTGCAGAGATCACATCCGAGATCAAAGAAATTGATTTGAAAATTTCGGATGAGAAGAAGAAAATCGACCGAAAGACAGAAATCAACAATCTGATACCTCAAAAAACGGATGAACTCGAAAAAGACCAAAAAGAAATTTCGAGTATTCGTGACGAGTTAACTGCAAAAACTGTTGAGACAAAAACGCTTGAAGCAAGAATTTCCGAACTTAAGGACAAGCTTTCCTTCGAATCCAAAGCCAAGGCAGAACAAGAGATTTCTGCACTTTCAAAAGCAATGGAACAGATAAAAATTGCCATTGATTCTGCACAGAAAAAATTGGCAGAATGTAACGAAAAACTTTCTTCTCTTAAATCGGCTAAAGATGAGATTCTAAAGCGTTTAGATGGCTCTACAGACATTGATCTTGAGGAAGAATCTGCAAAGCAAAGTGTCATTGAAGAAAAACTCAGAGCAATTGAAAAAGAAGAAAAAACTGTTCATAGCAGGATTTCGGCAAACAAGAAGTCCCTGGAGAATATCAAAACAAAAGCAGGAGATCTAATTGCTGCTGAGCGCAAATATTCTTGGGTTAAGGCACTTTCTAACACAGCCAACGGTAATATCTCCGGCAAAGAAAAAATTATGCTCGAGACATACATCCAGATGAATTACTTTGATCGAATCATCGCACGTGCTAATTCGAGACTTATGATTATGACGGATGGGCAATATGATTTGGTTCGCCGCAAAGAGGCTCTAACAAAACAAGGACAAAGCGGTCTGGATTTGGATGTAATCGACCATTACAACGGAAGCCAGCGTAGCGTTAAGTCTCTTTCCGGTGGTGAGTCTTTTAAGGCTTCGCTTGCTCTTGCACTTGGTCTTGCTGATGAGATTCAATCGTCGGCAGGTGGAATTAAACTGGACACCATGTTTGTTGACGAAGGCTTTGGGTCTCTGGATGAGGATTCTCTGTCGCAGGCAATGAAAGCACTTACTTCTTTAGCTGATAATGATCGGCTTGTCGGCATTATCTCTCATGTGGGTGAGCTGAAGCAGAAGATTGATAAACAAATCGTAGTTACGAAAGATAAGTCAGGTGGAAGCAAAGCCGAAATTGTTGTGTAAGCAATAGGAAAATTTATGGTGAAACATCTGTAGCAAGCAGTGCTCGGCGGTACCCACTCGTGCAAAATTTATAAGCCCCTGCCGAAGCAGGAGCTCCAAAAGATGGCGATAACTGAGTGAATATACCTGGAATGTATCAAGGGTCCTTGATACGTTTCGGGCGACTTCTGCTGTACGCAGAATCTATCTGCAACTACGCATTGCCACACTTCATGTGCCAACGCTATGAGAGCGTGACCGTCGTTATAGACACGCGCTTTCTCTGATTTCCTCCCGTTCCTCATTGTTCGTCTTATGGATAGACTGCTCACGGTTCTCGTCACAAACTCTTTTGATTGGTATACTTGACTTACATACAAAAAATGAGTGATTTGTTCCCTCATACTTAATGAGTAGATTTGTTCCCGTGTACTGTGGACATACAAGCTATTGTCTCGTTCCATGTTGAGACGGTAGTATTGATGTCAAGAAAAGATGATTAAATCGAAGGGTCAGGATTTTTACAGGGAGACGATACAGCAGTTTAATAGTTCTCTCATCAAATCAGTTTATTGACTTAAATCGTAACCAGAAACAAGGACTGAAGGAAGAAAAATACCCATATACGGCGCATAATCTTTCTTTAACGTTGTATTTGATATACATGTATGGTAAGATTTTATCAAGGAAAAAGTGCCGTATACGGCAAATATTATTCCTTGGAGAATATTATGGTTATAAATAGAGACAAATATTTGAACC